>JGI24158J21664_10005315_pt1 | contig 16814 bp, 15 predicted proteins | sample Ectturendosymbi3_FD_21664 | JGI IMG/M metagenome (IMG submission 21664)
GTGCAACTACTGGGGGACAGAACAAATACGGGCTTTTGTGTGCCGTTATGATCAATCCGCCTGAACTGCCAATTAATGACGAAGCTCGAAACGAAGCGCATATTGCAAGCACAGGTGTGCGACGATATTAGCACAAAAAACGAAACGGGAAACCAGTGATAAATCACAAAATCAGCTAAACCAAGCACGTTGAAATAGAAAAGTTTTGAAATTTGACTCAGAAAATCAATAAAAGGTCCGTAATTATCTTCAGGGTTGATGTAATTGGGCCTACCACAAAAAACACTCGGGTATTTTTAAAAAAGGCCACTTAATACAAACCAATAAAACCCACCATAAATCCTACTCTTTTCTTTCCCTTTGAAAAATGTACTATGAAGTTAAAAGTAAAATAAGCAGCATACTTGTACTGTAACTGTAATTTTTTTCAATGTAAGAAAACGAACAGTAACGAAATTTGAGGGACTTGAAAAAAAGAGAAGAAAAATGCTTTGAGTATGTTCTATTGGTTATCTTCTTCAGCTCTGTAAATCGGTATATTTTAGCCAATTTTTCTGCATTCTCTGCATCCAAACTGTTTCTGATGTTGGACCATACCAAACCATATGTTGAAAAAATACACTATATACTGTAGATGCTGAACTAGCAGGGCACGTAGGCTACATAAACTTGACGTGAAACGGCAGAGTTTGTGTGGGAGTGGCTTTTCTCTGTTTGTTGTGTGCATGCTTGCCAACCTTACCACTTTGGAGTGAATTGACCAACAACTCTTTGCGAAAACAAAGATGGGGTACATTTCTTTACATTTCTTTACCCTCGGATTTGAATGCCATAATAGGTATAACAAGTTATTATTGTGTGATTCACAAAATGGTGATATTGCATGATGCAATAAAAACAATTCAGAATAAGGTTTTTGCGTTTTTTTCTAAAAAAAGAACAAAAACCTGTACATTTTCAAAAAACGAAGAAAAACAGATTAAAAAAATAACAAAAAACCCATGTGAATTGTTTTTTTTTTTAAAAAACCCGTTTTTTTCAACCCTGATTATCTTCCAATCCTTTTTTGTGATTATCCGTTGATCGCACGATCTGGAACAATTGTCATGTCACCATCAGTTTTATTGGATATGCGCCCCACACCTAACGTATCAGACCCTGGTATTGAAAAAGCTGAGAATTACTGGTATTTGAATACGTAAAAATAAGTGACAACAAAACAATTTTCGTAAAATGAAATCCACGCAGCAGCATGTATTAGTAGACTTACAATAGGAAAAATCATCCAGTTACAGCATTTCAATATTTGTAATTTCACTCTTTGGATGCCCCCCTGACTTTGGATGCCCGGGGCCGGCGCTCCGTTCGCCCCCGCCCCCCCTCTACACGCTACTGCGTCAGATCTTTCCAAGAATCCTGGACTGCAGATTTCGGTTTCGTTTCTCGAGACGGCCGTGCTGTGTGTGCGCTCTGTTGTCAAAACGTTGTTTGCCGAACATCAAGCATGAAACGACACTTTGAAACGAAGCACGAGAATTCCTCAAGGACGACACAGAGAAGATCGAATCACTGAAAAAGGCGGTATCTCGCTACGAAAAGCAAAGCAGCATTTTCAAGAAAGTGATTCATAGCACGAATGGAAAAACCGAAAGTAGCTGCGAAGTCGCGGAGTGCCTTGCTAAACATGGAAAACCACTTACTGACGGGATGTCTATAAAGGAAGCCTTTCTCAGTTGTGCCGACGTCTTGTTTGACGATTTACCAAACAAACGCACCATAATTTCGAAGATCAAGGATATGCTTGTTTTTCCCTGGACAATAGAGAGACGCATCACGGACATTGCTAAAGATGTAAATGAGCGGCAGCCTGCTGCGTTAAAAACTGCGAATGTTTTCAGCCTGTAGTTCTTGATGAAAGCATAGATATAAAGAATAATCCTCGCTTAGCGGTTGTAGCTGGGTATTGCAGTGACGGCGAGGTGCATGAAGAGCTTTGTTGCTGGGAACCTATGTATGGCACTACTAAAGGAAAAGATAGACAGCACTTGACACCTTCACTAAGCATTTTAAATGAAGAGGGATTGATATAAAGATTTTATGAGTTGCAACAGACGGCGCACCTGCCATGATAGGACACCACCCTGGATATGTTACTCTTGTTGAGAAAAAAATTGGACACCCTGTTATGACGTTGTACTGCATTGTTCATCAAGAAAATCTTCGTGCGAAGATTTCAAAATCACCTCTCGATGACGCAATGTCAACCGCAACAAAAATAGTAAATTTCCTTGTCGCACCCTCTGCTACAACACACAGAAAGTTTCGAACTTTGCTTGAAGAGATGGAAAGTGCATACCATGATGTGCCTCTACACTGCAGCGTCAGATGGTTAAGCTGCGGTAAGGTTTTCTTGAGGTTTGTCGAATGTCTAGTCAAGATGATAAGGGCTATTTTGCTAGGGCAAGGCCTATACCCTGAACTGGAGGATGAAAACTGGCTTGCAAAATAAGTATTTCTTATGGAATATCACCATACGCCTTAACGATCTTAAAGCTTCGTCTCCAGGGTCCGGGACAAACAGTGAGGGGTCTCTTTGAGACATGGAAAGAGTTTGTAGCTAAACTAGATGTCCACACACGGGAAATCCAAACTGCAACTTCTAGCTACGTCAAACACCTGAAGGCTTTCTCAATGGATCGCCAAGTTAACGCAGCTGAAATTCATGCATACATGAAGGGTTTGATGTTTCAATTTCACAATAAATTTTAAGATTTTCAGTATTTCGGTTCATTGTTTTCTTTTCTCATCAAGCCCGAGAGCAGCGAAGACTTGGACTTATATATCTGCATTTGAATGGATGGACATCGAAGACTTCCAGATGCAGCTGATCGAGTTCAAAGCATCCTTGTTGTGGGTATCGAAATTCGTCGATTTGCGGAAATCGCTGGAAGCAACTGAAAACCCACAAACAAATATTTTAACATGCTGGAAATCTTTACCGGAGAAATTTGACTGTCTTAAGAAGATGGCAATAGCTTTGCTGTCTGCATTTGGATCCACATATTTGCGTGAACAAATGCTTTCACACGAAGTTTATTCTCAGTCCTCATCACAGCCGACTTACGGACAATCATTCCGAAATATGTGTTCAACTGAAAGTGTCCAAATATAGTCCCAATGTTACAGGGATGGGCAAGGAAAAACAAGAACAAGGATCTCAAAGTGACTTTTCTGACTGCATTCAATCTTATCTAATAAAATTAATACACCAAATTTGTCACTTATCCGTCTACTATTCAAATAAAGTAGTTGACAGTGCAAAACCAAACACACAAAAATGTTTGGCACGCAAAACTGTTTACATGTTAAAATTATTTGTAAACTGGCACACTGCATTCAAAAGGTTGCCGACCCCTGCACTACAGTGAAAGCAGCAGGCTTTTGTTTTTTATGCGAATTCTTACCAGAAAGTCCACGGATGTCAGGGACGTGAATTATAGTTACAAAAGGGTTCACAATTGCCGCCACTTAGACCTAAAAGGAACAACTAAAACTAGTTTCTTTTAAAAATCTGGCTATAACAAATGTTGTTATTCTCCAACAGATACAATTCTTATTTCTCTGATAATCGTGTCCGACTATGGCTATTCGTGACTTGGCTCGTAGCTCCCATGTTTTTGCTACCTTTCTTGACCGTCTCACTTCTAAATGAAATGAACAATGTTCCACTGATCACAGGATGGAAAAGTGATCAGTTGCTTTGCACTTTTGTATCTCTTCCAGGAATGTGGAAATCATATATGTTGGCGAGTATACGTTTGTGCATTGATTGTTTTCAAATTTTCGAGAAACAATACCCAACTTGCAAGAGCGTTAAACCACTGCAGTACAGCTCAATCTATAGTGCACATAAAAGCTGAAGTAGTTCAAATATATTCCTTAGTGACTTGTATTGATTACGTTTAAAAGAAGTTGACACTGAATCGGTTTTTGTTGTTTTACAAGCGCAAGTACTAGTTTTTATCCACTTCCGCAACACGAGAGTGCTGTAACAGGTTTGTTAATCCAGGAGACGTGTATTGGTGCTCATCACGTTGCACAATAGTGGTGAAAACAATCTGCTTGCCTTTTTGATTTTCAGAAAAATGGTAAAACTCAACGCCGTAAATGATAAACGTGGCAATAGCACCTTTCTCTAACAAAATTTTTTTTTGTGCAGGTCTTGAGAACAATGTTTCAGTTTTTCCCGGCGCCCTTTATGGTTGTCAGTTACAGTGTCATAGTGTACTTAGTACGCAAAAGTCACAAAAGAATAGATGCTGTTGACACTGAATCCTACCGCCTTTACAAGGTATGGAAATTGCCAGTCTGATCTAATTTTCTTATCTGATCTAATTTTCTTCTTGCGATTTGCCAGTTGAAGATACATCATTGTGCTCTAACAAGCTCAAGTAGGGCAAAGTACTGGCAAACTTGCCAGTCTGATGACTTTATTTTAAAATATCAGCTCACGTAACTGTTATCGGCATCACCGGCATGGAGTTTACCGCTGTTTTCGGGAAAAGACACTAGTGTTGGACTCCGTGATTACTTGCACTGCCTCAAAACGGCTTTAAATTGCGCCTTGAAAGTTAAATGAGATTCTCTGCAAAGTAACCACACTGTTGAAACGCAAATGCAATTTATTCTGTTTCTAAATACTTGCTCGAAGGTAAACAATCCCTGGGTATAACACAAGATGTTTTTTTCTCAGCCTTTCAACGTTGTGCAGATTCACGACATGCTGCAAAAGCACATGCGTTTGTCTTCCCTTTGGTTGCGCTGCTCGTGTTTTGCATGGCGCGTTTTGGTGAATGTTGAAATCGTGGGGTAAAGTTAGATCAGCGCAGAGGACAAGCTTTACCCGAAATTTTCGCTAAAAAAATTATTTTTCACTGGAAAGGTAGCGTAGAGAAGCTCCACTCTTCTAAAACGTGAAGTAAAATCGGCAAACGTTTTCAAGCGTTTGATTGTTTTATTCAAAAGGAAAGATCTAAAATGTATATGAACCATTTCCTTCCGTCGGTAGTTGCGTGCTAGACTTTCTCTTTGGCAAGGATTGGTACAACCTTGGTACGACGTTAGAACCACACGTACAACAGATTTGTTGCAATTCTTTAGAAACGTGCCAGTGACCTCTTCATCAGTGTATCAGTATGTTTCTAAACCTGCGCGTGTCTTGCATTTCATGCACCAAATGTGCTGCCAAATTAAACAAACGAATCACATAACAACTTATATTCAGTCTGATTTATTGCAACCCAAAAAGAGTTCATATCAAAAAGATTTAAAAGCACACTGGCGAATGGCGATTACGATTAGCGTACAATGTGGCAGACATAAGCGAGGTGCAGAGCTGAGCTAAACCTAACAATTTACGCACCGTTCAACCGTGGCCGTGTTTACTGATCGTTTGTAATAAGCCATGTCCATACCACTGCCAACAGCGACAGAGAGATATCGACTATACCGCGTCGGAACTCAAAAAAGCGGTATATGCCCTCTAAGAGCCAACTTTTTCAGTGATGAGCGCGTGTGGGCCATTTATGTGCAACACGGAGAGACCCTCCTTGCTGTGAATGAGGAATGTCATTACAAGGTCATGATGTTTCTACTGTTTTTTTACGCTACTTGGACAACAGCAACGGATGCAAAACAAACTGGATGACGCATCTCGCGCAGCGGAGCAAAACGTATTCGAAACAATAGATGTCGCGGCTGAAACGGACATCCCAAGAAAGAAAAAGTAAGAAATATGATTACAGCACAAGCGAACTTTTTAAGTTTTTGAAATTGAAACCAAACTTTTGTGCTTTTTTACACCGTATTATCTTTAATTTAGTCATTCCTGTTACAGATTGCATAGGTATGCAATTAACCTATAACGCCAAACTGTTCATAAAAAAAGCTTACAGTTCTCAGAAAATTAGGAAAAAGAAACATGATGGCGTGGACAAAGATTGTGTTTTCGAGATATGGATTTAATCATTAGTGTAGGTGGTATATGATTATAACAAGTTTAAACAGTAACCAGCTGCACACGTTTGTTGTACAGCTGTAATTCGCTGCATGTTTCCCGACACTTAATTACGTAACATACACAACATGCTACATTTGCATAAAAATCAGCAGTTTGTTTTCCCAGAAGGGTGCTGACCCTGATTGTTGTTAGGGACGGCAGAACTGTTCGTGTGTCCTTCGCTTGTATATTCCCACGTTTCTTCAGCTTTCTATACAGCACACGCATATACCAAGTGTACATTCTGCAACTGCTTTTTCATGCATCCCTCTTTCTTTAAACGTAATTGTCGCAAGTATCGGTAAAGTATTTTCATCAGCACTTTGTATTGAAAAAGGTTACAGAACTACCCTCTTTGAAATAGCTCTTCGATTTTCTTTTAACCTTTCTAGACCCCGCCGATCTCACAGCATATTCCGTCCCTTCTATTCGTTGCTTCACAGGCAAACCAACAAAACGGGCGTGGATGACCTATCAGCTGTTGTAAGTTTTGAGTTGTGGCTTTTTATTGGAAGCGGTGCTTTTCTTAGATTGAAAATGCACTTGAATATAGTTTACCCAGGTTGTCAAATGGATTGCACAAGGCATGTCAGTAAAATTTTGCGATATTTAAACGGCCTATCAGTATTAGCACAGTTTACAGTTAATATCCAAATCGCCATGACTTTCACCTCGTGGAAACACGATTGTGTTTCAACCTTCCGTGAAACCACACTGCAATTTTTCATGAAAATAACTGTAATCTAGAGTTTACAACTTATATTCATCACTAGTAAAATTTGCGACATGGTCGAACATGGTATATTTGAAAAACGGTCATATTTTTAAATAACATGAAAAACGTAGAAAAAAATGAAACAAAGAAAGAACCGACGAAGAACTCCTGATGTATGTTTCCTCATCGCTGAGATCTTTAGATGGTCAGAATAAGTTTAAAGCAACTTTTAAAATATATTCTCCTTTGTAAAGTGAAAATAAATTTTATTGGAGTCGTTCACGAGCAAATATAACCCATAAATAGCTTAAATATAACGCATACATAGGGGCTAAAATACTATTTTAAATGTAATTTTCCAACATTTGTATTGTTTCAGTTTCTGCTATGTTTTATCGTGTTCTTAGATTTCTGTGTTGCTCTGAGGTAATCGTTTCACAAAGTTTCTGTTGGCAAAGCCAACTAATTTCATTAATATCAGGTTGAAAGGTTATGATTTTACTCGCTGATTGAATTTTATTTCGCATTCTTGTATATTAAAAGGGTATATTTACATTTTTGGCATGTTGGACGATTAAAAGACCTAAGTTTGCTGCAAGCTTTCAAGGAATCAGCCAACAGGGCTCTGTTTTCTTCTTTACTGCGATGATTCAAGCTCTCAGTATTCAAATAACTATAGCAGGGGCGGTCAAACCTGCTCTATGTATGAGCCGCTTATCGTAAAACCAGGGTTGTCCATGAGACAAATTTATCTGTCCCATTCCCAACCCATAGCAATTTATGACCGTCCCATCCCATCCCATGGGACGTTTCCCATGGGATTCCCATAGGAATGACATTTCCATGGACAAGCCTGCGTAAAACCCAAGTTACAAAGAGCCGCAGCATAAAAATCTAAACACGAATTTATTTGCAATATACGCTTCTGTGACACCATAATTCCCTTTGGAACGACTTGCAAAAGCAATACTTATGGCATGCAAGCTACTACAGTACCAATTTACAATACTTCTACACTTTACAATAGAAATAAAAAATAAGGAAGAAATATATAATATTTCGGAGAGCTCAAAGAGCTGCATGCAAAGGTTCAAAGAGCCGCATGCGGCTCGCCAGCCGCAGTTTGGCCACGCCTGAACTACAGTCTCCACAAAGGTGACAATGCAGTGAATCGATGGCAAATTTTCTTATAGGAAATCGATTTCACGTCACACCACACATCCTGAGTCTTAAAATTATATTCGGACTCTCTGCTTGCGTTGATGGGTGAGTGCAAAGAACCGGTTCACGCAGTGCTGCCATTGATTCGCTCGCCACCACTGCAGCATTCACTACAAAAATAGCCATGTGTGTGGACCCTCGATCCGAAGGGAGCATAAAGCGAGTCTAATCAGGCCAGTAGCCACGGGGGGCATTCGGGCGCATTGCTCTCCCAAATTGTTTTGTTCCCAGGAAAATTTGTTTTAAACATACTAAAAACAACAATCTTGCCCCACTAAAAATGTTTTTTGCCTCACCAAACCTTAAAACCAACTACGGGCCTGAGTATAATTACACTGGACAGAAACAGCAAAGAAATCCATAAAGGTAGAAAAAAATTATAATCTCTCACTAAGATTTTAGTCCTGCTAATACTCTACAACATTTTTTAACATTTTTTCAGGGGAATTTTACCATCCTTGAAATTAACTATAAATTTAGGTAAACAAAACTGCTTTATTAGATGTAAAAGTAACCCACACCACCTCCAGAAATCCTCCTGTCGACTTTTCAATAAAAAAAGCACACACTGACCTATATTTCCGAACCACCACTCGGACCATCCAGTCGAGCATAAGCTCGCTGAAGTAGTCTAATGCAGTACTTCCCAACCTTTTTGTAACCACGGACCGGTCAACGCTTGACAATTTTTCCGCGGCCCTGGAGTACTATTTGATGATTGTTGTTTTTCAACAGCTTAAATGAAGTTACCAGTTTGAAACATCAGATAAGGCTGCTGCATGTTTGTGCAAGATTCACAGGCGAGTGGTGCCACCACTAATACACATTTTGTAATTTCGCGCTCCGGTAGCAATTGGTCCGAGGCCCGGGTGTTGGAGACCACTGATCTAATGCACCGACCTTTTCGCTAACGTCTAGCCGATACAATAAAGAAAAACTAAACGAGCCTTTCGCCTGCAAGAAATAGCACAAAAACTATATCTACAATTGCCACCTATACAAAATAACGTTGTCAATACACGTTTCGGAAAAAAACAGCAGTTAAACTGGCCCAAAAGTAGAATTCAGCATTCGATCAGTGTCTATCGCAAGCAATCCTTTAACAGTAACGAATCAGACAGTTATCATGTTTACGAGCGTATATTTCGCCTACTGTGCAGGCATCTTCAGCTCTGTGAAGCAGGGGCGGATCCAGCCAGTAAGCCTAGGGGGGCGATTTCAGTAATATTTGGTAGTCAAGTCTCATTACGGTTTGACTACTGCAAAAGGATGAAGTATACTTCTCAACACTGCTGTGCAAAAACAATGGACGATAAAATGGCCTTATATTGCGAATGCTGCTTTCCGAATTGTACAAAATCATTGTGAATAAAGTTACTTTGGTAGGTTTTAGGGGGCGATCACCCCTCTCTGGATCCGCCGCTGCTGTGAAGTGCATGAAAGAAGAAGAATAAGTTTTAAAAACACCAACAATCTAAGTGAAAACAGTCGTACATACAGACAGGCCCGTCGCCAGGATTTAGCAGCAGGGGGGGACAAACGCCAGAAGGAGGGGCCAAAAACCAGAAGGGGGGCCACATTTTTAACATACAGTATTGAATGTATGCAGCAACCGGTGGGTCAAACGTGAAATGGGGCGCACCAATTCCAAAAGGAGGGGCCGGACACCACAGGCCCCCCCGCTGGCGATGACCCTGCATACAGACGAGGTCTACATTCAGTTGTGGAAATCTATTGTTCTATCAACAAAGTAACGGATTTGTAGGGTTTTAGAACTTAAAACAAGCCTTGGTCCAAATTTACACTGCGTTTCAACTATTATTGCCACGTGACCAATAGCAGTATATTAAAGCATCCCTAGAAATGATTGAAAAACACAACCTTTTATAGAATTATTTAAAAAAATACTTTCACAAACAACGCAACTGTATCAAAAGATATGAAATTTTCAGCCGTCGCTGTGAAGAGACTTAACGCCAAGGAGTTGCATTGACATTTGACAGTGTATGTGAACACCTCCAATGAATGACAGCAATGAATTTTCTCCCCAGGTGGTGAACTGCACGGGCTCCAAACAACGCAACAAGCGCGAAGACAATCTTGTTCATATCAGTATCATTATCTGCTCCGCTTTCACAATTCTTTTTCTTCCGAGTCTCGTGGTTAACTTAATACCCGGAAAGTAAGAGAAGCTCATGTGGGATCTGATGCTTTCTTTCTCGAAATCTTTGCAAACGTAACAAAGCGATCTTCGCGGTTGGTGGCTTATCAACTGAAACGGCACAGGACTCGGAGATTTTCAATGACGCATGAAAACCTGACAAAATGACTAGTTAGCCGTCATCTGTTTGCTTTGCTGTGCGCGCTATCGTAAGCCCTGAAGAATCTAAATACATTTGGAGATTGTATCACCTGCACCGTGTTGTCAAATACACTTTGAGGAAGCATTGTTGGTTGCAACACCATTGTATGACCATGAAAAGTTACGTTCGTCCCCACATTACAAGAAAATGTGATGATCTTCAGAATTTTAGCATCCGAAGAAGAAAATATATTTATGGAATGAAAACGTTGGGAGAGTTTATGACACATACTTTAAAAATAAAATCGTTTAAATCGAGAGTGAATAGACTGAAGATGGTGGAAAAGTATATGTGTTTTGTGTTTGCAATAGGAGTGGTACGAAACCTTCCTACGTTAAAAGAAGTACAAACATTTGTTTCTATGCGGTTTGAATCTAATACGCTGAAACTGTTAAAATGGAATTGAAACCTGAAGTGTATTTAGGTTCAAGTTGTTCTTATTTTGTTTTATGCTGTACCAAGTGAATGGTATTGCCTTCCCTATAGAGACAATGAAAGATGCACGTTCCAATATTTATAAAATAACACGTGATACCAAACATCGACAAACATCCCAATGGTTTGTCGTCCGTAAACAAGATTTTTTGTGTTTCTTTGCAGCCAAGACTTTGATGCTCGCATACACATGGGAGTCTCGAATATCACCTGGTTGAACAGCTGCATTAACCCCGTTATCTACGTCTTAGCCCACAAAGGTATGCGGTCAGAGTACAAGATTCTTGTGAAGCAAATATACGAAAAATTCAGAAACAAAAGACCACCAACGGATGCTCGACCTCAGGCGAACTGCATCCTTTAGTCGGCTTCACAATTGGCGAAAAAGTAAAATTTCGTTCAGGTTAATTTGCAGTTACCACACAGTGTTCGTCCACTAATTTTTTCAATGTTTTTACGCAGTGTTTTTTTGTGAAATCGCTGTGAGCTTTTGTGAATGTCGATGTCTGTAACACAGTTAATGTTTCTCAAATCTTCCTGCTTTCAATGATTGGCCGCTAGTAAGCACAGGTATAAAACCTGCAATCTCACCATTTAGCACTTGAAGTTAAAAAATTGATACTATACACCTTCTGTTTGTTACTCAAGCGATCACTCTGGCGAATTCTGGCTGCAAAAGCAAGACCATGCTATGCGTTTTGATCTGTTGCAGATCGTTGGCTTTGTCTTTGAAAGAAATAGTATATGGATAGAGCAGATTTGCACCTTGGTATTAAGTTTCTTTGAGTGCTATTTCGCAAACGTTTGCAAACAATTCGTAAAATATTGTTCAGGACCAGTGGCGTAGCCAGCCCAAATTTTTTAGGGGGGCAAAAATTTGGGGGGCCAAAATGTTTGACTTTAGGTGAGGAAAAGTATTTTTGCTTGGGAGTCGCTTCTCAAAGCACAAAATGATTAGATACCCTAAAAATCTGGGGGGGCTTGGCCCGCTGGTCCCCCTGTGGCTACGCCTATGTTCAGGAGTCCTGGATACTGTTGGCCCAATAGTATCGGTTATAGACACTATCAGGTTTCGAGAACACGACTTCGTGAGGTGAATAGTAATAGGTAGAGATTGGTAATTCTGGGAAGAGTAGGCGGATTTTCAAGTTCCAGTGAAAACAGTTATTTGGGAAAGACGTATTATACAGTTTGTACTCGCCACAGCTTGTGTTCTGATTTATATTCATTTGATTCATGAATTTGTTTTCTTTCTCTGCTCTTGTTTTGCCTTTCAACGTTTCACTCACAAACATTTCTTGCAGATTTTAGGAGTGGCGGTGCGTAATAGTGTTGCGTGAAGTCGATTTTCTACCGCATACAAAATTTGTCTATTGATTCACTTTGTTTGTCAACTTTATGGAGACTAGTTACTTTAATACAGATATGCGCAAGTCAGTCAAGTTTATTGTTTCATATGACCAGAGGCGAATTTGCATTTTCGGGGCCCTAGGATTGGCGAAGGACCATGGCGGTCATCTAGTCAACCAACCCCGTATATCACTTTTTGCGCGGTGTTAAAAAAACAATAGTTGGAAATCAAATACATGCAGTTAGAGAACAAACAAACAAACACAGAATATGGTGAAGTAAATTTACAGATGAAGAGAGCATGGCTATGTACCTCAAATTTAATTGAGGAAATTTGACGTAGCCAAAAAAATGTTTAAACAAAGTATAAAAAAGTAAAAAATTATGTGAGGTATGAAAGCAAGAAAAAAGAAAGCAAGAAGCTATGGATTACAATTTCATGTCGAAAAATGAGATGTGCACAGGAAAGAATGAGAAACAAAAGGTAAAGATACATAAAAAAAAACAAGCAATATTACATTATTCAAATTACCGAAACTCTCAGCTTTTAGTTTTTGATAAGTTAAATGTTGCTAAAATATATAGGCTACTTTTTCGTGTACTGTAGGTGGCGTTTCGTAAATTTCTATTTGAAGGTAGAAGTGGCAGAAGACAGGCTAATACGGTCTGGTATTGAAGACCACAATTTTGGGCCAACAAATGTTAGGGAATATTTTCCTGAAGAAGAGTTGACTCTAGGTTAAAACATGTTGTTAGAAGTGGATATGTTATGGGATAAGAATGAATCGAGCTGATTGGAATAGGATACAGTACTGGAAAAATTATTATGGTTTTTTTATTTTCTCATGAATTTTATAGAAATTGCTGTTTTTTACTAATAATTTCGTTAATTGACAGCATTTGAATGAATATCACGATGGTTCAAAGAAAAGAAGTTGCAATTCCACATTAACAAGATTCACGTTGTGCGAAACTGCTTATTATTACGTAATAACTGCACAAAGGAATATTAGGGTAAAAATAGTTCAACTGGACCTGAGTGGTCTTTTCTGCCTAATGGACCATTTTAATCTACATTCGTTTGTGAAGCTTTGAATTTATCCAGGATTTTAAAGTTTTTTAAAAGTTATCCTGACTATTTAATCGGATAACAATAGACTTACACAAAATTACAGGTTTTTGAACGAGGTTAGGTAGATGAAAATGAGAAAAGATTTTATTCCTAGAAAAAGAGGAGAAATCACAGTTTAAATCAAGCATAGTGACCTCAAACAGAAACATATAGCCAAGGAAGTAAATGTACCAACTCAAACTGTTAGTGCTGTAAGAACGAATCTGGAATTGGGAAGGGAGATGGACAGTTCAAGGATGGGAAAATGTGAACGGAAGAGGGAAACAACAACTAGGCTTGACGGAAAAATCAAGGCAGTGGCATTGCAAAATAAAAGAGCTTCATGTAAAAATCTTTCCATGGAATTGGCACATGAGGGTATTATGGTGGACAGAAGAACCATCAATAACCGTCTTCTGGAACAAGGTCTGAAGTCATACATGCGTAGAAAAAAGCTTCCTTTAACACAAAAAGTGAAGCATACAAGATATATCAACGGGCTATGACCTACAGCAAATTGGACATCAGAGGATTGGTCCAAAGTAAGATACCTGATAAAGATTAAAAGAGATCACAGAATAACTTTCTTGATGTTAATAATGTTTTTCTAAAGAATTTTCATCAAATATACAGTAGGTCTAAGCTTATTAGCAACATTTGCAGTCAATTTTCTTAGCCAAAAATTGTTACTGAGGGTACTTTGGGAGCTGTTCAAGAACAACCAGTGATAATTTCCTTCATATCATACTGATGCTCTTAAACGTGGGATTTCTTTGTTTCGGGTTATTTTGTCGGATGAATCAACCATTGCAGTACTTGATGATAGGGTGCAGACAATTCGCCGAAGATCTGATGAGGAATTTCCACCGCCATGTTTGAAAAAACAATCAAATTTCCTGCCAAGATCATGGTTGGGGGGCAATATCGGTTCATGGACCAGCAGATTACACATGACTGAACCAAATAAAATATGTAGAAGTGCTAGAAAGACGCCTGCTAGTGTTACGAGAAAGTTAGAGAGTGGTTTCCTGGCAGCGACTTCATTTTTCAGCAGGATGGCGCCCCATGCCATACTGGAAAGATCTCAATGAAATGGTTGAGGGACAACAACATGAAGGTATTAAAATGGCCTGGAAACTCTCGAGGCATGAATCCCATAGAAAATTTATGGGACATTCTCAAACATGAGATTCATTCAGAACCAACCAACAAGCTACTAATCACAAAAAATGAGCTGAAAGAACTGATGATCAAGGTGTGGTTTTGCAGCGAAAAGATAAAGTTGAGTTTGAAAAACCCTTATTGAAAGCATGCCTGACAGGATCTAAGCTTTCGAAGCCTCCAAGGGAGGACAAACTAAACACTAAACTACTTCAGCATGCGATGAAAACTTTTCTAAAGTTGCTTTGTTAGTGTCATAACATTTTTCAAGTTGTTTTGTGACTTTTATTGACTTTGTGAACGAAAAAAAGGATTTTTTCTGGAAAAATAAAAAATCCATAATAATTTTTCCAGTACTGCTAGTCATAAAAAATCAAAATGTTGGTTTGGAACCAGTTTGCTGCAATAAGATTGCATGAATTTGCCTACTGATAAGGTGTAGTGGCGCAAGCCACTACATGCGCAGAGGCAGTCAAAGGCATAACATCCCCGATGGTGTGAAAACCATCGAAAGCTTCCTTTGGCCGAACAGCTAGGGGCGAAGCAAAACGATCCAAAACTGGTAGAGATGCGGGGCACGGTGTGGCAGAAGTCGGGGATCGATCGCCGCTTCGTCGTGTAAAATGCTAGAGAGGTCCTCGGACCTGCTTCGCCTCGTTGAGCGCGAATGACTTCCTAGATGTGGAACATCGGGTGGAAGGGAAGTGATGTTTGATAATAGCGTAGAGGCAGTCAAAGGCATAACATCCCCGATGGTGTGAAAACCATCGGAAGCTTCCTTTGGCCGAACAGCTAGGGGCGAAGCAAACCGATCCAAAAAAGGTATAAAGTTTGAAAAGGCATAATATGTTTAAGTGCTGGAAGGATTCTTCCAGAGATATCTGCTTAATTGATCTTATTAGTTTTATAGCTTTATTTTGGAGATTAATGAAAGGTTGAATGGTTACGTTTGAAGCACGTACCCAATTGAGGATTGAGAAGGTAGGGTTGGATTAATGAGTTATAGACAATTTTCAATACAGTTTGTGTTATGTAATGTTTAATTTCTTGAAGAAGCGAAGCAGACTCGACAAGTTTGGGATAAAACTCCACATGCTCTTGATATTTGAGTTTTCACCTTTTTATATCAGGTTTCCAACTTAGCTTATTGTCAAGAAGAACACTTAGGTATTTCAGGTTATCTTTGGGGGATATGTTATGATTTTTACGATAACTTTAAATGAGGTAGGATTGTGTTTTTGAGAATTTAATGACATAAAATTAGTCTCATTGTAGTTAAGAGAAAATTTGTTGGCTCTAAGCCATTGGTCAATTTTACATAGTTCAGGGCTGGCAGTTGTCTGAAGAACATTAAAACAGGAGTTTGACGTATGAAGATTAATATCATCAGCAAATAAAGTTGTATGAAGAGAGGAAGCCTGAGTGATATCATTAATGTAGATAAGGAAAAGTAAAGGCGAAAGAAGACTACTTTGGGGACTCCACAAGATATCCTTTGTATGAAGATTTAAATGTCCCTTTGGTGCACTGCATTCTATTATGGAAAAACTTTGATAATAGTTCATGCGAAACACCTCTTATACCATAGTCATAGAGTTTATCAAGTAAAATTTCATGGTAAAAGCCAGTGGAGTACGCAGAAAATTTTCGTGGGGGGTTTCATTCAGTGGCATAGGGTAGTCATTTGTATTTGGTGTCCGCGTTTTGTGACGTCACAATTTGACGTCATAGTCCTGTTTCCAAACCAACGTTTTGGCGGAGTTTGTTGACATAATATGTACATTTTTCTACACATCCACTCTCCTTGTTTTATGTGTCATTGCACTGGATATAAACTATTAGCGCTCCAAGTTAGGATAGCGGAGGAAAATACACCCAACGCTACGATACAGCAGTTCGTAACTGCAAAAATATCAGGCGGTACGGTAAAACAAGAGAGAACAACACACTCATCAATTCGTCAGAGCAATTTCCAGCGGAAAAATGAGGCTTCGCTAATGTCTTGTCGAATACGAGCATTGAGTAAATGCGGGTGGACTGGCTGGAGCACACCCCGGTTTGAAAAATCGAATCTTGCTAAACTNNACAAGAATCGAGAATGCACATAAAGTACGCAAGAAAACTTTAGATTTTGCTNTTATTTATAGAAGTCCAGCAAACTTTTAGTTTCCTTTTTTCCTGCTGAGACACAATAAATGCCTGGANGCTTCTATGAGCTTAAGAGATGAAAGTGTTAGTGAAGAGTCACCATCAGAAATTGTCACTGATTGTTTGAAGATTAACAGCAATTATCATGATNTTAACTCTTTTAATTCAATTATGAGAAATAGAAAGCCAAATGACATTTGCATCTTTCATATAAACATTAGAGGTTTGAGGAAAAATATTAATAAACTGTCT
>JGI24158J21664_10005316_pt1 | contig 16812 bp, 20 predicted proteins | sample Ectturendosymbi3_FD_21664 | JGI IMG/M metagenome (IMG submission 21664)
AAATCATCTAAATAAACAGCAAACAAGTATGGACTCAGTACTCCCCCTTGTCTAACCCCATTAGACACATGAAACGGTTCAGAAAAATGCTTGCCCCATTTCATTTGCATCATTTGCTCCTTGTACCAATGTTTCAGTAGGCGCACAAAATACATTGGGACCTTTGTTTGAAGCAGTTTTTCAAATAATTTCATGTTGTACTCGATCGAATGCTTTCGAGGCATCTAAAAACACCGCATGCACAGATGAACCATGGGTTACAAAGTATGAGGCAGTTTGCTTCAACAAAATGTAGATTGATCAGTACTATGACCAGCCTTAAATCCAAACTGATTTTCTGTGGTACCAAGGAAGGGAGAAATGCTAGATAATATGAAGTGCTCGAGTAGGTTTGGCACTACTGTGGCTACTGCCACTGGTCTGTAATATGATGTGTCAGACATATTCCCTTTCTTGTTTTTGCATATGGGAACTATTGTTGTGTTTAAATAAGATTGGGTATATACCCGTGAACAATACACATATCAAACAGTTCACTGAGAAAAAAACGCAGAGTTTCATCTGCATACAGCAAGTGCTCTACAGAAATACAACCAGGCCCTGGAGCTTTGTTCAAGGGCACCTTTTGAAGAAGTGATGTCAAGAAGACAAAAGAACACATGGGCATTTCAAGACCCTTATAGATCTCCTTGCAGTCTATGCTGTGTTCCACAGACCCTGCAGACCCATTGGCAGAGTTTTCAGAGTTTAATATTCCCTTGAAATAGTCTTTCCACATTTTAACAATCTCTGAACCACCATTTGCCCCTCCAACCAATGTTGGTAGTGATGGGGGTCTGTTTTTTTATTAATCTTTTGCCAAAACGACTTATTGGTTTTATCAGCCTGTAGTGCTGCTGCTAGGCCATTGGCCTTATGTTTTTCAACATCTTTGCGGCATTGCCGCAATGAATATTTGAAATCTTTTTTTGTGTTAGCCATGTTCGTGTATATACCACCAGTCTTGGGTCTACTGCAGTTTACCGATAGCCGGACTGCTTTAGAAATTTGGTGTTTTGATTTGACCACCGAGTTCCAGCCAGGAATGTTAAATTTACCTTCATTCTTGTTACCTGTTGTTTTAATTGCAGAGGATGCAGCAGCCAGCAGAGCACTGGCTAGCTCTGCATACAAGTTTTCTATTTCTTCCAGCTGTTTCTCATTGTACAATTAAAGTTTTGACAGTACCTAACCTCTGTGGGCAACTGCAGTTGATCAATTAGGTTTTTGCTTTCATGGTAGTAGTCCTCTCTTTCCTGGTGGGCCGTAACCTTAAGCCAGTCAATTCGTCTTGGCTGGTGCTCCATCACCTCATCATCAAGTTCAGAAAGGTTGGAGCACTGAATGCTGACTGCGACAGCCCGATGATCAGAAAGTATGCACTCGGTTAGCACATCCATATTGAATATTGCTTGATGCACTGAGAAGGATGAGACAAAATGGTCTATCCAAGTAGTTGTGTTGTGTGCATCACTAATGTATGTGAATGTATCCTGGGGTAGTAGTGCATAATCAGAAATGATCAAATCATTTTCCATACAAAAGTCTTCTATCAAACCACCAAATGTATTTGTGGCTCCAGCATTGAAGTCCCACACAAAACAAATATTTGGGCATTGCAGCTCCTCACATAATTATTTCATTTTGCCCAAGTATGCTAAAAATTCGTCAGTATTCGCTCTACTGCAGTATGGTAGGTACATATTAATCAAACACAACTCTGATTTTTTTGAAAACACTCTTAAGTCAGTGCGTCTTTAAAATTACCACACAGTAGGAATTTATTACAAATCTCTATCGGTTGGATGCCTGTGGTCGAGGCTTCTCTGACACAATCATTCCTTCATCAATACCGGTTTTAGTGGTAGCAAGTCGGAGACTATCATTCAGTGTTTCGTCTGCCATTCGTTTTCTGTTTTTAGATTTGACTTGCTTCATCGTAGAAAATTTACTCTCACACACGTAAATGTCCAAACATTGCGGAGATTTGTGTATTGCTGCCTCGCCGTCTTCATTGCTTGATCATTGAAATTCTTATTGCTTCCGCGAGCGGTAGTGGCTGATTGCTCCCTGGAGTGTATATATCACGGCAAGGTTCGAACGCGCCGTTTTTAGTAATTTATGGACCAGCCCGTGGTCTAGTGGTAAGTGCGTCCGCCCTCCGGTCGAGAGTTCGATTCTCGGCCCGGTCTTCCCAAGACTTTGAAAATTGGCACTGTAGCCTTCTTACCAGGAGCACGGTGTCCAGAAGAGCTGCAGGGAACACATCCAGAACACAAAACAGCACACGAGTTAAATGAAAGCTGACATTGTGTCAACTCAGTCGTGGCGCTACAAGACCACTGTCGTTATAAAGCGCCATCAACAAAACACCATCTATAATAAAAAAAGTAATTACTGGCATTTGTGTGAGGAGAGAGTTTGTCGGGAGGAGTGAAGGTTGCTGCTGTGTTCCGTCAGATTTGAGAGATAAAGGTTGCAGTAGCGGTTGATTGCTTGTTTCCATTTTTGCAGAGTTTGTGTTTTTTGTGCCTGGTGTTAAGTTTTTATGGTTTAGGTCCAATTAATTTTCAGTATAAATTATTGCTTCTCAAATATATCCAGCATAACCTCCGCTGGTGTTCGTAGGTGTGACGAACACCTCACAATGGACGAGGANTCGCTAGAATCNACTCATTATTACAGAGAACGCCCGTCGCAGTTACCACGAAAACATTTACCACAAAAACGTATGCTTTAAAGCCAAGCAGACAGAAACCTAAAATCGTTCAGTCCTATTTTCATCGACAACTGCTTGAAGAAACGTGCAGGGTTTATCAGTCTTATCTTACATAAGCCAATGGCAATTTGGTCGTCACCTGCGCTAGTTCACAGTAGAAAAAAACCTTGGCCAGTTGTACAAGCCTCTCTGACGGCAAGCAATCATTTCCAATTGCTGCCTCGCTACGTCAGCCGGCAGAAGCCAAAGACGTTATATACGGGGTTCCACCATACCTTAAAGAAGAAGATATCTTAGAGTCGCTCCAAACACAAGTTAAATACGTCAAACGATTTAAACACAAACATCGAGAGGAAAATGCCTTGCGTGACCCTTCCACAGTCCTTCCCCATTTTATCAAGTCGGAACTTCCCCCTAAAATCAGGATAGGGTACTTGAATTTTAAAAGCAAACAGTACATTCCAAAACCGATAAGGTGCTTAAAATGCAACCGTTTTGGCCACGTTGCATTTCACTGTAAAGGAAAGGTGTTCCAAGTGACACAGTTGTAGCCTATCTTTAAAAGACCCGACTGATAATTTGGAAGTAGTGAATAAACAATATTTAGATTTGATGCTTCATCGAAAAACATTTAATTATCTAAATGTAAATGCACAAGAAAATTTAAATATCAACACGAGGCAACTTGCAAATTTAAGCTTTCCAACTTTGCCTGAACATTGTGCAACGAACGAATATGTAGACAGAATGTTTAATCGTTTGAGAAGTGACATGTTGAGTAGAGCCGCTACTTCACAACCTGACGAGTCAACATCAAGCACCACTGAATAAAAAAAGTTAACGAAATTTTTTATCATAATATAAATGAAAGTTCAACAAGTTCAACTAAAAAAGATATCAAGATTTCAAGACATACAATGGTTGCTGTTTCAAAAATGTAAAAACTCCAGGTCTTACTCATATGAACAAAAAGCAAATGTGGAAAATAACTGAAAGAAAAGGGCTTATTGAAAAAGCAAATGAATTTGAAAACAATCGAGAGAAACAAAGGAGATGTGTGAGAAAAAAGAAATCACCTTTTAGATCACTTAAAATTACTGACCTTGAAACAGATGAAACAAAATATTTTTAATCTTTGACAGAAGCTGCAAGATATTATGGAAAATGTTACACCTTTTTCACATATTACAATGGAAGAGTTTGCGTAATTTGAATGGACAAAATAAAAAATCAATGTAATTATCAATTAATATTTATTGAGATTATCAATCTTGGGTAAAAGATTGATAATCTTTTTAGATTAAAAAAATTTTTACCATGTAACAAAGAACATAAAAAATACGGGAACTGTAAAATACTTGCCACAAGTTGCTAAAAGATCAGATTAAAAACTATTCAAAGCTTCGAAAAGAAGCTTTGCAAACGCTTTTGAGATAACGTGTTCCAAGAGACGTCTTTATTGAAGAAATTCAAAGACCGAATCGAGAAGAATTTATCTGAAGATTAAGCGCAGCGAGTGGAGCTGGGCGTGAGTGTGAACGGGTGAACGAACAGATAGGTCGAGGAAACGCTGGAAACATTCTGCAGGATAGTGAAAATCCCGAAATTAACCAACGTAATACTTTCCCCTTCAACGTCGAAAAAAAGGGTTAACGCAAAAACTGGGAAAATGGGGTAACTGGTTGTTGCGATTTGTTCCAGAACCTGTAAAAAGACCAATCAACAATGCTTGGGAAGCCTTCAAGAAGAAAGTCATGAACTTGTATCTGAAAAAATCAATGTTTGAAGAAAGCAAAAAATCTGCTTTGAAAGGTTTTGCAACACAGAATACCATCAAAGCACCTAAAAAGCACAACCTTTGATTTCAAGATGTTTTTGATGGCTGTGAAACAAAAGCTCTTGAAAAATTCAAATCTCAGGCAAAGGTCACAATTGTTTTGAGAGCAAGACTGGAAAACGCCATTCCTGCAGCTATTGACAAAACCATTGTTGAAGCAAGACTATTTCAGTCAAAAACAGAAATTGTTCTCGAGTCTACAAATTTAGATCAATTGTGGAATGTTTTGTCTGAACAGGTTCTTGTGAACTTGGTGGTTTTTCAAATGAATGGATCTGGATGGACCTTCATTCGATTGTGTCACTTGGAATTCACACAGTGAGATATAGCCCTTCGAGAGGAAGCTCATGCGTTCCACTGCCAAAGTTTCTTGCAGACAAAAAAGCTTTGGTTAACGTGAAAAATTCTGATAGCCAGTGTTATGGTGTGCTTCCAGAGCATTGAATCCAGTTGAAATCCACCCTGAACAAAGATCAAAAAATTTGCGAGAACAAGCAGAATCGCTCATTTTGGTGGAATCAACTTACCAATAAAATTGATATACATAGGCAAATTTGAGAAAAACAATCCTGAGATTGCTGTGAGCGCCCTTGGTTACGGAAACCAAAATATCTTTCCGTTGAGAATATCAAAAATGGACAGAAAAACAAACGGAGTGAGAACTGTGAATCTATTACTTCTCGAAGAGAAATATTATGTTTTAATCAAAAATTTGTCAAGATTTTTGTCAAGTCAAACTTCAAAGCATAATCATAAAAATTTTTTCTTAAGATGCTTGAATCATTTTTCAAAGAAAGAACTGTTGGAGAAACATCTTGAATATTGTCAGAACCTTGAGATGGTGAAAATAAAGATGCCGATAAAAGGCACACGCAGTTCAATTTTAGAGTTCCAAAACCAGAAGCATTTAATGAGAGTTCCAATTACAGTTTGTGCTGATTTAGAACGTTTCACAGAAAAAAATTGATACTTGTCAGCCAAACTCAGAAAAAAGTTACACGAAAGCTTATTAAAGCATGAACCTTCGGGTTTCTGTTGCTATATTGTTTGCAATGGAAAGAAGCTTGAACCTGTTCTGTATACTAAATAATCTGAAGACGAAAATATTGGTGAAATATTTGTGAAACAACTTCAAAAAGATATTGAGCAAGTTTGATCATCTGAAGTGAAATCAGTGGTAATGACAGAGGAACACAGACTTAATTTTGAAAAAGCAACAAAATGCTGGATTTGTGAAAAGGATTTTATTGAAGGTGATAAAAAAGTAAGAGGCCATTGCCGTTATTCAGGTCGTTTCAGAGGTGCACCTCACAATAAATGTAATAATGTAATAGTTTGCTTCGAAAATCAAAGTTCGTCCCAGTGATATTTCATCATCTGAGCGATTACGATTCACATTTGTTTGTGAAAGATTTAAAAGGAAATATGGACTGTATACCAAATACTGAAGAAAAATACATCAGTTTCTCTAAAAGTATTTATAATAACAAAAAGAAATTTAAATATAACATAAGATTTATTGACTCGTTTAAATTTATGGACAGCAGGCTTGACAAACTTGTGAACAACCTCAAACCGAATCAATTTAATCATGTACAACAAATATTTGGTGAAGACTGTGAACTTTTGTTGCGAAAAGGTGTATTTCCATACGACTTGTTAGATTTTTTTGAAAAATTAAATGAAACAAAACTTCGAAAGAGACATTTTATCCAATGTTGAATAACAGCGAATCTTCAGATGAAGACTATGAACAAGCGCGAAAAGTTTGGAAGCATTTTGAGATGCAAACTATGAGAGATTATCATGACCTTTACTTAGAAACAGATGTTGTTTTGCTTACTAACGTGTTTGAGAATTTGTGAGACCTATGCTTGAAAAATTACAAGTTTGACCCAGCATGGTATTTCACCGCACCTGGAATGGCTTGGAGTGCTTGTTTGAAAAACACTGAAGTTCAACTTGAGTTGTTAAGTGATCTAGATATGTTGCTGATGATTGAAAAAGGCATTCACGGCAGCGTTTCAATGATATAAAGACGATATTCCAAGGCAAACCAGAAATATATGGGCGAAAACTTTAATCCAGATGACAAATCAGTATATATTGTGTATCTGGATGCAAACAACTTTTACGCCTAAGCCATGAGTCAACCTTTACCCGTTCGTGATTTCAAGTGGATGACTGAAGATGAACTTCAAAATTGGAGACAATTTTCAGACCAAGAAGGAAAAGTTTGCATTCTTGAGGTTGATTTGGAATATCCGCAAGAACTTCACGATTTTCACAATGAGTATCCTTTAGCGTCAGAAAGACTTATTGTGAACAAAGTTGAAAAGCTGATCCCAAAGTTACGTGGCACAACAAAATACGTAATCCATCATGAGAATTTGAAACAGTATTTGTCTTTGGGTATGAAATTCGAAAATATTCACTGCGGTATCTCGTTTTACGATGAGGCTTGGATGAAATCTTACAGTATATTGAACTAAACACAAAACTTCGAACAAAATCTTCTGATGTGAAGAATGATTATGAAGAAGATTTTTTCAAACTTATGAATAATTCTGTTTTCGGAAAGACAATGGAGAATATTAGAAAACGTGTGAACGTTAGACTAATTAGAAATGAAACGTTTGCGAAAAGTTTGGTTTCAAAACCAAATTATGCGTGTACGAAAATATTTGATGAAAATCTTGTCACTGTTCACATGAAAAAGACAGAACTTGTTTTCAGCACACATGTTTATCTTGGGATGAGTATTCTTCATATTTCAAAGCAATTGATGTATGACTTTCATTTCAATTATATTAAAAATAAATATGGAGAAAATTATAAGTTATTGATGACCGAACACTGATAGCTTTATGCATGAGATTAAAACAGACGATTTTTACAGAGACATAAAAGACGATATTTCAGAAAATTTTTAAAGCATCAAACTTTCATGAAAGTCATTCGTCTGGTATAAAAATAATGAATAATAAAGTTATTAGAATGTTTAAAGATGAAGTGGGTAGAAAAATCATTTCAGAATTTTGTTGGTTTACAGCAAAACTCTATACTTTTAAAATCTTTGATGAAAAGGAAATTTAGAAATGCAAAGGTTCGAAAAAACCTGTCGTTTAAAATAATATAAACTTTGTGGATTACAACAAGTGCTTTTTTCACAAAAAGAACAGCTGCGAAAAATGAATGTGGTTCGTAGTCATAGACATGAATTTTTTACAGAAGAAATTAACAAAGTTGCTTTATCAGCAAACGATGATAAACGAATCATTTGTGAAGGTAAAATCAATACGCTTTCTTATGGACATTATTCAGAGTTAAATAAAGATGTTTTGTGCTATGCCAGACAATTTAGACACGGACGCTAACGCGAATGAGAATGATGAAAAGAAATTTCATTCTTATCTGTGGACAACAAAAAATTAAAATACACATTAACAAACTTTTGTTCAAGTTTGGGAGAGACTGAAAAAAAAACAAACCGATTGATGTTGCTTTTTCTGTTTGGCAGAGTGTGTGTCGTCTGTCATTGTAAAAAGTAAAACCACCAAAAGACTGTGAAACAAATATTTCAATTTAAATGATCATGACAACACAATTGATTGTCCTTATAAGTTAAACGGACAACGCGGCGGAACCTTGGCTCATGCATTTTACCAAGTGCAGGACAAATTTGTGGAGATAACTTTGACATCGAGAACTGGGTGACAGGGAAAATGAGCCCTGGAACTGGAAATGGGAAAAATTTATTTTCAGTCTACGAACACAGATTAGGACATTCACTTGGATTGCTACACAATTCTATCGATAAAAATTATGTGGTGGCACCTTTTCACAAACATGGGTTTTCAACTGAAAGCAAACATGAGATACTTTCTGAAAATGATATTAAATTACTTCAAGAAATATATGGCAAACCAAAGACTGTTGAAATGAGAGCGGTGTTAACTTCAAAAAAGCAAAAGTCATGAATAGAAAGATTGAAAAAGATTCTAAGCCAGAAGAAGTCAAGATTTTTTTTACTCTGAAGACGAGATTTTTTGGTGGAAACAGTGGAAACGGGGATGAGGGTTCTGGGGACTCTGAGGATTTTGAAAGACAATTTCAAAAGCTGCTGACGAAACTTGCGAATATGCATATGGATGATTCGTCGAAAAATGGTTTGGGGTTGGCGAAGCGGGTGAGGGTCTAACAGACTGTGTCTAACAGAAGTTGATAGGTGTGGGAAAATGTTTTTTTGAAGCTGCGTAGCCGTGAAGCTCTTTAAGGATTAACTTTCCCCAATAAATGATACCGCTCACGATCATGAGAACAATGGTTTGTTGTTGTGGTAGTAGATACAAAGAGCTGTTTTCTAAGACGAATACCAGCTTTCTCTCTACTTTAAAAAATACAAAAAACAGAGAGGTAGATGGTCTTGTACCGGGATCAGTAGGGGTGAAGAGCTGTTTGCTGATAGTTCTAACACACAACCAGCTTTCTTAACATTTCTCTACAATCGTTTACATTTGTTTCCATTTTTCTTCATTTCTTCACATTCATTTACATTTACCAACATTTTTCAACATTTCATTACATTTCTTTGAAATAGAGTGAAAATTGGTCTTGAACAAGAACGAAGTAGAACTAAGAAGGGGTGAAGAGCCTTCTTCTGGTACAAGACAAGCTATCTCTCTGTTTTTTGTAGTTTTTGAAGCAGAGAGGAAGCTGGATATAGTCTTACAGTAGAGACGGCTCTTTGTATCTACTTCGATAGCCACCACAAAGGGGCGCATTTTCATCAGTGGGGCGCATTTTAAGGGGGAGCCACAACCGTTTGGGGGGAAGTTGCCCCAAACTTCCCCCCTGGATCGGCCACTGAATCCTTCGGTACATGAAAATCGACGGGAAGTAGGCAAAAGTCGAAGAGTCATTTCTCTGTATCATTGCGATGAACGAAAAAAGAACGGAAAGAGATTACAGCAATTATTTTCCATCAATGAGAATCGGATGAAATCAACACACAAGATTGTCGTGGACAAGTATTTGAAATTGCCATCGTAATCGCGGGACATCCATCTGGTGTTCCAAAACGTATGAGGGAAGTGAATACAAAAGCTGTCTTCGTGACATGACCGAGTCACTTAACTAAATTTGACTGGTGCGCATGCTGCATCAGTAGGAGTTAGTTCTGTGGCACTTTTGGGACATTAGATGGGTCATTTCCTCTTTTTTAATCAATTCATCGGTGGACTATACCAACTTTCAAAGCTTGTCAAATTGGTTATTGAACAACGTTGGAGTAGCCGCGTCGATGCGGTAAATTTTCTAAGAAATCATTCAACCATTTCGTGCTTGCCTTGGAACGATTGACAACAGAAAACACAAATGCGAATTTAGATGCAGCGTTAATTCTGAATTCGTTTGACATGTCTTGCCAGAAATTGGCAATACTCAGAAGTACCTCCGAACTACTGAAAGGACTGAATTTACAGCAGTGTGACATCAAAGTTCAGGCACTGAAAACAGCTTTTGTTGAAGATAGGACAAAGTAGTGAAAGATGCGATATTGTATCCAAGGGAATTTTGTCTGATACAGAAAGGAGCATGGACCACCGGATTCGAAAAAAGAAAGTGTTTACAAAGGTCCAACGATGCAGCTCAAATTGACCCACATATCCGCTTCCTAGGCATGCGCAGAAGATCTTTTCACGGTTGGCTGAGTACGATGATCTTATCAGAGGGACCCTTTTTAGCCTTGCCTCGGGCCCCCAACCCTTAGTCACCACTGCTTGTAAATATAAATTTGTGCTATTCGCATCTGCAAATCTGTAAATGAACTTAAATTGGTGAGAGCCTTATATCAGAGTTGTTTCGGCTTGGCCACCTAAAATGTCAGGTCGCGCCGGGAGACCAGAACAGTGCTCATACAACAACTAGGCTGACCTCTGTCTTCGTAGCGTGTAGTGTTAACAGCAACTCGGTGCTATCCGCAGCCAAACTCCAGCACAACTTCTTGTACCCTACAATGGCTTACCCACACCTAAAACGCTACACTAGACAGGTTGATGCACGAAATATCTACTAAAATCGAGTACGTTCATGATATTTCTAGGAAATATGCTTTTGCGGCTCCTAAAATTTCTTAGATGACAAATATGAATGCCAGTTGACTATCGTTGATGAAATCTGTAAAGAAGAGTTTATTGCCGAAAGGAACAGATAACAACATTTTGTTTAGGCTGTTGAAACCAAAAAGAACTAAATAGTGCGCTCGAATTACTTCAGTTCATTCAAAGTTTTAACCTCAGTAACACTTTTCCAAACATAACTCTTGTGCTTCGTGTGTTCCACACAAGTACGATTAGTGTTGCAAGCTGGCAAAGCCCTTTGTTCAAACTAAAGAAGATCAAAAATTATTTTAGAAGAGTCAGAGGATGTTAACCGATTTCCCGATTCTTTAAACTTTGACGTGGTGATTAAAGAGTTTTCTCAGAGGAAAGCAAAATTCAACATATAGCAGTAAAATTGCTCGCGTGAATTGCGTTCGTGCTGTAGCCTAGCCTTAGAACTTCGATCTGTGTGATCCGTTGTGCAAGTTTTTGAATCCAAGTAACCCGTCTTCGGTTCACGTCGCGTAAATATTCACTGATGTTGATTTTGAGAATACTTAGGGGGCAAGTGTTACAACCGTTCATGGCGGGGCTAGTATCGAGTATACCACTGGAGAGAAGTAGTCAAACAGAAGTTTGCTTGGCATGAGGAAAAAATCATATTTTCGAATCGGGTTGTTGCGTTTTCCTCTGCATCATAAGAGGTGTGTTGTTTCAAAGAAGCACGGTGACTCAATTCAGTCTATGCCAAGTGTCAGTTAAGTTGCATTTAAATCTTGATAAGCATACGGCAGTTAAGGCTACACCAGGGCTACCACCACAAACGAAGATAATAGCGTTGAAGCCGAAGGCAAGTTTGTTACATTTCACATGAAAAGTTCAATCACGCAGTCAGTTTACTTCTTCCCTTGAGCGAGTTATTTAAACCACTGCTTAGCCGCACTAGATCTTGGGGCAGGTATTGAGCAACCATTCGATTGTCTCATCGTCCAGAACCGTCAGGCCATACCGTCCATGAGGAGGTCGATGTATTGGACATTGGAGGACAACATGGTCGACGGTTTGTTCTTCTGCGCCACACTCGCAGGCCGCAGAGGAGGCCATACCCCATTTGCGCAAGAAGGAGCGGAAACGTCCGACACCAGTGCGGAGGCGGTTGAGCCGGACCCAGGCTCTTCTTCCGGGGGGGTGAGGGTTGGTGTCGGGGATGAAAATGCGGAGTCTTGTGGAGTTGTCCGTCCACTCCGCATTCCATTGGTGATCCGGTGATCCGTCCACTGCTCCGCAGGTGTGTTATTGTTGTCAGACTAACTGATGATATGTTGTGCGGCGAGTTCAAATGGGTGTTTCGATTTGAGGCGCCGTGCGTTTGAACTCGATAGACAGGTGAGCGCTGAATGCAGCAAATGTCCAAGCTGCATGACACGGCGTGTAGAGATAGTGTGGCTCCATTGCGACGAAGCTCAGCAGGTTGGATGCCTGCGAGGATTGGAAGGTCGTCCATTGGTGCAGGACGCAGGCATCCAGTCACTCTTTGCAAGGCGTCGTTGATGGCGGGGTCATTAAGGCGGGCATGAGCACTGCGGCACCAGACAGGAGCGCAGTACTCTACAATTGAGTGCACCAAGGCTAGGGTGGCTATTCGCAGAGTTGGTACTCCAGAACCCAAGCCGGAGCCAGCAAGCCGCCTCAGGAGTGTGACGCGTGATGTCAGCTTCTTGTGAAGTGACTCAAGGTGTCGGTGATACGTGAGCGATCTGTCCAACGTTATCCTGAGGTACTTCGGAGCAAAAGGGCAGGATTTCGTTGTTGTATTTGACTTTTAGCTCACGTTTAGCTTCCTTGTTGTTAAGGTGGAAGTCTGCCGACACCGTTTTGGTGGTGCTGACCTTTAGCTTCCAAGTCTGGAGTTATTCACCTACAGTTGCCATGTCGTTGGTCAGCACCTGCCTGTCAGTCTCCATCAGCATGCATGATTGCCAGATCGTCTATGCATACTTTCTGGAGACCGTGGTTGGTAGGTCAAATATGAAGATGATGAATAGAAGGGGCGCCAGGACAGATCCCTGTGGGACGCCATTCTTGAGGCGTCGTAACCTGCTTCTTTTGCTGTTTCCGATGGTAAGGGTGAAGCTGCGATTGCCAACCATCTCCATGATCATGTGGACCATGTGTCTATCAGGCAGCAATTGCAGCAGCCTGCAGGTGAGGCCACGGTGCCATACATTGTCGTAGGCGGCTGTGAGGTCGACAAACACAGCTCCGGCCTTCTTTTTAGCTGTAAAGATATCTCGATGTCCTGTGTCAGCAGGGTGATCTGGTCTACGGTCAACCTCCCGTATCGAAAGCCCAACTGCTCCCGAGGGAGCAATGGGCCGATGATTTGTTCGACACGAGCGTAGATGAGTCTCTCGAGGATTTTAAAGGGATACACAGCAGAGATATGTGACAGTAACTCTTTGGGTCCCCAATGGTTTTTCTGGCTTAGAGTGCTCTTCTCAAGATCTTTGGAATTTTGAGTTGGCGCATGCAGGAACTGAGGAAGTCTCAAAACCAAGATTTGAGAGCCGACCCGGCGTGGAGTATGAACTCCGGGAAGATGGAGTCCAATACCGGAGATTTTCCTGGCTTCAGGCGTCTTAGGGCAGCAGCAAGCTCCTCCAGCCTAAAGATTTCAGAGATAGTGTGACCCTCAGGTGTTGGAATCTTCCATATATCGGACAGCTCCTTGTTGACCAGCCTGGTGGACTTGCGAACCCCAGTCTTGTGTGCCCGGTTCTTCACAAGTCGCGAGGCGATGGAGTTTGCCGAAACGGGGCACTGGTGAAAGGAGCGCCCAGACCTGCCAGTAAGTTTGTTGATGGTTCTCCACGCCTTGCGGCTAGAGTGCGAGAAGTCGATGGAATTTACTGCTTCCTCCCATCGTTCCTGCTTCTTATGCCCGAGTCGAGATAGTAGGGACGAGACTGCTCTGTCAGAATCAGTCCCCACTGGGGCTCGGGTAAAGGAGCGATAGAGGGTCTCGCACTCTTTGTCACAGCATGGAACATAGTTCTTCCGGCGGCCATGTGAGATACATTGTTTGATCGCAGATAGTAGGCTCTCGCAAAAATCCTCGTATGCCCTCTCAATATTTGATGTGCCCGTAGGTGGCAATCTCTCAACGGATTCATCTGTGAGAAGGCAAAAGCGCTTCCAATCAGCCTTGCGAAAGTTCCAATGCTTCACCGGATGGCTGTGGGCAGGAACCTTGAGCTTCGGTGGCGTTGTGAGGGTAGGCCGATATTGTGACCTCGGGAACTTTCCTAGAACACGTCTGTCGGGCAGTCAGCTGTCCTGGCTGAAACTCGCGAAGGCCAGGCCTGGGTTGGTGCCGACGTTCCATCGGTGAGAGAAGAAGCTGGCTGTTTCCTTTGGGTTATACAACAGTCCAAGGCTGTTGGATGTTGCCCAGGAGTCCAGGCTCTCAACTTCAGGAGATGTTCTGTTGTAACCCCACTTGACGTGTTGGCAGTTGAAGTCACCAACAAACAGACTGGGGTGTGGGAGCGTCGGGATGGCGTTTGGTGTGAATCGCTAGCTTTTAGTTTTGTAGACGTTAATGATCTTGCATCCTGCAATGTCTACGCACAACCACTCAGTCTCTGATTGTTCTGGAGACTTATCGACCAGTGACCATTCCAACCGCTCATGGACAAACGTGGCAAGGCCGTGGTTGCTGCTCAGGACTGACCCAGCTAGTGAAAAGTTGGGAATCACTAGCTTATCTGCAGTTGTGCTGTGGGTCTCCTGTAGGACGATGATGAAAGCCTTGTTCTTATAGGCTAGCTGCTCAATAACAGAGATCTTGTCTGCAATAAGCTGGAGTATGTTTGGTCGTGGGTCTTTGGCATTATTTCTGCTGCCGCGCCCTGAAAAGAGCGTTTTATGACCCACCCCATGCCGAGCACATCCAGTGCGGGTAGCAGTGCTAGGCAGTCTAAAATATCCAGGTACAGAAACAATGAAAACGTCTTCAAACCCTCTGACTAGAAAAATCACCATGGAGAAGTTTTTACAAGATTATCAGTCAGCATTTCATGAATGAAATTCAGACCCAAATTTGTGTTTCAGAAAATAATAAAATCAAATTTGATATTTTGACCACAATCATCTTCAATTCAATAATGAGCTCACCTGCGGTAAATGTCCACGTCGAGCGGCAATGTATGGTTCTCTCCCATAGGTTAGAACAGAGCCATGGTACGATCCAAGTGCAACCAAAGCAACCACAATAGAAACTGCCCAAGATCCACCATAGATAACTTTCTGAGCGAAACTAGCCACCACTGCAGACGTTTGCATCATCTCCACAGGAGTTAAAACTGTACATGCATGAATATTTGACTCATCGGTTTGGCGAAATGTCAGAATAAAACGTGGGAATGTTTTAACGATTAGATTCAGATCAAATTTCCTAAAAGAGAAATCCGAGTTGAGGTTTGAAATATTTGGATTCGTGCGTTTATCAACACGTCAGTACAGAAACACGAACAAGATTTTTTCAATTGCCACCAGATAAATATGATTGATTTCTTCAGAAATTTTGCCGAATCTGAATTTAGTGAACATTAGCATAACCGCACAATGACATTCAATATTTTGTTCAACCACAGCTTTTCAACCTTCTTCACATAACTATGCCTTTGAAGAGGTCGTTCAACTAAATAAAAACTCGCATAACCTTATGCTTTTTTCGAATGATTCAAAATTGCTTATTGAAAAATACTAAGATCACCAACTCGAGCATAGTGAAACAAGATGCCTGTTCTGATAATTAAACTTTGCTCTCGGTATTGCATGCATCGATAATTAATAAATGGTTATATTCCGGTCGATCTTATCTTATTTTTAAATAAGCTTAAAGGCATGCGACGTTTGTTTTATTTCAGGTTTTTAAGAAGGTAGGATTGAATAACTTATCTGATGGCGTATATGATCACTTTAAACATGCGAATCGGGTTTTTAAACACAAATATAGTCGCATTGTGTTAGTTGGATTTAATAGATATACTGTAGCTCAAAAAAACTTTCTGCGGTTATCGGTTCATGTTTTGTAAAACTCCTTATCGAAACAGCGAGCTGATTTTGTTATTCAAAAACCGAAATGTGCGTTTACCTAAAAGGTAAGCCACGTTTATAATGAGGTAGGAAACCGTAACGAGAATAACAGAGCAGACTGTTGCAAGAGAAATTCTGGTGTAATCTTCAATCTCTTCTGTTACGTAGCATAAACTGTTCCAACCTGAATATGTGAACATCACCTAGAAAATGAAAAATATACCTTCCATGACCAAGTAGGTGTTCATATTTCGGGCCTAAAAAATCTTCCAAAAAGATGAAACAAAATTATTTTTATAAATTCCATAACCTTGGTGGAATCCTTTTTGGCGACGTATTTTAAGAAACTTTCATGTCCACAAAGAATATCTTCCGAGGCTGCAAGAAACTTTAATGAACAAATTGCCTCGTCTGTTTCAACTAATTTCAGTTTTTCGTTTATTTTCTATTTTTTTACTTCCGTTGCAACACGCGAAATTCTGTTGTAAAGTTGGTCGAAAATCAATATGTTCAAAGGTTAACCCACTCACCTGGAAAAATGATCTTGATACAGTTAAGAACGTAATGCTTTTCAAATTCTCGGAGTCGAAAAGGCTTTTGAAAGTGCTTTCAGCGACGGAAGAATCCTGGGCAGAATACACCACTCCTCCAACTACTACGAAGCCAATGGCCAAGAATTTAGCGACTGTGAAAACCACTTGCATGCGAACAGCAGTCTTGACGCTCAAGATGTTGACAGCGGTCACGAGAAGTATGCCGCAAGCAGTCAACAATTTGACTGCACTCGAAGGTGGACTTTCATCAGGAAAAAACGGTTGTAAGGCGTATTGCGCAAAAGTCATTGCGACAATGGTGTTGGCTGTTGGTAAAAATGTATGCATCCACGGTATGAGGAAACCTACAGCCGGCCCAAAGGCGTAGGTGACGTAGCAGTAGTCTCCACCAGATTCTGGTATTGACAAAGCGAGTTCGTTGTAGCAAAGTGCTGATAAAATGGCTGTCAAACCTCCCACGAC
>JGI24158J21664_10005318_pt1 | contig 16811 bp, 13 predicted proteins | sample Ectturendosymbi3_FD_21664 | JGI IMG/M metagenome (IMG submission 21664)
AGTGAACAAGTTCCTTTGAAACGAACGTAGAGGCGGCTAGAAAGGATTTGCCTTGAACTCATATGATACCTTTCTCAGGAAATAAGATGTAAAAGCTGTTTTTAGTAAAGTTCAGGTACCGCCATTGTTGCGTCAGCGTCATAATACGAACCTACTAGAAATTCTAATTGGAACGCCGTACCGGCAATAATTCTTTTACCGGAACGGCGTTCCGGGCCGTTCCGGCTTACTTTCACCTCTGCCTTTACAAGATTCAAAAGAAAAAATGAATTAAAGGGTCGCAGTGTTCCAGGAGAGGTTGTCCACACTATGCATTTGGTACATTAAAAGCGACAAAATTAGGTATACAAATTGTAATGAATTCTTAGATAATTTTGTAATGAAGAAGGCAGGACAATACCTTTTTCACTGTTTACTGTGTATGTTCAGCCTTATGTGATTCGATGATTGTAGCTTTTTATTTCTTTATATGTATTTCAATAATGACAGCAAAGCGAAATTTAAACTAGCCTAGTCGCCGCGGTGGGCATTGGTGAGCTCAGCCCTTCCAAATTTAAATATGAAACAATATAAATCAGTAAAGATTTTATCAAATTTAAAGAATATCAAGTTTCCTTGCGCAATTTTAAACCCCTATAAAAACCAGAACCGTCACCAGAAAGTCTTGTGACGGTTCTGGTTTTTAAACCTCACATCTTTTCAGGCGACAGTTGTTCGATTCTTAGCAGTAGTTGCGTTCGATTATTAGCAGTCTGAAAAAGTAAGAAACACGCGAATCGTGAACTTAACAGTTACAATCATTTGGGTGAATTTCACGTGACGTCTTTTGCTCGTGGGCGTGAGATTTTTACAGCTGTGGCAAGCGAGTCACAACATGTTCTTCACGTTGTGCTTCAAAGTCTTCATGCCGCCACACATACTGTATAGATGCAGTGTGTTTGTTTTTTTTGAACACTGATAAGAAAAAACAGATGTGATTCTTATAAAAAACGTAGGCCATGTGTTTTGTCAAATATTTCAATTGTGGCGATTTCAGTTGGTTTGCCTGTGGCAGTTAATCAGCAAAGTAGGTTTTCAACAATTCCGTGCAATTTAACGCTTTTGTGTCGAAGACAGCAACAAGCGCAGTGATCGTGGGCACTTCAGTAATGATTTATAATTTTTTTTTGACTGCACTTTCAGAGCGTTATTTTCGGATTTTCGCAAATTTATCAACGCTTTCCATTTATTTCCTCACAACAATGGGAGAGGGGTCATCGCAAGTGGATTAGCCTCGGGCCTCGCATCAGTTAAATCCGGTCCTGATCGCACGGCTGAAAGAACCAGTCGAAGAAACCGACTTGGCGCTTCGTCTGAATCAGACGAGTACTTTCGTTAGACTATGAATTAATTCTAATACCTAAAAAATGTCTTGGAAAAGATTTTAGCTGGAACATCTTCGGAATGACGACAACTTTTTGACTTGTACGTAAAGTTCCTAACGCAAGAAGACTATTCAAGCATGAAAATGTTTGAGCAATCCATATTGCTTTTGAAATCTATGCTAATTTCTTTCGGTGGCAGAAGTCATTCACAGTAAAGCGATAAAATGAACTTCCGATTTGCACTAAGCACAAAGCCTATTATAAATGCCATAAATAAGCAGACAAGTCCTGCTGGCTAAATTCACGGGAAAGCGGCCCAGAGGTTGACCAAGGACCAGGTGAAATGATTACATTTCCGATCTTGATTGGTCCCATAGGCGTAGCCAGGGGGGGGCAAAGGGGCCATGCCCCCCGCAAAATGTTTAGAAAATATAGTCATTTTGTGCATTGAGAGGCGTTTTTCTGAACAAAATAGTGTAAGTCGCCTAAAATCAAACATTTTGGACCCCCAAAGGTTTTGCGCCCCCCACTGATTAGTCCTGTCTTGGTGTGGAGCCAGCTGAACTATCTGAAACTGCTGAAAACCGTTAAATTGCTGTAAATGCGTGCTTGACGCGAAATCCATCCACTAAGTAAAACGCTTGTGAGTAGATTTGACTGTGCTGCCCTCGTGGTACTTCGTCGCTTGAATGCTGATACGTGCAGTCACACGTCAGAATCCTAGTAGAGTTATGAATGCACAGTATGACAGGAAGGTTTTTCGAATACCCTACTCCTATCGTTCGGGTAGTTTCGAGTCCTGGGGATGCTGCCCACCGCGACTCCCGCCAGAGGAAACGCGGATGTGAAAATGAATGAAATGAAAAAAACGTGCAAATGTGAAACAGCGATAAAAGTTTCAATTAACGTTTTCAGAGATCGGCAGATCCATAAGCACGTGGTTGGGCTTTAATTACCCTTAAAGTTACTGATCCTGTTGGACCAGGTGTATTTTATCATTATGATCTCCAAAATTTTTTAACTGATTGATATCCAAAATCTTTTGACCTGGTGAAAGGCAGAGTAAGCTACCATCCAGGGGTTGTAGATTACCAAATACAATGCAATTTTTGTGAAAGTCAAAATACGAAAATGCTAAAAGTATTCTGATATTTTCTGAAAGCATTGAATAAAAACTTGAAGCTGTACCTGAAGTTAAACTAAAAAAACCGCAGGCAAGTTGGTGCAAATGCTGACAACTCATAATGTATTACAACGTCTACATTTGAGTATAAGGTTTTTTTAAACACGACACTGACAACACCAGAGCTGGTTTGCACGCAAAATAAGCCTTTGTTTTCTTCTTATGTGTAGCGTATATACTAAAAATATACCGACAAGCAAAAAGAGCAATTAAGAAAAGGAGACAACGGACGCAGAAATGGAAATGTGTTATAAACAACGCAGTTACGTAAAACAACATTTTTACAGAATCAGGAAACCTTTATAAGGGTAAATTCGGACACAAATGTTGTAGTGAACTGATGCCTTTTTTTCGTTGTTCAAGTCATGCCACAAACTTTAAGAAACGAAGTTGTATTTCTACTGCAATTTCCATCGTTTCACTTCAACCAAGTGTAATTCCGCAAAGACAAGCAGATACGCCAATGTTGCTTGCGAAACCCACAAAACGTTTTCTAACAAGCAAATTTTAGTTCAATTGTTTTTAGAGGTTCTTCGTTCTTCCATGACCTCCACATGATTCCACTCACTCCTGGCTGTGGCGTTCGAAGATACACAGAGTTTGGTTTACCTGCAGCGCAATTTTTATGCCACCATCCTCCATTTTTGAAAAGCTGAGCGCAATTCGATGTAGAGCTGAAAGTGGACAAGAGTTAGAAAATCATAAAGTACACCGATTAATGACCATACCCAGCCCACAATCACTCTGAATTTGGCTTGTTCATTCTCAGTTTGTAAAATATAGGCTAGGGCCCATACGAAATATTCTTGATCAATTATGAGTTTTGTCTTCATTTACTGTAAAGAAAACCCACTCAAAGCTTTACGCTTCCAGTCTGCGAAAATCTTTAGCACATTGTGCGTTTTGTCGGTACCGGTTGGCTTAATATGGTTCGCAGTAAGAAATAACCCAAAATATGAAAGCACGATATAACGCCAACATTGCTCTCATCAAATGCGTGTTGATAGAGTCGTCATGCTGCTTGTCAACTGCAGTAGAAAATGTTTGGTGCAACTAGTCAGTGTTCAGCTAAACTAGCTTGTATTTCACCTTGAAACACATATGTTTGCATGTGTACTGAAACATGCTTGAAGGCTGGTACTACACTCATCGCCGTCCTGATGGACAGCAACTAACTGCTCGTCAATAAGTTTCACGCAACCTGCAAACTGAAGTAGGGAAAATTTGTCAACATGTGCGTCACTGTAATCTTCCAAGCGTGAAGCATGACGTTTATTCATTGACGTACAGGGTGTCAATAAACTCTTGTTACAATTAAAAAAAATTGTTACAAAAGCAGTTGATGACATAGCTCATATAAATTTGTTTTATTTTAATCAGTGTTTGTTATAGTTTTCATTCGAACTAAAATTTTGGGGTTTTAGAAAATGTTTTGTGTGTTAAAGGAATGTTTCAACACCCCTGTGATACTAGGGAGCTTCAAAGGGATAGTCCAAAAGTGAATGTGTGGTGTGGAATCATGTGCAATCGCAAAATTGGTACATTTTTCTTCCACGAGGCAACAATTACTGCACATGTTTACCTCGACCTTCTAACTGAATATGTGGCACCACAACTGATTGATTTTCAACCAACCATCATCTTCCAGCAAAATGGTGCACCACCACACTGGGGACTGCATGTTCGTCTGTTCCGCAATGAAACATTTCCAAATCGATGGTTTGGATGAGACGGACCAATTCCATGGCCACCACGTTNACCAGACATCACTCCTCTGGGCTTCTTTCTATGGGTTACGTGAAGGATATCGTGTATCGAACCAAAGTACGGGACATTACTCGCTTGAAGCAAAGACTTTCTCATGACATTGCCACCTTTAATGACAATATGCTACAAGGAACGTGGCAGGAAATCGAATATCGTCTTGGTGTGCTTCGTGCAACTAACAGTGCCCATGCAGAGGTGTATTAAATGAGGTAAAAAAAATTACTAAACACTGATCAAAATGAAACAAATTTATATGAGCTATCTCATCAACTGCCTTTGTAATAAAATTTTTAAATCGTAATAAGACTTTATGGGCACCCTGTATTTTCGTTTCACTCTTTCATGAAAAATTAGATGGATTGATTGCAAGTTAGTGCGTGGCTAATTAATGTCAGCCCAAAAGTTCAGCTGGAAACCATCAGCATCCCGAAAACAGCAATTTTGATATACGTGTTACGTGAAAAACGTTGGCTTTCAAAGATTCCTGGTTTTTAACATAGACACAACGACGCAAGTTTTACAAGTTGCTCGAAATTTGTATAGTTCCGATTCGTCACATTTCGGGACCTACGGTAAGCATTTTGTGCTTGCGCAGGAATACAACAAGAGCAATTTGTGCGTTTGTAAATGTACACCAAACCGGAACATTTTGGTCATAACCTGCATTGCAAACCACGACTTTTGGCAACAGTGGCGGCATGTATGTAGGCTCTGCAGAAGTGCAACACCCCTACCTTCACGCTTTGTTTCGTTTTTGGGTTAGTTTATTGTTTTTCTTTGATATTTATTTTAGCATGCACACGAAGTGATGACAATGTGTCTTCCCAACACAAAACGTTTTGTGCAAAGTGAAATGTTAGGCATCTAGTTGTTTTTTATGGGAAACACTGCAAATGACTAAAGCTTGGAACTGTGAGCCAGAGATGAATACGGATCAGGACTGAAGGCGATTTCAATTGGATCAGGACTGGATCGGACTTTGAGCATTTTTTTTGTTTGAATGTGAGTTTTCTGAACATAATAAAAATTTTAGTTGTCATCCGATTTCACAAATTTTTCAATTTTGAAAAAGTTAAGAAATAGAAAGTGCTGGTAGTCTGGTGCGGCCATCATTGAAGACTCCATGTCTTAACCTGAGCAGGTTGGCAGTGGGTGTTCTGAGCATGCCTTTGTTGAGTGCTTAGGTTTAGGAGCAGGCGCATATTTGGGTTGCGATGAAATTTTGCCCGAATTTCCTCAAACGTGTCCGAAAAATTTTTGTGCACCAAATATTACACTATCAAAATAAAGGTCTTTATGTTTCGAACCCAGCTCCCCAAAACAAAATTAAAAAATTGTTGTTGATGTGGCCTCCAATCGAAATCTTCAATTTATATCAACGGGCGCCTTTTTGGAAAAAAGTCAGAACTTAGACCTATTTCATCATTCAGCCTCACTTCAAAATGTCGAAACGTATGCTCCCGAATTTTCTGTATTTTTCCCGAATATTGCAACACCTGTCCCCCGAGCTTGCTGCCCCTATACACCCAGTTCCTACACCACTGTGTCAGTGGCCCAAGAATATTGTGTTTAGTATTCTCAAATCCTAGACTTTGAATTTTCTTGAAAAATTGAAATTACAGGACTTCCCGCATCTTCAGAGGGTTTGAACAGCTCTCTAGCTCAATGAGCTGGAGAGGTATGGTGAACAAGTGTGGGCAAATTGCGGCATAATTATCGATGAACGCATTGTATGTGTGCATTTAAAACGCTGGTATTGGGTTTAATAAAATTTGATGAACTGTCGTTTCGAAAAAAGTGTAATTTGATGAACAGTCGTTCAACGAAATGTCGTTCGATAAAATGTCGTTCGATGAACTGTCGTTCGAACTGTGGGTTCGATAGACTGTCGTTTCCATAAACTGTCGTTTCGATAATCTGACATTCGATAAATTGTCATCTCACGGGGTTGCAGGATGGTAACTAGTCGTCAGCTGAAGATGACGGTGGGTCACCTGCCTTTTGTCTCAGAATTCTGTTCCAAATTTTGTTATGGTTACATGACAAAACAAAACTCTTAGGAATTTTCAACAAAAGCTGTTGAAGTATGTTCAAGCATCAAATTGAATATTCTAAGCTTGTCTGCGAAACTCAGTAAGCAGCTATAAACTCCGCGTACGCAAGCAAACGAGTTGCATTCTTACGTCATAAATTTGCATTGTAAGCACATTGTGTAAGAGGCATTCGAGAAGGCCGAGAGCATCAGAACCAATGCAACTGGTTCAGTTAAATTTAGATTGTGCGATATGAAGTGTCAATCTCTACCGGAAGTGGGTAACAAAGCAAAAAACGTTGAGAACCACTGTGTTAGAGAAAGTAAGTAGAAACCTAAATAACACATATAGGATGTCACACTTTATGCGATCTACAGAAGCTTTTGCAGAACTCAAGACCGTAGGTTGTTTGGCTCAGCACATCGTTTGAAACTGCTTCATGCAATTTGATTCTTGATCAAATTGTACCAGTGCGAAAAATCGTCTTAGAAAGTATGCGAAAAAAGAGAAAACTGTGTGAAAAACAAACTTTAATATAGGTGACATGATGTTTTTTTCAACGTGTTAGGACTTTTCTTTCACCAGTATATTTCTGATTACAGTCACCACATGCTACGCAGTGCACAGTGCTTGGCGATCTAAATCTATCTATATCTGAAGACTCGTTATGATTTTTCTCATTTCGCAGCATGCTAGTGATTGCTCTCGAGGATTGTAAGAATGAGATGATGTGGTCCTTTCTTAGTGAAGGCAGCAAATGTTCAGTGTCACAACGTTAAACCAATTTCCTATGGTGGCTTGACCTTGCCTGCAACGCATTTTGTTTCAATAGACCATACAACCGCATTGCGCATAATAAACTTTATGCTCAGAGCAAAAGACGTGTACTTACTGCTATAAACTGTTATACAGACCCAAGTAGGGAGGTGTGCAACCTAACAGACCTAACAGACCCTGGTCCTTCGCAGCCTCCCACGTCCTCATGCATTTTAAAAATCGGTGCACTTGGACGTAATCGGTCTACTTGGCAGTAATCGCAGCACTACATTACAATGATCGCGATAACGTCATTCATGCGTATGCCGTTTACGCTTGTGTTTCATCAAAGTACATCTTTTAGCGCCATCAAGCGTACATTTTGCTACTACCGCCACGTATGTATCCTCGTTTTCTTCCATGTATTTGTGTGTTCCTTGTTACTGCAACGTTCGCTTTAGATCTAGTGCGTTGGGTGTGGGAGTGTAGACGTTATATAATACGATTCGATATTCCTATTATCTTTGAAGTTTTTCAGTGTTAAGCCTTGGCAACATGATAAGAAAATGTGAGTCTCTCATATTTTATCTGTGCGGAGAAAGCGCTTTCGTTGAAAAGTATTTTGGTGGTGGTTGATCGTTGCTCTCGAGGGTTTGTTGAATGTGATTCTTTTTGTCTTCAATGGCGTCTTTAGTGCGATAACAAAAGTGCTGCTCGATATAGCAGTATCCTTGCAACAGCTTGTTTATGGTGCAAGGGTCGGTTGGAGCGAAAGTTGAGGGGTCTGCATACGCATTTTGGTTTTCTATAGTCGGTGCTACTCAAACCATCTGTAGAATTACAGATTAATGTTACACCAATAAAAGCCAGAACTCTGGCACATTCTTGTTCTTGTGTGAATTGAACAGTCGGTTGTCGGTAAAAAATTTGAAAAAGGCCTATAAATATTTTCGGCTAATGATAAAAAATGTTGTCTTCGTGGGGTTTCCAAACCAGTGGGTGGAAATCTTTCGTTGCTTTGCAGTACAGTATTGCCAAAAATCTTCCATAACTACATTTGCTGAAATAAGAGAAACCAGCAAACCCATAAATGTCTCTAACATCTACTTGAAGCATTCCCTTCGAAAGGAAAAATATGATGCTTGCAATGTAAATCTGGCGCACTGCTGTCACCATATATATATTCCTTAGGCTGCTCGTGCGCATTGCCACTATAGTGTATACATTAGTGCGAATGTTTTGTACGTTCTTTCTGCGTAATTCTCAATAGCATTCCATTCGTGATTCAATGCAATGTACTTGTTTGCCAACAGTCCAACAGTCGAGACCTTAGCGTGCACACCTACATAACCGCAGTTGCCTGCTGTTTTCTGCGGCATATGCGAACGCCCAACGCTTTTGTTCGTCGTCATTCTACTTCTACATCGAACCGTTTAATTTTACGTTGTTCTGTCTTCACGCTCAAGTGTATCGGATGTTTTATTGGACATCTGAATATAATTGAAAGAAGCAATCGATTTAGAGTGCTGCTGGAGAGCCGTATTAACGGACAAAGTGGACAGAGTATTTTAATTCACCTTGCACTGGCTTGGCAACTTCAAGACGTCTGGTTGATTAATGCTCAGTTGGGAGACTGACTTGTGCTCTTGAAACAAGTAGGTTGACCCCTCAAGTAGTGGTGATCTCTGTGGAATTGTAATCGACCGACTACATTCGGCACCACAACCAACTAAGAACCCTACATTGGTTTTTACACGGGTCCTTTCCCCGCCATGAAAACGACATGCTGATGTTTTTATCTTCAAAGAAATTTCATTTAGCACTAGGGTACGTCGATAGCGCCACACCCACTTTAGCCCGTTAGCGCCCAAATTTTTTTTGGCTTATTTTTGAATAATTCCTTGGTAAATGTTGGCTAACAAAAGGTTATGTCAAAAAAAATTATTGATCTAATTAGGGGTGAAAAAATGGGGTCAGAAATTTGGTCCTTGTTTTAGGACCACGGGCACTTGAAGCACTTTTGTTACATTTTTTCTGTTAATTCTCTTCTACCGTTCCTGCTACAGATTTGCATCAAAATAGCATGTGCATTGTAAAATTATTCAACAAAAAATGTAATTCAATCAGCATTTTCGAAATAGGCTAAAGCAACAATAAACAAACAAAACAGCAAACAAGTAAAGTGAATTCAAGCATTTATTGAATATGCCAATTTTCATAACATTTGCCTATGTGGAGACTAATGTCACACCTTCTGCACTGTTTGCTCACTTTCTTTTTGCAAGATGCGTGCACTTTGCTTGCCACCTTCAGTTCTTTCTAGAACATGGCCTGTTGGAGATAGTCTTGTTCCCATCATTACGCTGGAAGACAAAATGTTTGGACGACCAGCAGATTTTGGGTCAGAGGTCGACTGAAGCTTCAGGTAGCTTTTGGTGACATAGCACCTGAAGCTCAACAGAATCTTTAGTTTTTCTGTGACAATTGAATGCAAGATCCAAGCATTTGGTGAAAATATTGAAGTACCATTTTTTAAATCTTACATCAATGCGGTATTTTTGTACCAGCCAATCAAGTAGGTCAACCTCACCCATAAATTTATTGTACTTGGCCATAAGATGTGGCTGGGGATTGACATTTCTAGTTTCAAAGACGTTGGCCATCTTTTGGCAGTTGCAATTGGCTCAACACTTTGGTAGTTTGTCTCTACAGTGACCAGAATGTCATCATTCCACTTTTCGAACAAAATCTTCTCTTCATCATCAAATCTGTAGTCCATGTCGCCACGTGTTTCTTTTTTTATTGCTTTGTCTTCCTTCAGATGGCATTTTCCTGTCTTGTTTGACCTAACAGTTCCTGTAACCCCGTGTCAAGAGACCTCATGTGAGCCAGAAGGTCATAGCTGGTAAAAAAATGTCCATGTACACATAGACATAGCCAGGGGGGCCAAAGAGGTCATGGCCCCCCCAAACGTTTAGAAAATATAGTCATTTTGTGCTTTGAGAGATGTTTTTCTAAGCAAAATAGTGTTATTCACCAAAAATCAAACATTTTGGCCTCCCTAAATATTTTGGCCGCCTCCAAATTTTTGGGCTGGCTACGTCACTGCATGTGGATCTCATGATCGGTGAAAAGAATGAAAAACAATTCAAAAAAAGAGAGAAAATGTGGGGGACATGGCATATTATGTCCCTACTGTCTGAAAAAGTGGGGGAAAGCGTCCTCCATGTCCCCCACCTAATTGCGCCCATGCGCACGATTATGACTGCTGAAAGCAGAACACTGCAACCCAAGAAACATCGAATAGGCTATTCACATTCACTACCCTTATGAGTAAAAAGAAGTCAACATGTTCATTCATAAAAGACAACTACGAGCTATAACATACAAACATATGCCTACTCACATAACAAACAATAGATTACACCTAGCCTAGGATAGAAATAAATTCGTAAGCACTGTCCATAACAAGAAAAATATAAACATTTGAAAAATTTTAATTTAAGAACCGAAAATCATTCTTATTTACTCCCCAGTACTCAGAACATACTCATATGAGGATGAGATTACCACTATCCATATCAAGCTAAAATTCAACTCTGTACGCCCATGGTCCTAAAAAAAGGACCAAACCCCAACCTGCCCCAGAAGTAAACTGTCGCCGAATTTGCGAGAAACATGATAAGAATTTTAAACTAGAGACATTAGGCAACAATAAAACCAAAAATAATCATACTTTGCCCTTTTTGCCAATCTAAACAATTATTTTGAACTTAGCAAATGTTGCAGATCACTGACAAGCATACTTTCGTGGCTATAAAACGATCCGGTGTTTCCGATTGTTTTCCCAAATTATCTAAAACTTTGAAATATATTGTAACCTAGGATAATCATCACAAACCAAACTTGAAAAGCGCATTTTGCAGTAGAAATTCATTGAAAACGACATGGTCCTTAAATAACCTGCTCCAGTGGGTAGATGTTTTTTTCTTCACATCAGCAATCCAATGTCGAAAAATGTGAAACGGTATTAAACACTGGATTGAAAATCTATCTTTATTAGTGGCGTTAAATGTATTTTACGGCAATATGCTTTAAGGCCCATTGTGAACCAATCATGCGATTATGCGATCGTCTTTCACCATAGCCAGCAGACCTACTTAAAAATGGAGTAGTGTCCTGGCAAATGCCTGTCATTCACGTTTTCACGTTTTGTGTTTGAATTGTTGCTTCAGCAATGCATTAGTTATTCATGTACATGTACATGCACAAGCTTCGCTTGGAAACGTGATCGTCATTTAGATTTTTTTGGGTACACTCCAGGGATGTAGTGCTAAAAAAAGAGGTGTGGGAACGCCGCTCCCACCCTACTACACCCCTGATTTAGGTTAAAGCCGAACTCTAACAACAAATATTGCGCAGATACCGTCACACGTAAAAAAAACTTTTGTTCTGGCAATCCGCTACACGCAGAAGTTGAAATGAAAAATCTTATTCTTCCAGTAACGTTACTGGTGCAGAAGGATGTGGGAACGCCGTTCTCACGCGTTCCCATCCCACTACACCCCTGGGCTTATCGTGGGACTTGAGTTGTCACTTCCAAGTCTAAGAAGAACCGTTCTGCTTCTAACCAGGTCGGGAATGCGTTTCAGACACTATTCTTCATTGGTTTCGCTACGGATAGCCACAACAGTGGCAAACGTTTGCGCGCAGCATGCTTTTCTACCTTTCAAATACGTTTTGTTGATATACGAGATCTGTGCAGCTTGTGAAAAATGAGGCCCACTGTTTGGCACCCGTTTCAAACGTTTTTTGAAGTAATTATATAAAGCGCGTTCGAACTGTGGTTATTCCCTGAAAAATTGCATAGTTCGACGAACAAAAATAGTCGCTTTTTGGCCTGCAAAAGATAACCACTTTTGTGTGACACTCAACGATTGTCGCAGACAAACTTTGGTAATTAAGCAAGTGAAGACATTTTGGCGCTCCCCTATTTGACTACACCCCCCTTACGCCTGGTCTGGACCCGCCACTGATTCAATGCATTGCGTGTGTGCCAGGCAACAACTCCGTCGTCAAAGTTATTTTACAAACTGATCGTGCTCGTCTTAGCGAAAATGAACGTTCGTTGCAATTAAACTGTGGTCTGATACTTGCCGAAGCCTCCTGAGTTGTTAGATTTATTTGTGTGCAAGCAATAATCATATCGTTTGCAATGCGCAAACTGAGTGCAAGAAAGTTCAACTTTCTTGATAATAGACTCGCGTTACAGCAGTTCGGCGCTGGACGCGAAGCGACTAAACGTTGGTTCGAATTCAAAACAAAAAAACGGATAAAACGCGCAGTTACACACTATGGAATCATGAAGCAACAGAGTCAAACTGACGCGATAACTGCACCTACATTTGACACACGCTCATACGGGTCTTGGCGCGCTGTCCGTTATTGGTGCCTCACGCTCTGTTGGTTCATTTAACGTCGCGCCTGACCGTTCTACAATCTCACCTCCGCCGTCAGACAGAGATTACACGGCCGCGTGCGTTTTCATTGCTGCAACGCTTCAGCTCGTATGTTCATCAGTCGTACCACTCGTAGCGATTTCTCTCCACGGCAGATGTTTTTTAACTTTTGTACGGTATAGAGAAGCCTTGTGTAATTTTTCTCAATTTATAGGAGATATTTGTGAGGCATTGTGTAGATCAGTGCAAAATGGACAATGGTTTACATGTAGTGCAGTTCCGTGAACTTTAAGTTTCCGTGAGGGTTCCTTGTTTCTTAAGGGAAATGATTTCTTGCTTCAGTACGTTGATGCGCCATTATGTAATTTTTAGATCACCGTGCCGCATTCAGACTCCAAGCAGGCCAGTTATACAGAAGGTTGAGCGCAGATATTGGAACAAGAAATACTGAGAGATGTTGCGTCACTTGTTGTTCATTGTTGTGCAATCTGCTGCATCATAGTTATACGATGTTGCCGATGTTCAATTCACAGTACTGTACATCGAAGCGGTAGTGCCACTCCTAGCGTTTTTCCAATAGATCTAGTGTTTTTACATCTCATCTAGTGTCCTAGTGTTTTTTCATAGCTATCTAGTGTTTTTCATGATTGAGCTGAATGTAATTAGTTACACACGTTTGTGCAATTATAATTGTATTTAAGATTTTTTGATTTTGTACAATTGCAATTTGCTAAAACTTCCACCTAATTACATTTTTAATTTCAGAAGAGCGTATTAAGCCTCCTCAACAAAATCACTGCTGTCATCTGTTAAAACTTTCAGTAACCTGTACAAACAAACACAAGCGTTGCTGCTATCTCCCGTTTTCATTGTTTCTGGTTTTCAATGAGTTGCGCAATGTCTTTGTCTGCATTGCAACGCATTTTCTGGCCATTTCCATGCTGTTTCAGTTTGTCTTTTGCTTTTACAACTAACTTGCATTGAATTAAACAAAATTTCATCAGTCTCTACTGGCGGTAAAAACATAAACCACGTTAAAAACTTGCCAAGGTTTCGACAGTTGATGCAACTATCTTTATCAGGGCTACAAACTATAAAAAGTTTTTTTTTACCGCTGCTGACTGAAGTCCTGCTTGCACGACGCAAACTTCTAAAGACTAATTGCGTGTGGATCTGATTTGCCAATGCCGCTAGAATGTCACTTAATTAACCGCTTTTGTGTCAGTGTCGATCAGCAAAACTTCAACATGTACAAATGCGGACCTGTGACATCAGGTGCCTGAGAGTGTGGCATCGAGGAACAAAGCTCAGGTTACATTGTCCTGGAGTGCCCCAAACCAGTCCCGCCGCCAAGGGGGCTTTGGTGGGCTTACCGCTCCCAAACAAATCTGCAAGCCCCCAATTTGAATTATGGAACACTATAAATCAGTGGAGGTTTGGACAAATTTTGAAATCTCAAGCCTCCCTGCACAAACCTAAAGTCCCCCTGTTGAAAAATTTCTGGCAACAGTTCGGCCCCAAACACCCACCTCTACTGTAATTGGGCGTATGATCTGGCGGTTTGAGAAAAACCGCTTAGCGTGCATACTTTCATCCTCCCGGGCCTCAGCACTTCTGGGGTCCGGGTACAATGTACCTCTCGTACCCTCCTCCTGGGTGTCCCAAACAATCTTTCACATATACAATAAGTGTTTGAAAGATAAACACTATCCCCAACCCTTTTGTAACCGCGGACCGGTCAACGCTTGACAACTTTACCGCGGCTCGGGAGTACTCTCGCAACAGTGTTTCTATGGGAAGAATCGACCAATCAAATGCCCGGAAAGTGAGTGGTGTCATCACTAATATACATTTTGTAATTTCGCGGCCTGGGGCTTGAGAATCACCGCCCTAAGGCATGCTGCGCATTAGTGTTTGATGCTGTTTTGATATCCGCACAACGCAATAAACAATGTCTGAAACGTATTCCGAACTGCTTAGAAATAGAATGGTTCTTCTTCACTAGGAAGTGACAACTCAATTTTCAAGTTAGGAGCCAAGAAATAGCAAAATGACAATCAAATTTCTAGGCGAAGCTTGTGCAGTTACACGCACATGAAAAGCATATTTGTTGTTGAAGTGGCAACTCAAAAACAAAAAATAAATGAAAGACTTTTGCTATGACATTACTCACATTTCAGATAGCTCTGCTGGCTATCTTGAGAAACGATCTCATCGCATGATAGGTTCACAGTGTCCCTGAAACCATATTGCCCTAAAATCCATTTAACGCCACTAATATAAATAGAATTTCAATCAACTGTTTAATATTGTTTCACATAATTTGACACTGGACTACTGATGTGAAGAAAAAACATCAATCCCACTAGTCCAGATTATGACGAAAAGGTGTGACACTGTTCAAAAGAAGTAGGGCAGTCGCAATGACACCATCAAATCCACACTGGACACCTCCATACTCAAGCTCTAGTCTCCTTGATAAAGACAATTTCAAATTTTGTGCATACTACTACGAATACCCCAAACAACCTAAGCCACCCCCAATGCTGTTGATCTGACGATGGATCTGCTTCTGCACAAGCCCGCAAATACAAGTGAGAAACAGCCTATAACACATTTGAAGCCATGAATCTCAGTCAACACCACAGGTACCAAAAATAAGTTAAAATTTGCATTGCTTTTCTACTTTTCTACTCAGATTTATGTGATTTACGCGGAATAATCTAGCCCAGGGGCCTCCAAACATTTTTGTCCGAGGGCCAAATAAGGTAATACAGAACATGGTGAGGGCCGGACGTCTTAAGTAATGTGATTGTTTCTGGGTATGTTATATTCTACCAAATCAACAAATTTTCGTAAGTACAGTACAATATTTTTTCATCAACAACAAAATTCCTTCGCCGGCCGTAGTTTGGAGAACCCTGCTCTAGACAATGAGCTAAGCTGTCAGAAACCGGCAAGTTGTTTGCTAACGTACAGGGGCGTAACGAGGTGGGGGCAAAAGGGGCACAATTCTCCGGGCGCCGAATCACTGTGGGGGAAGCGCCGGATGACTGCGTAGGACGCCGAAAAGTCCCGGCAATGCAGGGGTGCAACAAGGTTAGATGGCGCCCGGGGCAAGAAGCAAGTTTAGCGCCCCCCATGTTCGAACCTGAGGTCTTTCGGAAGTAAATGTACTGTATTGAAGAAAGTACTTGTGACATTGTTGGGACTTTTCGGCGCCCCCCGCAGTAGTTTGGTCCCCTCATAGTAATTCGGCGCCCGGGGAATGTTGCCCCCCTTGCCACGCCTCATTATGCCCCTGCGACAATGTCACAAGTACTTTCTTCAATACAGTACATTTGCTTCCGAAAGACCTCAGGTTCAAACATGGGGGGCGCTAAACTTGCTTCTTGCCCTGGGCGCCATCTAATCTCGTTAAGCCCCTGCTAACGTAGAAACGTTGCTATAGCTTTTCACACCCTGCAATATAGTTCAATCAGGGTCATTAGTTTCGACAAGAAACTCATCCACATACCTTGGTGTTGCAAAACTAAGATGCAGACGTAGGCTGCTGCACAGTGGGCTGCACTGATAGCAGACCTGAAACAGGTTCTTCGCTTTGCAGGTTTCTAAAATGTTGCATCAGTTCTAAGTTTTCAATATTTATTGCCTTCCTATCCTCGCTACTGCCTTTCCTCTGAAAGCTGCCACTGACCAATTACCAAGCATTAAAAATGAACTTGTAACGAAAATAGAGCAATTTTGCACAGCCCAAAAGTCCAGAACTGTGCTAGCGAAAGAGATCGTGTTTGTGATTGCTGGGAAGTTCTCACGCGGAAAAGAAATATGGGAACGGGAGTATTATTGCGAAACAATAGCAATGTTGATTCTAATCGGCAAGAGGCTGGGTCAAAGTCCGTCATGCAAATACTCAAGTTCAACGAAGTGTAAAGCATTGTTTGGCTTACACTGGGTATTTTTTGTCTTTGTTTCTACTTCGATAGGCACCATAAAGAGGCTCAGTTTTGTCAGAGGGGGGCCCTTTCAAGGGGGATCCACAGGGTTTGGCGGGGAAGTTGCCCCAAATGCCCCCCCTGGATCCGCCACTGCACAAAACAAGTAGTCGGCGCACAGGACAACATAGTCGTTGAACTGGCTTTGCCGCACGACGAGGAAGTCGATACAGACATTCCAGTAGGCCAAAGGCACCTTGCACTGCGAAAGCGTTACGGAAGATCTACCGATACAAACGTTTGTTCCATGTTTG
>JGI24158J21664_10005320_pt1 | contig 16809 bp, 8 predicted proteins | sample Ectturendosymbi3_FD_21664 | JGI IMG/M metagenome (IMG submission 21664)
TGTTCCGTGTTCCGTGAAAGATCAGGTGTTCCGCAGGAAATTTGATAAGTTTGACTAGTGTTCCATCGAACACCGGTCGAAAATCACTAGTTTAACGCAATGAGCGTAAATATGTTTTCTTTCGTGAAAGTAATTAGTTTTAGGAGCAAACGAATAGGACTTTCTTGTTAATTTTAATAAATTAAAAGAGCCAAAACAGAACTAAACATCATAATTGTGATTATAAAATTTTGTTTGGTGTTCCCCAAAATTTTTTTATTGCAAGTGGTCCGTGATGCAAAAAAGGTTGAAAAACACTGGTCTAAGGTGATACAATAAAAGTTCATGGTCTACACAATCTTTGTTAAAAACAAGAATAAATCAAAAATTTCGTTCGCCATTACAAAATCCAGAATCGCGTGTTTCTTTAAATACTTCTAGAAAAAACTTTTTTCAAGGTATGCATGAAAATACTTGGCGTCTGGCAAAAATGTTACCAAATGTATGAAAGAAACTCTAACCGGAGAAACAAAACTTCTATCGTCTATTTTTGGCTTCAACTGTGCAAACCGCATCGCTTCATTTATAGAACCGCCGTATCATGCAAGAAAGTTATCTTTCTTATTAAACTTTTCTAGAAACTCACTGTGTCCATGTGTCCAGATTCTGAAGTGTATTGAATTCCAAGAAGGATACGTAGTAGCTTTGGCAAGTAATCCTTGATAAACGATTGATAAAGTACTGTGTCCAACATACTCGAACTAAATACTTTGCCGGATGCAAAGGCTTCTCGGAACAAGAACGGTATGCTGCAGGATATTTCTTTTTCTCGCTCCTAAAAGCCGTTTGAAATTCCATGAATATTTTGAAGATGAAGATTTTCATTTCCGCTTGATTACTAACGCAGGAACTTTGCAAAACTAAAAGTCAGTTCATGAAAACTGCTTAACTACTTTAAATTCATTCGAATGCTGCAAAGTACAGCTTGCTTTAAAGTTGTTATGCCGAAAGCAGCGTTTACACAATGATGTTTTCTTTAAATGTGTATCTGTGTAGGATTGACTCTATAAACTTCAGAATCTGCAACATTTAGGTTTTCTAAGGTGAAGACGAAAATTCAGGAAGCAGTTCAACAAGTCACCGCAACGAAAATCACTGCTGTATTGTCATGGCAGATTGCGCGGATTCTTAAACTCTTTTGCTAAAGTTAAAAGATAAGTTTTCTGCTTTAATTTTGAACGAAGATCAAGCATGCAAAGTAACAATTGCACACATTTCAAATTTCGCCTTCTGTGAAAAGCTATCTTCAATATCGAGGGCAAATAAAATTACTTTTTCAAATAAAGCGCTAAAAACTCAAAACGTAAAAAGTACAGTTTTATGCGTTGTTGTACTTTCTTGTGTAGGAAACAATAACAAAATTCAAAGAGTTTCATTTACTCAGAAAAATTGCTGCAAATTATGCATCGTTCTGGTCAATCTGAAACACGGTTGCAGTTTGTGTGGCGATTGCTCAAATTTTTGAGAAACTCATGCCACTGGAGCCGTGTTGCAATGAACACCAACAAAGGCATCAACTAACGCCTTCAACGAAAAGCAAAGTTCTCCGTTTACTAGAGCAATTAGTTTTGCATATTACGTCTATGCCTCAAAACAGGCTAATTTTGTAAAGCCTTAAAAATGCACCGTGCAACAGTACCAAGATTTATGAAACACACAATTGGCCGTTTTAAAAGTAAAAGTCATATCACAGATTGTATGATCCTAACGCTGCGTTCTACTAGGACAGGGTCTTCAAGCTTTTTTGTCCGATGGCCACATAACCTATAGAACAGTTCAAGGGCGCAGTCACATCTTACATGATGTGATTGCTTCGAGATATGTTGCATTCTACAAAATCAACAAGTTTTTCGTAAATATATTATTTTTCGTTATTGGCCACGTCATTGCGGCCGGATGAACTAGCTTTGCAGGCCGTAGTTTGGAGACCCATGTGCTAGGGAACAATTTCTGACAAAAAATCGTTATCGTTACAAACTAGGCTTTGCACAGACTTCACGAGTTATTACACCAGTTTGGCTTCGTTGAATCGGGTTCCGCTACATTTTTACTATTGTTTGCCGATGGCCATTTTATTATGTTGGAGAATGAGTAGGCTAATCTAGGCAAAACAATCTATATCAGAAAAGTCCAACAAAGATCTCGCAATAAAATTCTTCACTTCTCAAAGTATTTGTCACTGAAAACAATTATTCTTTATTACTTCATTTATAGAGATGTGTGCAGTCATACTGGTCGAAACAGAAATATATATGGTGTCAGGATTTTTTTAAGGAAAATGTTAGGTACCCGGTATGGACTTGTAGGGATCCGATTTCTCTGATTCTCGGGACTCGATTTTCTCGGATTCTAGGGGTCAATTGATAATTTTTGCTGATTCTATCAACCCGATTTTCCATTCTAGGGACCCGAATCGGGTCCCTAAAACACTTTAAAAAACCCCGATGGCGTATATCTCAAATTCGGTTGTCATTCCTCTTTTGTAGACAACTTCATTTTCCAGGTTTAATAAAACATATGAACAAAGTTACTACATCCAGTTTGAAAAAGAATTGTTTTTAAAACTACAGTAAAGAATCGATCACCTTTTACTGGTTCTGTATGTGCAAGTGCAAGGGTATTGCCTCATAAACGTTCTAAATGATTACTGGTTTGTTTCTAACTACTACGTTCATTTCTGCTAACTACAGTACTTCACAGGAATATTTACTTATTGCTGCTTTCATGACACTGACACCAGAATTTTGTTTAGTTCTTTATAAGAAGTTATGCTGTTCAAGAAGCCTTTCACACATAGTTTAACATCCTGAACTCTTACCTTTCGATACTCACGAGCGTCGACAGACGCGTTACAGGCCTCGAAATGCATGAATCGAATGTTTGATGCGTGCGTCAGTTCCAAGCACATGCGCACGTGTGGGAATAACCGAAAAAGTGTTTGCGTTGCGACAACTTGCCTGCATTCAAAAAGCATGAATTTAAATGCCACTGTTTTAGTTGCATCATTGAAGACAAGCTACCTACTAACTTTTGCGTTAATAACATTCAGTAACCAAAACTGCACTTTGCTTGGACAGCTCTGCAGATAACGTTTAAGAAATTTATTAATCAGTCATTAAAGGTGCTTGTATCAGTGCGGGCAATTTACTATTAGCTTGCAATTAAAGTATCATGACGTCCGCTTCCAATCACTTTTCCAGGCTGACGTCAAATTATATAGTTTTGTAGATTGCAGTCGAAAAAGGGATTTAACGACATCATTTTTGCGGCAAACCAGAAAAAAAATTTTGGCGATCAACACACGCTTTTCATCATTTTTAAAATGAAAAAAAAAACGGTTTTGTCAGGCACTTTTCAGTTTTTTGACTCCTAAACACTCCCAGATTTATGTGCTATTTATCAAATCACTGAAAAAAGAGACGGCTCCTTATTTATTCTTAGAATGAACACAACTTAAGAAAACTGTTTAAATGCAGGGAACATTTCGAATTCATGCATAAAAATGAATATTTCCTGTTAATATCTAGTATAGTAACATGAAAGAAATTAAAGCACAAATGCGTTTTTGTAAACGTTAAAATTATTCTGAGAAACTAATCGCTAATCAAGTCTTTTAAGGACACTTGAATAACAAAGCAAATGGAAACGTTTTCCTAATTTCACCAGCATTTTTCAACAGGTTTTATGTTGTTTTTCCCTCAAAATTTTAACTTTTTCAATCTTTGATATGAACGAAGAGTTATAAATTAAGTACTTAGGAATCTGTTCGTGATTTTAACTTTTATCCTTATTCACTTAGGTACATAAATCATTAACTATCTCGAACCTGTTTCAAAAATTACTTTGAACACGCAAAATGCTTGAAAAATTTTTAATGCATTCCACTTAAAAAGACCAAGATACGTGGGCTTAAAACATAAAATTTTGTTTTTACATTGCGTTTGTACTGCAGGTTATGTAAAATTAATGTTCGGGAGAACATATAAATTTTAAATGAAAATGTTCTTCATAGTACAGTAAGGCGTTTATCCGAGAGTGTTGAGAAAATTTTAGTATGAAATATGAATTAGGAGAACATTTATGAAAGCACTGCTGTAATTAAAAATGGCACGCATTTTCATTGCAAAACTCATTGTCTTACTGCGAATCCGCCATGTACTCTTCGTCAGCGCAGACAGAAGTCTCCCGATCTATGATGATAACTGACTGAGCGTGAGTTATTCCGGCGCGAAGTACACCGTCCATTCTGAGCAGAAATGTAAACATGCGCTGTAATTTTTTGACGTAAACTAATTCTTCCAGTAATAGTCAACTTGTAACACACCATAGACACAAAATGGTTTTGCTTAGAAAACCAAAGCATTTTGATTTTGAATTACATTTTGTATGACAAAGACGCGATATACAGTACGTAGGCAATGTTGAAATTTGCTTACAGAATACATGTTAGTAAGAACAACGACTGAAATAGATGCCTGATGCAGTCTTAAAATTAAAGGATTTAGAAAATACACGTTCTAATAACATCGTGATACGTATAGACGTTAGAGTGAAATAGCCTCGATTATGTACAAACACAGGGTTTCTTCGGATGCTATCTATTCATGCAGTGAAGTTCATTATAACTCATTACAAGTCACAACAGTCTCCCCGCCTGAAAATACATGTGCGCTGGTTGTTGGCTCAGGCTAAGTGGCATCCTGCATGCAACGAACTATGTTTAATGTCGCGAAACAAATAGCAGGCGTTGCGGTCAAGTGCAGTACTTTTCTGATCATTTATGTGGTTTGTGCTAAATAACTAATGCATACGTGAACTTAAGCCTAAATTCAATAAGTCTTAAGGCGGATTCAATCGTGTTGTAGGCAAACTTTATAGACAAATGCTGATTTAATATTTTCTTGTAAAAGGCAAACGCAGACTTAATCCTGTGCTATATATACAGGTAAATAGTGTTGTAGACTAACGCAGATTTTCATCTTGTTATAGGGTAGGAAAACATAAACAGTGTACATGGTCTGTGGTAGATTCTTGCCTGCTGCTAGAAAACGAATGACATACGCCGAAGATGATTCAACAGTAAAGCATCTATAAGATGATTGAAAATTAATTGCATCGAAGACATAGCCGTGCAAACATATTGGTAATCTAGAAACATTTCAGACATTTCATTGAAATTAAACGGCTTCTTAAGTGCTGAAGCAGGGAAACTAGCATTGTGCAAGCAAACACATCTTTAAAACTGGTTGTGGCTTACTGCGTGACAGTTACTGCATGCCACTGCGAACCTGAAAACATGAAACTGCATTCTGCTGCGTACAAGAAAAATCTTAAGCACCAGATATGCATAGCAATAGTTTGGGGTATGCAGGTAGTGTTTATTGACATCGTTAGAAAAATTTGGCGTACTCCGCGAAGAGTTAATACAGAGACAAGTTGTGCATTAATCAAACCACTGATAGATCGACCGCAGATCTGTACAAGAAGAGACAGTGCAGGATTGTAACTTTCGATGTATGCCAACATATTATAAAACACAACGACCACACATGACGACGCAGATTGTCCTTGTGAATAGCGCATGCAACTTACGAAAATCGTCTACAGTTTGCCATTCGTTTACAGCACATGCGCCCAATGCTACAAAGCAAACAGACAAGGTCATCAACCAATGTTAGTTTTTCAATGTATTTCGATGCCACATATAAAGTACCTACTGTTAAATTAGTGCTGTTGTAAAATTATCTTGTGATGATGGAATGAATGGAGCTTCAAGATTATGCACGCCAAATAACAGTATTGAAGTAGAACATTCGAAATTGTTCTTTCGTTTCAACGGGGCAATCAACTGTATAAATTCTATGCATTTAATTTGACCTATGGTGGTCAGTGGCGTAGCCAGACCAAAATTTTGTGAGAGGCCAAAAAATAGGGGGGACCAAAATGCTTGATTTTAGGCGAGCAACAGTATTTTTGTTTGTGACGCCGAATCTCAAAACACAAAATGACTAGATATGCTAAAAATTTGGGGTGGGCACGTCCCCCTGCCCCCCCTGTCTACGCCTATGATACTGGTTATTAGTATTGGGCTAAATAGGCAAGTTTGTTTAGAGTAGATAATCGAAACGTTTGCCACTACGCCAGCAAAACTTACAAATTTTCTGTTAATCCACCGAGCATGTAGTAAACCATTGGAAAACAGCTGATAGCATGCAGGAAGGCGTTATGCGGGGAGTGTTCCAGCAGCAGCACCACAGGATATAGTGTATCGAAAGGTCTGTAAAACGGCATGGGAGGTTTTGGGTGTAAAGAGTAAACAACCAGTCTGGAGTCTGAAAATGGTTTTCAGTGTATTCAAAGGCTAAAAAACAATAACAGCTACAGAGAAAACATCAAATCTTCTCAGAAAGCGATGACAAGCCACAACATTAAGTTAAAGCTGGAAACGCTAGTTAACAGAGAACATTTTCATCTGCAAAAGACTTAATTCTTTTACATACGTGGATTATAACCTCACCGGTAATGAGCACGCAATGGTATCAAAGCGTTGAACAGACTACGCGCCGCAAACTCAGCTGATATTATGATATGCGGATTTGGCCAACGGTATTCTGATGCTGACGTATGGCGACAGTGTTCACAACTCTGCAAAGGGTTTTTACATTAATATGGATGTCAATCTGAATGAAGTCTACTGTGATTCATTTTATTTAACATACTCTGTCCAATCTCATGCAGCAGAGGCGAGCTCTTTCTTGGAGTATGTGGCACATGATTGGAGTGTGATGCCCAACGTATGGGGAAGCTGGAGGAAAATCTATAGTTGTGCTGCGAAAAACAGTCATTGTCAGTTCTCCTGAACACTTCATTTGATTTCATCATATCTACCTGAAATGAAGTAACTAGTGTCCACACAGGTGAAGGGTTTCAATCTATCACCAAATTTTAACAAGAAATCGATTTCACGTAAGACTATGCATCTTCAGTCCTACAAACTTATACATATATAATTCTATGTACTGTCTTTAAACAACACCTTTGCATTGTAGTGGATGTCTCATCCGGCAAGCGAGGGTTTCTGGGGCCATCACCTTCTGATTCAGGATTCAAAAATTCTTGATATTTGCGATATTCAACTGATGCAACATCTGCTGCTTTGCATACTGAAAAGGATGAAGCATTGACTGCATCATCTATTTATAGCAGAGGTGCAGTGAATAAATGTTAAGTTATTAATCTTAACTTGACGCGAGTGCAGCGTGCAAAACGTCAGACTGTTGCAAAATTCTTAAGCTAAACCTTAAGAATTTTGGTGACCTATTCTTGTGCCAAATCAACACGATAAAATTTCAAGAGATGTTCTTAAAACTTTTGAAGAGGTCCTCGGCTCTTGTATGTTGTTGTTCTAGTGTTTTCTATAATGCCCATCGACAGAACTTTAAAATCGAAATGCTATCGGTGCGTAACGTGAACCTGTGCGCCGTAGAGGCATTAATCAAAAAAGAATTCCTTACATCTCACCTCACATATGCAAACAAAGTGGTGTTAAACATCTACGTTTCTTTTGATCTAAGAGACATGATCATCATCATGTGCTGCGTTCGTGAGTACAGAAGGTAAAATAAGATTCGGAGGGCTTACAATAAGTTTGTCAAAAAGTGCATCCTCATTCTGAAGGTGCCATCGCAATTAGGCTATTCATTCATTTATGCTTCACAAAAATAGCCACCGAATGTAAAACTCGTGGTCATTTTTAGTACTGCAAAGAAACAAACGACTGCATGCAAAATCATATTTTGCAAAGCACCTGAAATTATTGTGGAGAGTTTTAGTCTCCAAAAATATATCTATTCATTACTCTCAAGTTTTTCAAGAATCTAACAGTTTTCCTTTTTGCGATTTAGCTAAGTTTACCGTAAGTGCCAGTATGATGGGTACAGAGTACAGACCCAGTTTTTTATTCGATTTCCTGGTGGTCGCTTGATTGTCCCAGAAAAATAGACTGGCTGCAGTCAGCATGAAAAAGTAAACGTTACTGAAATTACGGGGATCTTTTTAGGCTCTTTACGTCATTTGTAGCAACGTTCTCAGTAAAATGAGAGTTTTCATACTCGGTTGTAAAGGGAAACGCACGTAATTTACGATTGCAGCAATTTCAAAACTTCACTACCTAACACCTTCCCCTGTTTGAAAAAGCAAAATACAGTATGATCACCTTAGTCGTAATTGTTTTGTCGTAGCCTTTGCGAGTCCCCAAATGAAGTTCCGGACAGGGAACGTTAACCCTTATCACCCCTTTCATCCTTGCTCACCACCAGGGGCGTAACGAGGGGGGCAAGGGAGGCGCAATTCCCCGGGCGCCGAATCACTATCAGGGTGCCGAATGAGTGCGGGGGGCGCCGAAAAGTCCCAACAATGTCACAAGTACTTTTTTCAATAAAGTAAATTTGCTTCCGAAAGACCTCTAGTTTGAACATGGGTACGCCAAATTTGCTTCTTTCCCCGGGCACCATGTAACCTCGTTACGCCCCTGCTCACCACCACATCACTTCACTCTCAAAAGTGACCTACTAAAGTGTAACTGTAAAAGTTAGCTCATTTTCATCTTACGTCACTGTTTCTCAATCTGTGGGCCATAGCGTAGCTTTCGAATGGGCCACCGAAGTAGGACTAAAAGTGGTTGGAACACAGTTATCTAGACATCTAATCACTACAGAAGGGGTCACATTGATTGTGTTAACAGCAAGATTCTCACTGAATTGCATACAGGAATACATTCGCTACTTCAAAAGAATAATGTGTGTTTGTTTATGTGCTCTAAAGCATTGCCGATGCTAACAAGGTAGTGGGCCACGTAATGGTTTACGAAAAGGTATCTGGGCCATGTAAGTAAAAAGGTTGAGAAGCACTGCCTTAAATCATACTGTCATAGTTTCCGTATTTCAAAATCTCAGTATGTGTTTTGCACTGAATGTTTCGCAAGACATCAAGGCTTGACGAAAGCGGCTTTGAGAGTAAACAAATTCTACTTGAACTGCAAGCAAGAGGGTTCAAATAGCAAGAACAGAAAAAGTACATCCGTTTACCACTTTTTTGATGCTGTTAAAATATTTAAGGTAATATTTTGTTTTACCATCAAAGTTTCGAACTTGCAGGAAACAAACTTGTCCAGTAGTTCATGTTGTCTAAATAGGTTTCGTTTGTATTACTGTAGTTGCGGTTTTCTTATTGTATTTTAAGCATCAGATTATGGACAGTTCTGATGTCCCAATCTACTACTGCCATGCCCGTGCAAAGACTCTTCAGGAATATCGAATTGGGTAGCTTCACTTCCTATATAAAGCAGTTTGTTAGAACCCCCTGTCAGCCACATTCTCCCAGCTCCAGTTGAATTCGGGTTACCAAAATAGGTGAATAGGTTAAATCGTATTAAAATTCGATAACCATCATGCTTTTGTAAAACAATTAAAGTAAAAATAAGATTTGGCATACAAACTAAAACCTTAATCTTACATCACTAAATGCAAAATCTGAGAACTCATTGTAACGCTGTAACTTCAAAATTTCGAAAAACCAAATCAAACAATGGACGAATATGGCTCAATTTGGTTCTGGTAAAAATACATCAGAGAATTTATTTGAAAAAAAATTAGTGGGGAAGGATTGGAACTACTGAGGCAATGCGCTGACGATCAAAACAACCTCTACATTATAACTCTTAGCAACCTATAATGCAGATAATTAAACTATTTCTACAAAAAGCACCACGTCCACCGACAACGTTTTTTTAATAAATCCGATATTTACTTCAGAGCATTCGCGTAATTGAGGAGCACTTTTAAGCTTTTGCAACCCGAACGGCCGTCACACTCCTTCAAACAGTGTCCCTCGTCCTTTATTCGTTACTTTTTATCACTGTCCATATTAAAAATGTAGTAAATGATCTCAGATGTCTTTTTGGGACTACCTCCGAAAGTCTAGACCTGCCTCAAACCTAAAACTATTGCTGGCATATGAAAGTGTAAAACCAACAAGAGGAACATAAGTAAAACCGTTAACACTGTCAAATTCTGCACGCAGAACAGTCACCTACAAGGTAGCAAGTGTTAAGTGTTTAAGCAACAGTGGAAAATCATTATTCACGTTTGCAAAATGGATTTTTAAGAACGGGATTGCGATAGGTTCTCATTATCATAAAATAGTTCTCTTCTTACGACATTCAATAAAACAACGCGAAAGTTCCAAAATACTAGGATATCAAAAACATGAGTTCCACTAAGAGAAAGAGCATCGGCCCTTTGTCAGTTGAACCACGCAAAATTTTCTGCATAAACCACTGAGTGAAAGCGAAAGAGGGATACCTGACTCAGATTTGGAAGCTGTTTCTTCAGAGCTGCTTTCATCCATTATAAGAGCATCTTCTTCCCCAGTCAGGCACAAGTAAAACAGTACATCTTCTTTTTCGATCGTGAACTCATTGCCAGGATTAACGCGGATCTCTCCGGCTCTTTCGACACCGAATAGCGTAGCCCCATACCTGCAGGCAAATATATTCAGAACAGAAGGCTTTCTTAAATGACCTTCCGAACTTAAAATGAACAAAGTTCAGTTTCATGTATGCCCCCTTTTTGTTCACCTTTCGGGAGGGTCGCGAGTGGTCTGCGTCCATCTCCGCTTCTTGCACCGGGGGCCACACCCAGGGCCGGATTAGGGGGGCAACGGGTGAAATTTATCTTTTAAAATAAACTGCTCGTTTGAAAATGTTTTGTGATTCAGAAGCGATGCAAGAATACAACTCTATATTATATTCGTATGTTGCATTAAGTATCAGGGTCCCCAAACAGCAACTGATTTCTCTACACGTTTGACTGTCTGCACTTGTAGTAATCGCTACTGAATAGCGTATAAGTGTTTTCGGGTTTGTTCAATGCAAATGTATTTGATTTTGCTGGTAACTTCTTTCTGATAATCGCTACTTTGGCGTGGGTATGACTCTCTACTCGTACATCATGCCTACTGCACAAATGTCACGAAAATGTTACTATTTGCGTGCTGAAGCTAATGTGTTGCTGACTGCTGTTTAGTATCAACCAATGTTGCCATTCGAGTCACTCTCGTTAACATCAGATTGCTGCCTTTTTCAACATCAGATAACATCAAATTTTTACACTACAGTTTCATATAAGCTAAATGCTCCTATTAACAAACCTAACAAAGCGCAATTACCCTGGCTGAATCCGAAACAGAGCGAAATAATGGAGAGGTCATTTATAATTTACGTAAAATGTCAGTCTCAACGCAGCGGATAGAGCTTCTTTCGTTTGAAACGATAACCAAACACACATTAGGGTGAGAAATTGATGAAAGGAACTTGAAAATCATGAATCTAACTTATTTTCGTCCAAAAATGAGAGGAAATGTTAAAAACGAAAACAACAACCCAGTCAATATCAGATTTGTCGAAAAGCATCAGACATTTGTCTGCGAACGTCACATCTGATGTCATGTTAAGTTAATATATCAGAAGTGGCAACACTGGTATCCGGGGTTTTTTTAAGACGTTTTATGAGTTCAAAACGGACCCATAAATTTCCTGTGCGGATCCATAGTATTGGTACTTCCACATTAAGTCTGGACAACCACGAAAGGTTTTAGCTGAGTTGAATTGTTGCTTCAATTTACGTTCAAAACCAATTCTACTCACACCAAATAAGTGTAGTGCAGACAGTATACTCACCTATTTATCATAATCATCTCTGAAATCCCACGCAAAGCAACAATTAATAATTTGACAGATTTTACGAGATAAACAATTACTTTACGGAATTTTTTTTTAAAGAAAATGTTTGGTACCCAGTATGAATCTGTACGGACCGAATTTCTCTGATTCTAAGGACCCGATTTTTTCTGATTTTAGGGACCCATTGATAATTTTCTCTGATTCTAGGGACTCCATTTTCAATTCTATGGACATGAATCGGGTCCCTAAAACACATTAAAAAAACTGACGTTACGTTATAATTAACGCTTTGAATGCCACTGAGACTGGTGCTTTTAGAAAGCCACGTCTTTTCCACGGTGTCAAAGGTTTTCCGCAAGCCAAGCCTTTTCCAGATTTTATACATTTACTTTCTTGTGTGTGTATTTTCAGAAGATAATGTTGCAGCAAAAACATAGAAATAGCCATCCAAGAAGAAAGCAGTATTTTTGTAGTAAGCCTAAACAAAAATTTCTTGCTGTAAGCCAGCCAGAAAGCACAAACCCCAGCAGCAGTGAATGCAAATGTTCTTTCCATTCGGTTGTGCAGGAAGTACAGCATTCAACTGTTAGAATCTCAAAAGCATCGTCAGTTTCAGCTAACAGTCCGTCACAAGTATTTAACAATCAGACGTTTCAATCATGGATTAAGCTGAAACGTTTTGATGAATCCCTACAAATGAATGTGCTCATTCTGCATGCTGACGGGTGCATAATATGTTTGCTATGCTCAAAGCATCCAGCAGTTACCACCGGCCGAGGAAAACTGGTAATATTTACACTTCCGAGCATGCCAGACCTCAACGCCCATACCGCCTGGATAATCATCTCAGCTCTGATTACCTCCAAAAAGTCAATAGCCTGGAAAAAAACTCAACGCATTTCACTGTTTCATGCTATTCATCAGGATCGCATTTCAGATAAAGTTAACACAGTAGCTGAGCGCATACATCCGCTTTATTGGGTTTTGAAAGAAGAGATAGCGAATCGAAAAATAGCTTCCTTGCAAACCTTGATGGACCGCATTCGCCATAATGATCGGTTTTGCGACCTCGACCATGACAGTTCTGGGGCAGTAACTCAGTTTATTTTGCTGACCTTGGAACATTTGAGTAATCGCATTGTTTCTGATGTCAAGCAGAGCCCGGCTAGTGTGGTCGAAGAGACAACCAAATACTGCTGCAATGTGCTGTCCATTCCACTTCCTACAACCTGGCCAGAGCGAAGATTTTCAACTCTGTGCGGTGTTAAAACCAAAAAAACGAAACCGGCTTTTTAATATAACTCTGAATGCTCTCATAATAATTTCAATGAACGGTCCAGGAAGTCTTTAATAGAGAGGCTTTACGTTTCTGCAGTGGGGCTTGACATTCTGAAAATTGACAAAAACTCCACTGATTTATAGTATTTCATATTTCAATTTGGGGGCATGGAAGCTTTGTTTGGGGGGCTAACCGCACCAAGACCTCCCATTGCGACGAGTCTGGGATCAGAGCAATTCAACGATGAGGGCACACTTGAGATTGCTCTTGAAATTTGTCACTGAAATAGATAAAAGCAAATAATAAACGCAGAGAAACACAGCGAGCACTAAAGACCCCAGAATCTGCAGATGACGAGTAAGAAACCGATGCTTTCACTGATGAACAACAGCTGTTTATGAAGTTGAATTTGAAAAATTTTTGTTGAAATTTTTGCAAATACAGTAGTACTAATTGTGCACTGTGACTACCATTATTGTAATAAACAATACGTTTAGGAATTATTTCATACATGTTGCTAAAAATAGCGGCCTCATAAAATTTCTTGGTGTTCCCTTAAACCAAACCTTTAAAAAAACCCTGCTGGTATCAAGGATCCCGAACTTCTGGTGCAGTTTCAAGGTAGCCACAGGCGAACTGCATCTTTGTTTCGTCATATAAGTGTAACGTGTGGTGGAAACGCACTTTTCTTCCGATGGTTACTATCATTGTGTTACATCATAAACATATGAATCTGTTCATGCCATTTACGCCACATGTTATTGCGTAGTCCGTCAGAAAAGGTTTTAATCAGTCGATTCGTAGAACGAAAGAGCAGAAAACGAGAATTCAGTGATTAGCTAGCGCCATGCCGAAACCTGTAATGCCATCAGGAGCTATAAAAAGCGCAAAGTTTCTAAGAAAAAGTGCAAGGATCTAGCAATGATAGCTAAAACGCCGCGACTGAATCGCTTTTTCCAGCAAAACTTTCAAGCAGCAACATTAAAGCAGTGGCGTTAACCAGAGCACGGAGCATCTGAAAATGAAGGTGAAAATCAAGACATTAGCTTGGAAACAACTCTCACACTCAGCCTGGCTGGCCATATTGACATGTTCTCTTTCCGGTGTTTTTGTTTGTTATCTCTGGTTTCTGCTTATTGTTCGGGTGAATGTTGTTTCTTGCCGAGTCATTGTCTAGAGCGGCTTAGCCGGTCTACTGAATACAGTAATCATTCAAACGTTTAACTAGTTTCATACTTGTAACATTTCACCTAAGATCTGTTAGCTTAAACGCTAATTAGCCAAATCGCTTATCCTTCAAACACAGAGGCAACAGCAGTTTTCTGAGGCAATGTTTGTATCGTAAATACGTTTTCGTAAGGCTGTACCTCAGTTGTGTCATTTGTTTGCAAGGACAACTGTTTTCATGGAGTTGAAAAATTGTGTAGATTGTCATAACGGCTCCATATTCGTTTTAACAACGACTGGTTGTTTTTTTCCTTTTAGTTTTATATGAGACCTGTTTTTGCAGAGCTATCTATTGCTTAAACTGCTTATACAACGTTTCTGATGTGAGTTCAACGCGGCTTGCAAAAACTCGCGCAACTCAGATTAAAAGCCTTCTCCGTCTTGTGCCGAAAATCTTCTGACCGTGTTTATTTATGCTTTATCTGAAACGTTTGCATGTTCAATGTTCAGCAAATATATAGTCCGAAAAGTAATATGACGTAGGCGATAATTACGCCGTATGCACTTGCAAAAATGTATAACACGAAAATTGCTTTTTGTAAAATTTCGGTAAACTCTTCAAATTCTAGGAAAAATCAGACAGAAGTCCGTTCTGTTTTTGTATTTTTTCGGCAATTTTTCTTGAAACCTCAAATGAGTTAAAAACTTTCCATGTCCAACTTCAAGAAAATTTGGACAGAACCCATATAAGCGCGAAGCGATGTTCGCACGTTAAGTCCTTATCACCCGGAAAATGTGAAAAAATTCGGTCCTGATCTTGCATTTTTTACGTTTCTCTGCGGATGGTTTTCCAATCCCTAGTCGTGATCCTTCCAGTGAAAGAGAATAATCACCAAAGACGACAAAAATAGAATCAAAAGCACTTTTTACCAATCGCGAAGATTATAAGTTGTGTTGCCTTGTGGTCTATAGCCGTTTCAGAAGATTAATTTTTACATATTCGCACTGATAAATGTGATACATTTTCAGGGATATTCTTATTGTGTTGAATTCACATTGAGCCGCCAGTATAAATATTATAAATAGGCCTACGCACGAACAACAGGAAAAAAAGAACGAGGGGCTAGGACACCGAAAAACCCGAAGGTTACCTTGTCAAGGTGTCACTAAACTTGTGAGAACTACGTTGGTGACTATTTCGACTATCTAACTATTGGTAGCTTATTGTGATTCATAAGTATAAATACAAGACAAATGAAAGAAGAAACGAACAACTGATATTCCAAACAACAGCAAACTGCAACAATATATCCAACCTAATATACAGTTAATCTACAAGACATGTAGCACAGGCAGTGTTTAGGCACCGATAGTGAGAAGAACAAATATCAGCAAGAAGATATGAAAGAAAAATTATGAATGAGTTATGGAAATGAAATAAACAAGTATCACATAACAGATGAGAATGATATGCCATAGTCAAATTTTTATGCATGGCCATGGGTATCAAATGATCAATATATAGTCATGGATCAATTTATGACCATCCGGCTCTAGCGCTTGGCGACAGTTTTTCCAAAATGCTTTTAGTCATTCATTACAATATTATTACACAAGCCAGCAAACCTACTTCGTTATCTTCACAAAAACTTCAAAATTACTGCATGATGTAAATTCTTACTTTGCATGCGCTTGAACAGAAGCGTTGCCGAATTTGTAACCAACGTATTCACCGAAGAACTTGCTCTCTTGAGCAAAAACACTATAGATTTCGTTTCCAGCACTTCGACCAAAATGTCTTTTCCATTCAGATTTCAAGTTGTTGCCTTCTCTGAAAACAAACGCGTTATATTTGGCATGAAATGTAGCATGAAGAGGTCTTCATTTTTCGTCACAATAACGGAAAGAGGTAGCTAAGCTTAACTCTGCAAAACAAAATCTGTGTGAGGCGATGCAGACACACTAACAAATTTTGCAAGAGTTTTGATTTCATAAATATACTCACTGTCCTTTAGATGTGTGAGCAAGTAATGTGACTAATGTAGAAATTCCTGGTATGTAGCAATTCATTGCCAATAAAATATACTTGGCTTCATCATCGCAAACAACCTGTAATCGCAAAACAGTTCTTTTTCATCATAATAAATAGTCCCTAACTATACCATTGCAGCAGCTACATAAGCTGTATCTCGTAGATGGATAGAAAATATAAGTTGCATTTTGATTTGGTTTCCCACCTCCGAAACGTTTGAATTGAATTACACATTACCAGATGAAAAAATGCATCTCAAGAAACCAAAAATGCCGTATGCGGTTCAACACTGTGATGCTGGCCAAGACGCTTGGCTCTGTGTTCTTTTATCAGTTTTATCAAAAACCCACAGAAGATGTCACCCCACTCAACAAGCCCGCAACGTAGTTGGCGCAAAATGTGCAACACATGATAACATGGGACACACTGTCGCTAGCGAAAGAAGCAAATCTAATTAGTAGGGCAAGTTTTTGCAACTTTTGCAACTTTTTTTTACAGCTTCCAACAGCTTCCTAAATACTCAAGATATATATAATTCAATGTTTTGAGCTG
>JGI24158J21664_10005323_pt1 | contig 16807 bp, 12 predicted proteins | sample Ectturendosymbi3_FD_21664 | JGI IMG/M metagenome (IMG submission 21664)
GTGGCATTTGATCATGGAAATATAAATTATAATTTTCAAAATTAAAAAAGTAAAACAGTAAAAGTATTGCAACTGAGGCGGGGCCTCTAGACATGGCTGGGGCCCCCCCCGGCCGAGGGGTGCGGGGGGCGGTTCCCACGGCCCTGGTTTCGCGTGAACTATCACCACTTGGAAATTTCGGTCACGATTGAACATTCAAACCGTTTATATTGCGGCATTCCAAAACTGCAGTAATACATTCGCACTGTAGCAACTAGTGAACGAAAATGCAAAAGTTCCCTGATCATCTGCAAAAATCTGCAAGAATTTTATTGACAGTATTTTGGGGCTCAAATCTTCTTACAGCACAGCATGAAATTAGCCAGCGTTGCACCTTTTTTCTAAAGCACGGGTTTGTCAGAGCCTTTTGAAATTCCGAATGTAACTTGCCCACTTGTTCCCCTCCTTCGTCAGGCCTGGTCACAATAACCGCTGGTGCGAGCTGTAGGGGGTTCTGGAGCAGTGGCGTAGCCAGCCGAAACACTTTGGGGGGGAAATGGTTGACTTTGGGCGAGCAACAATATTTTTGTTTGGGACGCCGCTTATCAAAGCACAAAATGACTAAATATGCTAAAAATTTGGGTGGCATGCTCCCTAGGCCTTCATGCCCCCCTAGATCCTCACTGGCTACGTCCATGTTCTGGAGCATGCACTCCCAGAGTTCTTAGTTTTAGAACATCATAACAAAAGACTGACTGAGGCCAGGTTCACGAATAAATAAAAGAGGAAAGACAAAGAATGCATATGAAAATCTGAAGGTAAATGATTTCATACAAAAATACTAACGAATTTTAAAGTGCAAAATCCTAAAAAAATTCTTTGGATGTACTGTAATACCCTGAAAAGTTAGAATCAAAGACAACGTTTTTTTGCCTTTTCTGCAAATGTATTCATTGTTTCGTAAAAAATCAATAATTTGATTGCTGTGTCACTGTCATATGCAAACATCTAAGGCCAGTGACGTTGCGTGAGAAGTTCTAGGTTATCAACTTTGTGACCTGAATTTCGATAATCATGGCCATGGAGACTGCTCGGTTCATGGGTCAAATGAATACAAAATACATTTAGCAGTAACTGAAATGCTCACAATTATAACTAACATAGCCTATTCGACACTGTTGCATAGTTTCAATTACAGTAGAAGGTTGCAAAAGTAGTCAGCATTTATTTAAATCTCCCACAAATAAATATCCTCACGCCTACTTTGATAATCACGTTGGGGTGGATATTACGCCAGGAGGTTGCCTCGGCCATTCTTTCAGAGATGCCGTGGAGCCCCTTTGCGAGTTTCACATTAAGTTTTTGCAACGTTTTATTGAAAAGCTCATGGTTCACTTTTGAGCCACGTTTACTAATTTCTGAAGCAAGTCATATGTGTATCAAAATAAAGCAAACATTATTTACGTGCAAATGTGCCAAAGGGGCCCCTCAACAAGTTTAATGTGTAGACAAACAACAATTAAAAATTACGAGTCCAGATCGAAAACTTTACAAAATTGATTATTTTGTAATATGTATTATGCTCATGAACTTAGTTCATTAAGTGAAATGCGAAGCACATTTAATTCTCCACTTCGTCCCACATCTAACTTTCGCAGAGGCGATGTTTTGGGGCCATTTTTGAGAGTTTGCCTTGGACACCTAAATTCTAATATCCACCCCTGAAAATCACATCAAATCCCTTTCGACGTGAAATTTGTCAAACCATCAAAGCTCAGTTTTCCTGAACATCAGATCTGTTGCCGTAACAACATACTTTAAGTTTCATCGCTGCTCTAAAACCATGCTGAATAGTACACTGCATGCATTGTGAATTCACGTCACTTTGTGACACAACTATAGAACGAGAGCGAAGTCGTAAAATTCGCAACCTGGCTATTTTAAAGCATTGTGAGGTGGCCGTCAGTCAAACTACTTGCGGGCGCTAATTGCTGGAGACAAGCTCCACCATAAAACTTTACCAAGGTTCGTAACTGCTCGCTTTGCGCACCTTGGTGATCTTGATGCAATATCACATCAGGGTAGCAGCCACTGGCATTAGACACTTTATAATTATTAAGTAACATTTAGACCTCAGTTTGGCTCCCCCAAAATGCTGCGCCCCGGGGCAGATGTGCCCCTTGCCCCCCCTAGTTACGCCACTGCCGAAAATATCAGCTGGTTGTGAGCCTGCCTAAAAGTAACAAGTGCCATCAAACTTGAAAATAAATGCGCTCTTGCCTGCAATGTTCTACCACCAGACAAGTTGCGCAGTGCTATCTCATTCTCGCGCACTTCCAAAATTCCAAATTTAAGAAGGTATATATATATATGGCATAGCCCCTTTAACGCTGGGAGCGCTTCACTGTTTGTGTGTCTGCATGCTTGCGCAGTTGCATGTGATTCGTGCTCAACAAAACAAACATTTGCTCAGGGTAGATTTTTCTTAGAGGGAACAATGCTTGCCTGTCATTAGCTTGGTTTCGTCATTTGTATGTGAAATTTAATAGTAAAAAAACTCATTCGCTTCAGAATATTTAAACTGTTCAGCGAAAGTTACTTTTGTCTTACATTAACCCTGTGATTAATGTAAGCAACCCTGTGGTTCTGCCTCCAACGCCGTTGTAAAACGTTCTGTTATGTCTGTTTTTATCAATGTGCGTTGTGCGGACAGTGTGTGCTTGTACTATGGACTTCGTGTCTGTTTCAAAATTAAAACTGAAATAAATTAAATTCACTCGCAACAGCAATACTTGCAGACAAATTTTTGTTTCAGCAGCTGGCATTCAACAAACGTAACAAAGAAATCGCACAAGATTGCTTTTCAACAAGTCTATGTTGACGTGTGGTGATAAAAATATCAAGAAAGATTTCAGTGGCACATGTTTCGCTAACTAAATGTTTTTGTTATTTAAAGTATTTCTTCACAGAATAAAAACTTATTTTCGATATTTTATTGATTGTTTACTTGCAAAATATTTTATTTGTAGTCAAACTATGGAAGACGTTAATTCTTTTGGCGAAGGGCCTGATAATGATGAGTCGAAATCGCCTTCCTCCCCTGTTAACATTTCAGTTGGGATCGTTGGTTCTGGTGCAAATATCGCGGGCGGGAATATAACAAATATCACCAATGTTCATGAACCTTCACAATCATTCAGTTTCCAGAACCTTCGGCAGGGACCTACCGCACAGGAAACACAACTTCGAGGTACGAGTCGTTTCATTAGTTGATCGTGAGGCCGTAATTGCGCAAAAGCAGAAGCAGTGGTGCCAACAGTGTTTGTGGCACCAACGAACAAGGCCTCTGTTGCAAAGACCTCATTTCGCGGTCAAGTGTTGTTCTACATTTTGCTTAACGTTCCGAAATGAAACGCTTAATTATTTGCCTGAAGACGCGCATCCAGTTAACATGTCCTCATCTTTCCTCCTGTTCTCGCCACTGAGCAGAAAGGAACCTAAGCAAGTCGTGACTCGAGATAAATATCTAAGCCTGTGGCGTGCTTGTTGATGCTTGCAATTGTGGAATGCAAAATACTTGATACCACCTCGTGTCATGCGTGATAGAAATGGCTGGTTATTGACTATCAAAAAATTGAAGCGAATTTGTTAATTAAAGGTGAAAAGCTGCAAGCCTGCGTGAAAGAAGTCGTCTGTTCTACTTCATTCGTGGACAACATATTAGTTCCTCTTCAGATAATTGATTATGAAAACGCCGGTGGTGAACCTTTCGGCAACAGCGTGGAGCAAACTCTCGAATTAACGGAACCACTGATAGACTGTAGTGTGGAAACCTACAATGGGGAAAATCTTTTCCGAGAAGCAAGAAAGCGTAATCAAAACTTTATAGGCATAATAGGAGAGCCTGGAGTCGGGAAAACGGTTTTTATAAAAAGCTTGCTTCAACACCAGGCGCCTGTTTCTAAATCAGCAGGCAACAATACAGTGTTAGGTGCTCTATGTAAACTGCTGCGAAGCTTTTTTTCATCAGACCCGAAACCGTTTTTGTTTTACGTTCCCTTCAAAAGAATGGACTTCACTAGAAAAACGAGCGTTTTTCACTTTCTTGTGACACCTTTGATTTCTGACTGGGTCTTCAACGACGAACAAGACAAAGCGCTTTTGGGACTTTTAACCGAACTCCCGAACGTCTACATAGCCACTGATGGATTGGATGAGGGAAGAGATGAGCTCTTTTCAGCATCGGTGAAATTTATGAATCTCTACGATCACGAAACTCCAGACGTTATCGTAAAAAATTTGTTCGCGGGACATATTCTTCCCAACGCTGTAAAACTCGTTACGTCGCGTCCAGACGCCTTTATTAACCTCCACCGTGATTGCAAACCAAAATTCATCGTTAGAATCTTGGGTATTTGCGGTTTTGCCCAAGAACAACTGTGCAAGCACATCTGCCGGACGGCAGAGAACTTTGAAAACGTAAAGCGGAAATTAGATGCCAATCCCGACCTTTCGACATTATTTTACATTCCACTGTACTGTAAGATCACCACCAGGCATTTGATGCGCATGACTTCAATCGACCCTTCCCAAAAAGTCACTTCCACGTTCATCTTCACTCAGGCATTTGGCAGCTACGTGAGGACTCACAAGTACTTGCGCGATAATAGAAACAATTTGCAGGCGTTGACGAAGCTCGCCTTTGCTGGCGTCATGAATGATCAGTTCATTTTTACTTTCAACGACTTGCCTAGTTTGGAACAGAAGGTTTTGGCAAACTTTATCCAACCAACAGTCAGCGTCTACCGGGACACCGACGAGGAATTGTTGCACGGCGACAAGCAGTTCTTTTTTGTTCACCTTTTGTGGCAAGAGTTCTTCGCAGCTGTACATTTGCTTTTCTTTGCAACCAGCACAGAATTCGAAACTGTCTTTGGTTCTTTGCTGGAATCTCGATGGAAAGCGGTAATCAAGTTTGCGTTCGGTTTGCAAAACCCATCGGTGAACGAAGAAATCATGCGACTTCTTCCTGCTGCTTGCCAACTTGACAATCTTCCAAAGAAACTGCAAGTATGTCGAAGCCTTATTTCGTGTCCATTGAAACAGCAAACTTATGTGGAGCGGTGCCTGTGGGCGTTCGAAGCAAACGACCGGATTTTAGCCGGAGAAGCGTTCCAAGTACTACCGGAACAGTTGAAATTTTTCAACGATGAAGCTGCCATAAAATCTATTGCATTGGCTTTCGTCCTCAGCAGCAAACCGCCGCAATGCAATCGCCAAGTTTTCATGGAAAGAAACTTCGACTTATGCAAGTTTCCTCTGTCAATTTTCATGCGATTGTTAGACTCAGCAAATGCAGGTAATGTTGAGGTAAGAAAGTATTCTATGTTGTTTCATGCTACGAAAATGCAAGTTGCATGGAATATTATTTTTAGGCACAGAAATGTGGTACTTGGTACTTGTATAAAACATCAACGAGCTTAGCTTAAATGAAACACTTTGAGTAAAATGATGCCGGTTAAAGCACCAACAGCATTTGCTTTAAACTTCAAATATCCTCATTTTTTTATGAGCAAAAACGCTATCTTATGTTATTGACATTGTACGCTTTTGTAGTCTTAATAACATTTTAATAAATGTGCAGCCGTTTAACTGAGAGAGTAGTTTACACCACCTGGTGGCTCTGAGTCAGTAAATTGCGTAGTGTACGGATTGTATAACTCGCAAATGCTTGACTGCTTGATAATGTCGTCAGCATCAACGGTTGATCAACTGTTATTCAACTTCCAACAAAAACTGCTGGCGTGCAATTATATTCTACATGTCAGAGATGGTTATCCAACTCTCTTCTAAAATGAAGTATGGAAGGCTTTACAACTCAACACTCATTTGCACCAAGTTTAACGAATTGATGTTAGCGACACGATCGCAATTGGATTAAGTCGCAACTGCGCTCCAACTTTCGTAAATAAACAACTTTTGCATAAAACAGTTAAGTTGCCGGTCTTGCAGAGCACAAGTAGATCTCTGCACAATAGTTTCAATAAAATTCGCCTGCCGCATTTTTATAGCATATAAAATTTGTTCCAAAAATCTTAAAACACGAATTTTGCGGATCACCAAAATACGCTATCTCCAAACATACGCCCTGTAGAGGTTCAAGGTGTTGTGCATCGAAATCTGCTTGAGTGGCGATATTATTCAGTCAGCTGTGTTCGGATCGTGAACGCTGATTTCATTATGAGTTAACACTTGGTGTCTCGATTCTGTTGTGCCATGCCGGCATTTCACTAAGTCAACACTTTGCATTTTAGCTGAAAACGATTGCAGCCGATCAAAGTGAGATCGGAGAGAAGGAAGCAGAGGCTATAATCAAGCAAATCAATAACGTCGTGAAGATGTCTTTCATTGAAAGTAGTTACACCAGGAAAGGATTTCGAGAAATATGTTCTGCCATCGAGAATCGCCGCGACAAAGTGAGTGTTTAAAATTTTGATGCTTTCTTATGTTAGAAACGTTTTTTCATGACATGAAAAACCATGCAATGCACACATTACTTGCAGTTGTGCTTTGTAAAACAGCTGAATCGCGCTTAGTTTGTAAAAGTTTGATTTTGGCAAAACACAGGCAAGGAGGAACAGTGAGGATTATGGCATAAGTGAAGTGTTTTCATGCAGCAACAACAGCTGCGGTTGGAGCAATATAAGGACACATTTGAGTGTTTATTCGAACGTAACTAACAAGAAATAAACTTTTCCAGATTGAATGCATCCACTTCATTAAGTGCAAGATTCCCATAGAAGAAGAACTTGCTCTGGCTTCTTGTCTAAAGAACGTGAAAGTTTTGTGGCTTTTCCAGTGTGAGGTAATTTGCAGCCAAAATGGTAAAAACGTAAAAATGCTTTGTTAGACGGCACATCGGTGCAGTGTGTCAATGGCATGTTTGAAACTGAAGTGACACAGCACGCGCATGTGTCTTCTGCATCAGGAACTGATTGAAAAGAACTGGTTTAAACTTTAGGGCTGGGACGCCTGTCCACCGTTGATCATCCACACCGATTGCAATCCGCTCAAAACTGAACAGGAAACGAGTTCATCCCTTCAACAGTCGAGCTCAGCTAACGGCGAAAGTAGTCATGCGCTTCCTGAAGCAAGTACCGGCTTACCTGAAGGTGAGTTGCGATCCAGTATGGCTTTTTTTCATAAAAAGCTTGTTTTTGTTGGTTTACATGTCGCTAAGTTTGAGCTGTTTCTTTGAGTAAGAGAAGCGTTCGTTTTTGGTGCACACACAACGCTACATGAGATAAGAGATGGGGCGTCTTCCGTAATATACTGATGTGCAATGTAAAACAACTACATGCGAGTAAAGTCGATAAAAATATTTTATGTACAGTAGTTCCGTCTTAATTAGGATTAGCCATGGCGTACAAACGAAGTTCGGTAATTTGCAAAGTCAAAGAAAAAAAACTTATTTGCGACGCACGTTATGGCATCTCTTAGCAGATATTTTAAATTTTGAGTATTTCCTTGTAGTTTTTTTCTCAATTAAAGACAAGGTAAGCACGTTTATTTTCTCGAACCGAAACTACATGTTAAACAACGTGACAAATATCTGAAAAAAGCACGACAGAAATAAACCGCAGGTGCCTGAACTTTGCAGCCTTGTGACCGTTTTTGAAATCAGGTTGTTGCAACCAGCAAAGGTTTACATTCTCGATCTTCAAGGCACAGAGTGTTGTTGTGCAGAATAACAGCACATCAAGCAAGATATTTGATAATTATTAAAACCGTTTCATTAAGGCACTGCGGAGAATAGGAGTAAAAAGTCTGTAAAATTTTATTACATTCTTCTATAGCAAATGTTATTTCTTGAAATAGCAACTTATTTGTTTGACGTTCTTATCTCAACCTTAAAGAACTTCTTTCTGATGGATTTAACCGTATAAAAATCCTATTTTATTCGAAAAGTTAACAACGTTGTTTCATTTTTCCGAAAACCGATAAAACGATGGCCTCGAAGAACGCAGTGACATTACAGTCTAAAAAATGTGTTCGAATTAATGATTTTTTAACTTCTTGCTTTCCGTGGATTCGCAAAAAATGTGAAAAAGCTACATTTTCCCCTGTTTCAATCCACGTCTACTCTACTCACTGAGTCTTAATGTTGCTTATATAAGCAGTGGTGCTTTCACTGATTGAACGTTTTGTTGATGTGAAAAACAATGAACAAAACCCAGCGGTTAAGACAAAGTAAGCATTTAATCATTTAGTTAATTTCGAATTCGTTCTCTTCTGGGGAGCGCCGCGGGAGCAGCAACTTTAGAACTCAGAATACCTCACGGTTTTCAGCAATCTCAGATAGTTATGCTGGCTCCATATTTAAGGTCAATCTACACTGAGGAGTTGCCAGGAGTAGCCGCCCACGATTCTTTGTTTGTTTTATTGCGTCCAGGAGTTGCCGTGCCGAGCCGTGCACGAGACCAGAATTACCCGACGCAACAAAACAAACAAAGAATCGTGCGCGGCTACTCCTGGCAACTCCTCAGTGTAGATTGACCTTTAGACGGGACCAAGTAAGGTCGAAGACGTAATCACGCCGCCAGGTCCTTAGTTGACGTCTGGGCCGCTTCCCTTGGGCGTAGCCAGCAGGATTCGCCTGCCTCGCCAACGTTACCTAGGGCATTCTGGTCACATGGACGAACCGCTGTAAATGATATGTCTCTATCCGGAGGAATACAAATTCAACAATCAGGGCTTTACCAATTTCACAACTATGCACTTTGTCGTCAAAGGACACCGTGAACTCTTCGCAAAATTCCCATCTGTGCCGCTTGGACTTGGGATAGTATTCTTTCAGTGACTAGCCAAGATTCATGAATGTAGGTTAAGATCGGAACAAATACTGGTTTAAAAATTCAGTTTCACAGTATATCAAAGATCGCCGTTTGGTCACCACAGAGCGACAGTGCTCACGCAGAACTGCTTTTGCTTTTTACAATCCATTCACCAATCTCCTTGATCTGCTTTTCGTCGCTCGCTCGTGCAACCCCGAGTTACTAGAACTTGTCGACTTGCTGCAGTGTACTGATGCTTGCTAGCAGCGCGCACTGGCCTGACTTTGAGAGATATATAATATCTCTGTATTTTTCGTGCCGATTTGCATTGCGCTTTGGTTGCACGCAGTTGAAATCCAGTCAAGCGCATATTGAAGACCCTATTCAGAGGATGCAAGCAGTATGAAATCATTCACAAAAAGCAAGCGGCTGATCTTGCAGCTTCCATCAGTGACTCTTTATTCTACACGGCTGTGATCCACTACATGCAGGCAATGTAGATGAGTGTCAACAGTCAGGGGCGCACCGGGGTTAAATGGCGCCCGTGCAACCAACAAATTTGGCACCCTTATGCCCCACGCTTAGTTCGTTCGGAAGCAAATGGCCTACATTAAAGAAAGTACTTGCGACATTGTGGGATTTTTCGGCTCCCCCCCAGCGATTCGGGGCCCGGGGCGTTGTTCTTCCTTGCTCCCTCTCGTTACGCCCCTGGCGACAGCGCCCACTCATGTCGGAGTCCAGCACCCACTGTGAAAAATTGATATTTAGCTCCGCCCACACGTGAGCAAGAAAGCAGTACAATGACTTGGCTGCCAACAGGCGGCCGTTAACACCACATTCCACAGAACTTCCCAAAGCTTTTCCCGAGGGACGACTCTGTCGTATGCTTTCTCGAAGTAGACAAAACAGATGTAGAGCAGTGGTGGGTTTCGAATTTTTTAAGAGCAGGTTCTCTCACTCCAGGACTCACTAACAACAGGTTCTCTCATTATCACAGTCTCCAGAGGTTTTCTCATTATCACAGTCTCGTTCGAGCGAGATTTTAGTCGAACCTGATTTTAGTCTTGTTTTTCACTATTGAAAGTTAGTAACAGGTCTATGAGAGGATTGCCAAAATAAGTTTTAAGTGAAAGGTATTCCTGGAGAAAAATTCAGAACCCCTGACTTTAGCCAACAACCGGTTCTCGGGATTAAAGAAAAAGAAATTCCGCGAACCGGTGCGAATCCCATCACTGGTATAGACGTCTTTGGCACACTCCCAATGTTTTTTGAAAGATTGCTGGAGAGGGCAAATTCGGTCTGTAGTGGTACGGCCAAGAATAAAATCGCACTGGGCATCATCCGGCGTTGGTTCAATTATTTCGCAGCACCGTTTTTCAAGGCACTCGGCATACACTTTTCCACGTTAGTGCATTCACTAAGGCAGGGGTCGGGGAACGTTTTCGCACTGCGGAACGGTTTCAGCCTGGCATTATTTTGCGGACCGGCCCTCCATATAACATCGAATGTTCGTTGCATGCAAATTTATTACAACTCATATCTCATCATGGCACTGATTCGGTGAGAGATCTGGGATTGTTTCACCGCAAGAAAATCCCCAGACCGGTAGGAATTGCGGTGGTCAATGCTATTCGTGTTTTGTTCCTTATGGCAGTCGTTCCAGGCACTTTTGGACCAATTTGGCCTTGGTTCCACACGGCCCGGCAACAGCCGATCCCTCTGAGGAGTGAGATGCACAGGTAGTTGCTGCATTCTCTCCTGTCTGTCTAGTTGCTTGTGAATGGGGGTGATAACCCCAGTTTGCCAATCTTTCGGTGGTCTCCCAGAACACCAACCCTCTTGACAAACAAGGTTCAACCAAAGAACTCCACTGTTCACGGATTTGAGCATTTCAGGTCAGTTTGCATCATCTAGCAGCCTGCAGCTTTCCGAATCTGCATTGATTTGACAGCTAGGAAAGCTAGTACTTCGGCTGCAGTGATGGTATTTTCCTCCCCTAAATGTACCTCCTACGTGTCCGACGATGTTACAGTGACTGGGTGCATAAAACGTTTGAAATACGATCTTCATCTGCCAAAGATGTCCTCCTCATTGCTGTGTAAGACATCATTTAGATCTTTTAATGGATCTAGCAATATTATATTTTTTGCCGCGAACACGCCGGATGGTTTGCAATAACACTTTGTTGGTTTGTTCGTAATTGGATTCTAATTTATGCCGGAAACGCTCCAGACAATGTATTTTTGGAATTTTTTGTCGTTAGAGCTGCGGACTTTCGCGCATCAGCTTACTGCGCATTCAAAAAAGATTAGGCTTTGTTCTGAAGCCATGCCCTAGGCTACTTTCTTTGCTTGAAAAACATCTTTCACCTTCCTATTCCACCATGGGGACAATTTGGTCATTATTCGCCACACTGAGTCGTTTCCGTCAACGTACCCGAGCAACAGATCAACCTACATTAGCTCAGAACAGTCGTCACTTCATCTCCGCGTCCGCTGTGCTTTCCGTTTAGTCTCAGAACAAAGATGATGCACTGTCTGCAAAGGCCTCATGGACGTACCGAGGGGGTGCAAGAGGGCACAAAACCCCGGGGGGCGAATCACGACGGGGCGCCGAAAAGTCCTAACAATGTCGCAAGTACTTCCTTCAATAGAGTACATTTGCTCCCAGTGGTGCCAAACTTGTTTCTTGCCCTGGGCGCCATCTAACCTTGGTACGCCCCTGAAAGGTATCTTATACGTCATTGTCCACCAGGGCCTCTCACGTTATTCCGTAAGACCAATTCCTACACGTTTGTCTAGCTAGGCCCTGCTGGTTCAATCAGACGTAAGTTGCAGACCACCAGGTGGTGATCGGTCGACAATGCTTCACGCCTTTTGACACGTATAGACCCAAACCTGATTGAAGCAAGTCAACTGAAACTACGCAGAACTCTGTGAGTGATCACTGACCCAAAGCGTCTATGCATCAGGTGTGCTTGTGCAAGTCTCTGTGCTGGAAGAAAGTGTTCGTGACGCACAGTGAGTTAGGATACATACCTATACTCGCAGACTACACAGTGTTGTTGTTACAGCACAGTTGCAGTGGGATAATTTCGTTGTCATTTGATTCAACATCACCATGCTGGTCAATCCCAGCCTTCTACAGTATACCACGGTATTTTTTCCAACGTGTACATTTAAGTCTCCAAAAAGTATCGTGGATTTGTTAACTTTCATCCTTCATTAGTTTCTTCCACGCACTGTGGGCACATTTGAGTTCGGGCTGCATACCTGTATCAAACACAGGGCAGCAATCTATCAACTTCAACATGCAAACCTTTACTTCTAGTAGGTTACATTCATCAACATAACTTGCCCGATGAAGGCTTACAAGTATCCCACCCCGGTCTAGGCGAACGTTCTGGCTCAACGGTGGAGTAGTAAGAGTTCCTTCCCACCGTACAGCTCTACAGAGTTACAGCCACAACGCTTAGTAGAAGAAATGCCAACGACCTCTGGGGAATATCGTTTGGCTTCCTCGACCAGTGCTCGATGCACTGATAAAATTTCAAAGAACAGTTTGATTGAACTGTGAGTTTATCAAAAGAGATGTTGTGCAACAAAGCAAAAGCACTGAGTGTTTCTACTGTACATAAGTCTCAACCCTTTTTCGTTTATAAATTCCCCTATGAAACAGCACACCAAGGGTACAGTTGGTTGAGCACGCACCACCAAAGCTGGTAGACTGGGTTCGATTCCCAGATGCGTCATAACGAAAACGTGAAAACCGGTACTTGCAGCTGTCCGGTTCACGCCCTGTGCTGTCATTTTCTCGCCTCTAGTGCAGCATTCAATGTGAATGAACCGCGCCGAGTTTTTGTACTCAAGCATGACGGAGCGATGAGATCCAACCCTTTGCAACCACCAATAAAACGATTGATTTGTTTCAAGGGGATGTAGTCTGAAGCAGACATACAATAAATATAATAAATATCCAGCCCATTTAATTCTGTTCTAAATTTCAATTTGACGACGATTCTTCAATGTTCAATTTAGCTTAGACAGTAGTGCGTTAGGAAACAAACGTATTAGGTTGTTCTGATCATGCCATGACGGAAGTTTTGTCTTCAATGGAAATTAAGCAGTCTCAGTCGCTTTTATATTTTCAGACAATAAAAATCAAAGCTTGTAATGCGATAGATCCTACCCGGGTATTCAAATTGCTTGAAAACCGAATTTATAAAAAAAATATCGTTATGATGGCGGCATAAAAAGGATTTAAAAATATAAAAAGTTTGTGAATAAGTTGACAGCATTAAAAGAATGTATGTATATTCCATACTACCTATAATAGACGTATCGACGTTGTTGTTCTACTTGAAACAGAATGTTTTACTTCATATTTTTTATACTGAAGCACTTTTGTTTTTGACTTTTCAGGTCCACCAGAACCACCTTCGTCATTAAAGCAAGTTCCCAACTTGCTCGATGAGTATCAGGTTTACTTCTTGTCCGGGAAATTTTGTGAAGCAAAAACGATCATCCAGAGCCTATGCTCGGTCGTAATCCAATCCTTTAAACCATCATCGCACTACCAATTTCGGATAATGGCTGATGCAGAGCCGTCCAGCGTTGAAGGCTGGATCAAAACCATCGCCTTGTGCATAGCGGCTGCGTCTTTAGCCGCTCAAGACGAGGAAAAGTCTTTACTTCATGGGCTGGAAAAATGTATGGACCGAATATGGGAGGCCAATGAGATGATTGTTAAGGAAAAAGTTGGTCTGAAAACCACATTGTTGTGTCACGTGATTCCAATGATGGCGGACATTGCTGAAGACATGTACAACGTCACTGTGGAACCCGATTACGACACAGCAAAAATTATGCACGAGGTGGAGGCGCTTCGTTATCTTGCTGCCAGTCAGGTTTTAGCAGATCATTTTGAAGGTGCGAAAGTGACCTTGGAAGCTTGCATCAACACATTAATAAGTACCTTCGGAGAGGAAGCGAAGAAACGTCAGATCATGGGTTTTGTGCTTGAAGATGCAGGTGATCTTTACAAAGATTTGTCGCTGTTAGACGAAGCAAAAGATGCTTACAAACTGGCTATCGATGTTTATAAAGCAGCAACTGACGTCATTTCCGAAGGAATATCGGGAAGAATAAGTTTTATTAAAATCTGCGAAGATAAGCTGAGAAAAGTGCAGATGGGATGGCAAACACCTCGCAAACCACCACGTTTTTTACGCGTCTCATATCAATAGGCGTAAAATTGTGTATTTTGGTGGTTTCATCGGAAGTAACCAACTAGTATTTGAACAATGCATGTCTCCCTTCAATGAGCTTTGTTGTGAGATGTGCAAAATTTTTTAGCACTTAGTTAGGTCTTTTTAACAATAGCGCAGCCGAGAATTTGTTCGGGAGGGGCCAGCAATGACATTGTCAGTCAATGACGTCGCTCTGAATCCGACTGTTCCTCACGTTAATTTTCTAGCAGTTGAAAATTGATATAAAATCCCAGTAAAAATCTTAGCAAGTTTTTTTCCGGGGGGGCATGACCTCTTCGGCCTCATTCTGGCTGTGCTACTGGAGTTTCATCCAAAAGAACAAAAAAGTCAATATAAAGCGTCAATATAAAAAAACTCGGTAATACGAGTGGTTCGCGTGTAAATATCTCTGCACGAGACATTCTCACACTGTTGGTGTTGAAACTGCAATTTGGAAACATCTAAGTTTTGGTGTTCCTCCTGATAAAACCAGCGCTGTTGTGCTCATAATTTGTGACGAAGAAAAAGCAATGTTCTATCAAATCAAAAACAACGGTATTTTGCACACCAGCTAAGTGATACAACTGGTCGACTCGATAACCTTCCGGTTCCTTAAATGTCCAGAAGACCTTACACTAATTCTTTTGTTCCTGCTGCAATGCCATCACCAAATAAAATAAACTCAAATCGCAGCTGTTGAATGTGTTCGATGACGAGAGCGAAACCTCATCGTTTGCCGCCAGACGTCAGTAGTGAGCTACAATTTTTGCAATTTCTGCGTTAGCAAAATGTAGCGGCGTGAATGAGTTTGTTAACTTATCGATGAACGTTTCTTTTCAGGCATCCAAACTTTTTGACTCCGGCATATTAAAGTTACTGGCTCCGGCTCCAACATGATTTGGTCCGTTTGTTTGATGCCTGATGGCAGTCTTAAAACGGAAAGCAACAGTGAAATAGAAATGCCGTATGAAACATTCGTAACTGAAGCACGATTCTAGAAGCCTCTAAAGCAGCTATGTCCAACACGCAGCCCAGTCGAAAGTTTTGTGAGGCCAAGTATTCCATATTCTGACAACCTGTCTTTATTTTGACAATCATGAGTTTGACATTTTTGATGCAGGTGGTCTTCAGTGCCACTTTATCACGTCTGTTACCATTACAGTTAGGATTTGAACGTTTTCAGTACCTTAGCTTAAGCTAAATTAGTTTGCTAAGATCAAAGTAAGCCATTCATCGTGTGGCCCTCATTAATATGTCACTCAATGTGCGGCCCTGGTTAAGATAGTGACATAATATTTGGCCAAGTAAGCCGTTTGGGTTGGACTTAGCTGCTCTAAAGCGAAAAAAAACAGTTCCAGGACTGTTGCTAGTGCAGGCCGTGAGTCCGCAATAGGTTTGCATCATATTGTTGCAACATAAAGGTGCGCAAATGTGTTTCTTGTCAGAACTAATGCCCTGATTGAACGACAGTGCAGTGTGTAAAAAGCTATAACGATAGTGACCAATGACCATGTGGTTTTAACACGTTTGTTGCAATTTCAAACCCGTAGATAGCTCAAGCCGACCACGGAATGAGATTTAACGCATGGTAAACGAAATGTGCTATCGACAACGGAATGCATAGCTTCGTGGTTAACTCATTCCGTATGAATCACCTAGATTACATCAGAAACGCATTCTTTTGGGGCAACTTTTAACGTTTTCATTGGTAACTGTGGTGTTGGCTGAGATTAGTAGTTGTCAATTGGTTTTGGGCCCATTCTCAGCCCTGTTTGCTGGCCTGGGCAGAAACAGATCCATTGCCAGAGCAACAGCATTGAGAGACGAGGGTGGCTTCAAGCTTGTTTGAGCGGTCTTCGTAGAATACAATGAATTAAATATGGTTTTGCAATGGAGACTAGAGTTTGTTTCGACGTAATTTATATGAATTTAAGGGGATCAGCCCGCCTATATTCCCACTTCACGACGTGCCTGCATGGAAATGTTGGTTACGTCCGCCGCACTAGGTGGCGTCGGCAATCTGCAGATAGTCTTGGACGGCAACGTCATCCATTCGACGACGATGGGTGACGAATACGTTTCAAATATGCAAATTAAAAATATGTAGTATATGTTGTGGCATGGAGAAGGAAAGAAAACGTGAGCTATCGTGCTTTAAAAATTGCCAATTGAAAACGCGTCCGCACCTGGTTATTGCTAAAGGCAACATTGTGTGGATGCTGCTGTAAGCGTTGATTGGCTTGCCACCGCCGTGTGCCTATGTATAGATGGGGATTGTTCCGAAAAAAGAGCAGATGCTAAAAAGCCGGACGGTATTAATCAGGGGTGGGGAACCCTGCTGCCCGCGTAAACATTTGATATGGCCTGCATCAGAATTTCGTTACCTCAGTTGGAGTACAGCATGGCGTCAAAACGAGGCTCCATGATAAGCAGGTTTCGATAGAACGTCAAGAGAGGTCACTCTTCCCCATAGTTAGCAAAAGGTAGAATTTTATGAAAAAATGAATTAATTTCACTGCCCGCCAGCAATAATGCACAATTCATGCCGTCCGTGATAGTAAATAGGTTCCCCAACCCTGGTGTAGATGCAATCATAGGCGTACGGGAAGGCATTTTACTGGGGGCGGAAAAAATTTGCCCTGAAAATAACTTTTTTAGTTTAATCCGAATGGGGCCTGAAACCTCTTGTAAATCTGTTCTATACAGTTGATTTCGTTTATAACGGCTTCGTCTGTAACGTCAATTC
>JGI24158J21664_10005324_pt1 | contig 16804 bp, 8 predicted proteins | sample Ectturendosymbi3_FD_21664 | JGI IMG/M metagenome (IMG submission 21664)
GGAGTTAAACAGGGCTGTGTCCTAGCACCTGTTATTTTCAACCTCTTCCTTGTGGCAGTGACTCTCGTCTTTCGTCACAACATCTCTGCTGCAGATGGCATTCGCATTAAGTACAGGCTCGATGGCAGCTTGTTTAATATATGCCGTTTGCAAGCAGTGACGACAGTTACAAATGACACCATCTTTGATCTACAATACGCAGACGACGCTGTGCTGCCCAGCCACACACAAGGATCAATTTGGCCTCATTGAACAGTTCACGTACCTGGTAAGTATCATTACCTCCACATATGATCTCACTGTGGTGATTCAACGTCATGTTAACCTAGCGTCCGCTTCCTTCGGGAGGCTGTCCAAGCGAGTTTTTACAAACTATGACCTTTCCACATGCACCAAGATGGCCGTTTACAATGCTATCTACGTCTCGACACTGCTCTATGCATGTGAGGGATGGACACCGTACCATCATCACATCAGAACCCTTGAGGCCTTTAAAATTCGGTGTCTTCAAACTATCCTGCACGTGCACTGGTGGGACAAAATACCTCATGTTGAGATTCACCGCAGAGCAAGCACAACATCCCTCGAGACGATACTACTCAGAAGACAACTGAGGTGGCTTGGCCATGTGATAAGGATGCCTGGAAACAGACTTCCCCGACGCCTACTTTATAGTGAACTCTCCTGCGCCCAACGTTCGGTGGGGGGTCAAAAGAAGCGTTTTAAGGATCACATTAAGTCATCCTTAATTAAATGTGGGATCCCTTTCGACAGCTTGAGGAATTGGGCAGGGATCGAGAAGAATGGCGTGCAGTTTGCAACAACAGGCTGGCAACGTTCGAACAGCAACATATTGATGTGGCAGTAGCAAAGTGTGTGCGCAGACACCAACAGTGCAACCAACCACCTTCAACGACAACGCGGCAGGGATCTGTCTGTACAGTATGTGGCCATGTTTGCACCTCAGCCTTTGGACTAATGAGCCACATGCACCAACACAAGAAAACGTGTTGAGCAGCGTCACTGTCGAACTGACGGGCAACTAAGAGAGAGAGAGAGAGCGAGTGAGTCCATTGTGTGATATATTCATATCCTGTAAAAGACTCCATGAGTGCGGTCACTGATTGCACAAACGGCCTTCACGATCCAAGGTGAGATCTCATTTTTCACATTACTAAGCTCTTGATGTGTTCTGTCAGAGCACACCTCAAGGTGAGTTGGAGAGTATCGGCATTGTGTCAGACAGATACTGGTGCAACACATGCCAGGACTGGCAAGTATTGCTTCGGCATTGGTTGTAAGCATCCAGTGATAGTTTGTAAGACAAAATTTAGAGCCACATCGACCTGTTTCATATGCTTGATTTTCGACCAATCTTGGGAGCAGCAGTCAGATGTGGGCTGCTTGTCCTGAACGTGCTCACGGAGCTCTGTACTGCTGCTGTCCACAGATTCATCACATTGAATGTTATTCCAACTGCACTTTGCCAGATTCCAATGCAGCTGATCAGCTATGTTCCCAGACGCAGCCAACACTCTTCTTACTGTTGTAGTTGCCCCCAGTTAAACATTAACGAAAATGGTAATTACGTCCATATTTTGAAATTAGTAGTATTAATTNTTTTATGAATAACCCTTCTGAAAATGCTTTCTTTTTCGTAATGAGGAAACACGTAGGTCCAAATGAAGCTTCAGTTGCTTTTTTGGACCAATGTACCTACATGCATAGTAAGACTGCCAGTGAGTTGGTATAGGAATCAGACAATGCAAGTGATTTACATCACTTCCCTTTCAGAACCCTTCATTATGCAGGGTAAGATGAAGGACGGTCTTGAGCCCATAATTATTTGCTCTTTACCTTGATGAGGTTTCGGTCCAGCTGGGTGCGGCAGGCAAAATGCTTGTGAATCACCGACTGTTGTTTGTTGATATATGCTTGGTCCCAGTATCACTGGTCTTCAATGTCTTCTGAATACGTGTTGTGACCAGGACTGTGGAGCTGGATCCCAAGCAAGTTTGCAATGCCAGAATCGAAAACTTTTAGTTGGTGGAGCCGGAGCCTGAAATTTGGGTTCCGGTTCCACAGAGATAGTTTGTGGAGCAAGCCAGTTATAGAAAAAATACAATGTTTTTTTTCTGATTTTTGGACCAAATTGTTCTGGAGTCGGAGCCAAGAGTTTCTAGATGTTGGAACCGGAACTGAGGCCAAAAATTTAGATGCCTGGAGCCGGTGCCTGAAATTTGAGTAACAGCTCCACAGGCCTGGTTGTGACTATGCTTTTGAACATGAACTTTTTTTTAACACCAGTTGTTTCCTGAATGGCAAAAGTGTGACGATCGCTGGCCAAGTCCAGCATCTTTGTGTTTTGCTTCATGCTTCACTAAACCACCTAAAGGGTGGTAATGACACTCAGAACCAAGTGAGATCACTTCGGTGTGCATGAAAAAGCTCAGAGGCTTCTTTTCACGGTGCTCCACTGCAGTTTAAAAACACTCTGATTGGTGCCTATTGCATGTCAATGTGTGCCTGTCAATTATGGTGCAAGTATACACAGTCTAGTATCAAACAATTCTACGTTACCTGCAATGATGCCTGTCGCATTTTGCATTACATCCCCAGTAATGTAAGTGTTTGCTCACATCAAGTCACCCATTTCGTCATGGCATACTTCTAGATGCCTTGATAAGAAACAGCCTGTATTCCTTTGTCCAACGATGCATCCAAATGTTATATTAGCTTATTTCATCTGTCTGATGTTTTTGCAAAATGTAAATAATGCTGTTGGTGCCTTGCTTCAGTGTTTGTTGTTCCTCTTCAGTATTCAATGGAGTACCAATCATCACCTTCCCTGTGATGCGTTGTTCCTAAGTATTTTTGTGTCTTTTTGTTTTTTTGACTGCTCTGTGATATGAACCATGTATCTGAACCAACCAAGCACTTAAGTAAAAAACAAGTGCTGTCGTATTCTTAAAAAAATCAAAGCGTTTGTTATTCGAGCTCAAGGGAGCTTTTTTCAGAATTGAAGACGGTAAATAACTGCGTCGAATTTTGTTGTGCCTGCCCCGGCAGAACAAACACCGAAGCTATTGATGCTTAGTTAGTGCTTATAACCTCACAAACAATCTGAGGCTGGTATTGGTTGTAAACAGGTTGTTGTTCTGTTCATTTCTCTGCTTTAGTTGTGGCCCACTGGCAAAAGTTGTATTTTTTCCGAAAGTACAGTTTGTTCTAGGAAGGCTAATCAGGTCGTTTACTGGTGTATTTTTGCATCATATTTCGATCTTTTCATTCTCCAGATCTTTGTTTACGATTACAAGCGCAAAGGCGGTGCAAGAACAGCAAGATCATGTCCAAGGCAGACCAATCCTGTCACTTTGGTGTGCTTCCTTGCGCTCGCCCCGTTCGTTATTCCGCGCACTGTGATCGTAACACCAAAGAAAAAACGGCCCGTCAGGTTGCTGCCGAAGAACATCACGGGTGGTATGTATTAAAATGCTATCTGTGTTGCATTTTTTCTGGTAACGATCTAAGATCGGTGTTTGCTTTTCGTTAAGTTTTGCTCGTGTCCGGTCAAACTGCATAACTGAAAAATTGCTCATATATAGTCATTGATTGCACTGCGTTTACATTGCTGGAATTTACTGATAAAATGATAATGTTGTTAATGCACTTTGGTAGTTTCGGTAAACTACAGCTGACCGCAGAACGTCTGTTTTAGGTAAAAACCCCAAAACGTCGAACAAAGAAGAGTTGCGCACCAAACCTCGCAAGGCATGGGATACTTGCCATCGGTGCAGTATTTGTGCCGGGGCTCATTCGTATGTAGAGGTGCGTAGTGTTTTCACTTTTTTGTGCACTAAGGTGAGTTTGGGTGTTGCTTGCTTGCCTTCTGTAAATCGCGTAATTTTGTCAAAGCCATGTAAGTAGCTTTGAAATCTCATACCGTGTTTGTTGTGGCCAATGTTCCCTCAAAGAAAATTTTACACTGAGCGAAGTTTTGCTTCATTGCGTATGCAATTGGGCAACCATGCAGACACACAACCAGTGAAGCGTTTTAAGCGGTGAAAGGCTATGCGATATGATATCCAATTTGGAATGCGATATGATATCCAATTGGATACGATATCCAATTTGGAATGTTGGAAGTGCGCGAGAATGAGATTTCACTGCGCAATTGCGCATCTCAGAGGGCGCACTGATTGTGGCATACTGTTAAGAGTGCGAAATCTTGTTACGAAAACCTGTTGTCTGAAAACTCTTGTGAAACAGCAAATGTTGAAAACATTGTAATCAAAGCGACGTTTTTAGCCTTTCCGTTGGCAATTTTAAAGCTTTGTGTGATTTCCAGCATGGTTTGACTAGATGGAGTGTTGGTTTCTGATAATCCTTCAGAAAGTTGTGCGACGTGAAAGCACTTTTAACATGTTACCTTCTGGCACTGTAGAGGAATCAGATGACGTGTTTTTGTATGGATGGGTACCTTTGTAATCTTTTTGTGGATTGACAATTTCAAAGCAAAAAATTAAATATGCATGATATTGAGCCCGGGAGTAGCCAGACTGCAACTTTTTGGTTGTCGCAAACCGTCCATGTCACGTCAGCGAATCTTTTCTCGCTCGCAAGCCGCATGAATGTTTTTTTTTCGCTCTCATCGAGCCTGCGAACATACCACGTTGAGTACACCCATCTCGTCTGATCTGGGAAGTTAAAGGAACGCCGGCTCCGGTTAGTACTTGGATGGGTAACCGCCTGGGAATACCGGGTGTTGTTGGCTGTTGCACTTTTCTGCAGGAGTGCGACAGCTATATTTCTACTGCGTAACTCCATTTCAACTAAAAAAAAACAAAACAGATCTAACTTACGTTTCAGCTATTTTTCGCGTATTTGCTTGCTAGCGCATTTGTTACCTCAGAACTGGGTGATGCTCGCCCGAAGTGATTTTGATGTGGGGTTATGTGGTAATAGAGTGTGTCTTTTAAAATGGATGTGTTTCTTGCTTGTTTTTCAACAAGCGATTTTGCGAGCGAGATCTTACCTTTCTTGATGGCAAAGTTTCCGAAAGTTTTTCAATTTAGGGCACGTCGCATGTGTGAACTTCATCAGATCACATATCGCCAACATGAAATCTTTGAAAGACCTGCGGCCTGTCGTGCTAACAAAGTGCCACCTCTCTGTTTCAGCCATTATTCACGTTTTTGCGTTGCCAGACCGGCTAAATTCTCCCGAGTGCGTGATTTTTTGTCCTCTTTTTGGGTGACACGTTGATTGTGCAGAAGATTGTACCATGCTTTTATTAACTTCGCTAATTCCAAATGTAAGTGGAGCTCATAGTGACATCAAGAAAAAAGTTTCTAGGAGGCTTCACACCCATCAGCATAGTGCAGAACTTTGCGTGGAATAAAGTATGTGTTTCCAAAATACGAAAGTTTCGCCACTTCTATCATGCAAGCAGCGGGAATTGCCCATTCTCCAAACCAAGGCTGTTCTTCTCTTGGTCACTGATAACTAACCGAGTGACCGGGCAAACATACCATTGCAGTTTCGGGAGACTGCTCCAAACATTGTCTCACAGTCATGATGTGATTTCTGTCCTGACTGATCGTTGCCGGCCCCTGCGACCGTTAGTGTTATCCTGTACACCCCCCGTTTACCTCCTGTCCAGGAGGTGCTTCACTGTGAGTCTGGTTGAAGCGTTTCTGTCTGGAAACTCCGTCCGAAATTTTTATTGAGTTTGGACAACTGATTTCGTTGCGAAATAGGCCTCTACGTTCTTGATCATCTCCTGCACGGAATATCTTGCTGCTCGGTCCATTAAGCCTGAGAAATAAAACTTTTGATCTCTGCGTGTGATTCACATGGAAAACAGAAGACTGGGTTAATTTGGTATGAAATGATAGCCATAATAAAATGGGTACATCATTTTGGACCACCCAGCATAATGACTTTGCAAGTCTAGCCGTGTATTCATGTTATACGTGACAGACTGATTTTGGTACTGTCAACTGTACATCCCCTTAACTCTGCTTAAGGCTAAAAGAAACTGTGACACCGTTGGTAACAAAACCTCAATTAGGCAAATATTGTTCCCACCATTACTGAGGCTTACGGAAACGTTTTACAGCACATGCGTTTTTTTCAACAGCTCAGCATTTAATCTCCAGCTCATCTGATCGACCCGAAAAAACGAGGTTATATTTCGTAAATTTTAATAATTTCTCCCCAAAATGCTGGAGGTGGGCATACTACAGGCACCAAAACGGCAGGAAAAATGCGGGAATTCCGCCAGTAACCATTATTGGCGGTCGGTTGAAGATAATAATGGTGTTCTGCTCGAAGCTTGCGGTGGTACATGCAACAGAATAAATTTTGTTGTGACATGAAGATATGGTATATTCAAATGTATTTTGTATCTCACAGCCACCTTTAACGCTTACAAATGATATAATTATAATGACAAGACCGATCACAAACATGTGAAAGTGTGTGCAATACTGTTCGTATAGGTGCAGATTCTACTTTGAGCACTGTAGCCTTTTTATCAAACTTCCGGAAGATTTGCCCAGATTGTCCTTCTTGCTGCACGTCGGGTATACAAGGCCGGATTGCGCAATCCCCTCTCAAAAATAGAAAATCTATTCAATTTTCGAAAATATTGCTCGACAGAACGCATAAAATATCAGCTACTGGAAACATCAGCCCTAACGTTCGTTCTAAGTATGTTCACAATTTAGTTGAAAAAACGACTTGCCCAAACTGGGGAAGTACACCTGAACAGAGTTTTTGTATGTCATTTGTTGATGGACAAACAGGTGTTGTTTGTTTATCAAAAATGCCCTTTTCATTTTCTATGATGTTACAGATAGGTAGTCAATGAACAATCCAATCTTTTGCGAAAATCGTGCATTTATAAATATCTGTCTTATAGCAGTATATGTTTATGTGCTGTGTGAGTCAACATACTTTAAGCTGTCCATCCTCAATGTTTTTATTTAGATTATCTTTCGTAGTGCTGTGCTTCTTATTGCAATGGCTTGAAAGAATGTTAGCATTCCAGCGAGTAACATCAGAGTTCATTTGAAAATTGGGATATTTATTTCCACGTAATCATTACACGCTGTTTTTTGTATTAAGTTCAGAGAGCTTGTGACATTCCAACACCAAAAAACTTTGTAGACACGAGCACAAAATATTTTGTTCAAAAAAACTTGCTCTCAACATCTTTTGCTTGAGAGTTGAGCACGCTAAAATGTGTAAATTCAAGTATTTTAGTGCATTTGGAATAAAGCCGCAGCTGTAAAACAAAATGCTAGAAATGTTTCTGTTCCTACCGTATTTTTTCCTTGTTTCCAGTTAATTCTGGTCACGGTTAGAAACAAATCTTGAATCTGTCACGTCTTAATGGTGTCTGTCGTATTATTTCATACTTTTTTTCAAAATCTTCCCTTGGTGGAAGTGTTATTGTGAGACATTCAAGGTGTTGCTGGTATTTTATTTTAACTTCGTGTTGTAGTGCAACAAGCAGCTTTTTGTTTCAGGGAAACTGCTGGCTTGTCCCGGCGGCCTCTTCAGCTGACACAACGACTGCGCCTGCTTCACGAACTGAAGAAAGGAATGTCGGAACCGTGTCATATACATCATCTGTAGATTTAATATCAGCGGCTGCCCGTAGCGCCGGGGTGCTTGACGACCCTGTCAGGCCTAGTTATGATACACAGATTGTTGTACTCTCACCGAATAGCTCCTTGGTCACGTCGTCAATGTCTGCAGCTACTGCGGGATCCCAGCCCGGAGGGTCGAACCCAGACAAAGTCGGGAGCAACATTGACTTACTGTCTTCCATGCAGGATAGATCGATCGCTTCACTGTGCGAGGAAGCTGGCCTACATCTTGACCTTACCCAACCTCTCTCACCAGTCCACGGAGAAAGAAGAGATTGTGGAGCTCATACGGCTTGTTGCATGCGACAGCGCCAGAAGCTGCTGCTTTCAAACAGTTTTCCTCGACCACCTGATACACCACTACTACCCCAGGCAGTTGTCAGTGACAATTCTGAGGATTGCGCTGTACTGCATCAAAATGCTTTTTTTGGCGCAACTGCCAGCACATTATCAACAGATTGTTCTGTTCGCCATGTTGCGGGAAGCGATATCACTCCCTTGGAGTTGGTAACTTCCGATGCATCGTGCCTTGCACCGGCAGTTACTATGGACGACGACAACATTTTCGACATTCTTGGCAATCTCCTGTCAACAACAGATGGCGATCAAAAGGACCCTAGTCCAAGGTCACCTGATCAGGCCCTCGAAGTCTTGCTCTCTTCAACTGCAGCTGCAAACACAACTAATAAGGACCGAACTGCAGTGCCTTTTGACTGCGCAACTGCTGAGTTGAATGATTCCAGCGAAACGCCGGATATGGTAGTTGCTTCAGAGGCTGAAGATCGAGAGTTAGCGGCTGTTAGATCGGTCTGTGCAAACCCTGATTCAAATAATGCCCAGGAAACATTTGCAACAGCAAATTTCATGCAATCGGAAGAGCATCAACGACCAGCCAAAGAATCGGATTCGAGCAGCCGGCCTTGTTCTTCTCGCGTTCAAATTCGTGATTGCCTTGCGAATGATTTTGAAATTGCAGAACAGCCGAGCGGGGCAGGAGGCGATGACGTCATGGCAGTTGGCGCCAATTTGATTCCGTCAAACGCTGCGGTATCGAGAGAAGAGCGTGGAGGTGGCTGTGCTATCGATTGTGCGCTGTCTCTGATTGGTCGCCCGCTTCGTGACGCACAGGCTCAGGAAGCGTCACTAGGAATAAACGAAGAGAAGCAAGCTGCTGGTGTCGAAGGAAGTTGTGAAGAGAAGAATGGCGAAAGTCGCCTTATTTGTCCAGTCCATCACCGCTCAGGTGCGACCAATGAAAGCTGGAGTCAGGACGTTCAGACCGGTCTGTCTACTGCGGAAGCAAGCCGTGATCAGGACGCAATGTCTGACTGTCCAGCAACCTGTTATTCTGCACCACCTGGGTGTGTTAACAGACCAAGAACTCCAACCGGTTCCGCCTGTTTGGAACGTGATGAAAGCCCGCGCCGTCAATCACAGACACTTGCGAAGTTGGTTCGGCAGAAAGACTATTCGGTTCAGCGCAAGAACCCAACCCACGCTGCACACTCCTCATCCCCTTCTTGCATCTGTGCCACTGCAGATTCCTCTGCCCATGTTAATCATCATAAGGATACAGGGTTGTCCGAATCGTCTGCGTTCAGCTCTCCACGCCAAGCTTCGTGTTTCGAGCGCTTCTCTTCACCTAAGCCTCACGCAAACGGCGTCAGACGTTCCAGGCGCAACTCAGCCAAATTTAAGTCGCAAAGAAAAAAAGAGCATCGAATCAGGGCCCGAGACACTGTTTTGGTGAGGTTCGACGATTCTCCGCGTGTAATTCGCGGTTCGGAACAAAACCTCGTTGAAGTCAAAGAGTCGCCGCCGAGCAAACGAGTGCTGAGACTGGGAAGGCCGGTGTTGAGGCCAGCGACCGCGGCGGTGGCTTCGACACCTGATACTGTCCGCACTTCACCGTCACGCAGCTCGACTGTCGCTGCTGGTCTCGTTCAACGCGTAAATGGGCCGCGAGCGCTGTTCGCTGCCGAGGCACTTGTTGTTCCTTACGGATCGCAAGCTGCGGAAAGACTAACCTTGTCGGGCAACCGCGGCGAGAGTTCGTCGTCATTACGCGACGATCAGGACTTGACTGGTGAACCTGCTGGTCAAATGGTTGTTGTTATGTCAGAAGTAGCTGCTACAAACCAGGGAAGTGAGGCTGAACTGGTCTCTGCAATTTGTGATGCTGAGAACCAAGGGTTCGTTGTTATGTCAGCTGCTTGCAGTGGTGCGAACGCAGCAGCGCGCGCAACACATGCTGTCGACCAACGCCAAACAGACACTCCAGCTTCAGCAGCAGTGCGACTTGAGGTAACTCCGTTCAGTTTGGCGCAACAGCCCAATGATAGAAACACATCGTTGGCACTGACTGATGCCTGCCTGATCACCCGTCATGCCGTGGCCAGTGAGGTGGCAGTTGCATCTGGCCGTGAATCAACTGCACGTCAAGTTCACTCCAGTTCAGCTACTGTCGTAAGTTCCGGTGAAAATACGAAGTGCGTCAAAAGGCGCAAGTTATTTCACGGCCATCACTTGCTGGTGAAAAAGAAAGATACGCCGCGTGTTATTAAATGGACTCGCGACGCAGACGTCGCGACGACAGACCCGCGAAGGAGGCGTCCGCGACAAACGGAAGCACCCTCGCGACCTCTCGCCAGATGTGCTTGGACAGGTGCGCGTTCGTCAGCTACTCAAGGATGTTTATCAGAATCGAGTGAATGTTGCCGATCATCTGCGCATGCAGTTGCTGCTGCTGCATCGGCGCAGCTTCCTCCTCAGCGTCTGGTTTTGTCGTCGGAGACCAGAGTCGTTGCTTCCAACGTCACGCCGAAATGCGCCGTAGTTCCGATAGTCAAAAACTGCCCCGGAGAAGAATCGAGACAAAAGAAGTCCATTTGCTTGAAAGCAAAAGTGCCTGTTTTGGCTGCGCTTGCGTCTTGTGTCAATGAAATCAATGCTGCTGCCCCCACCACCGCGCTGACCGGAAAGTTACATGGCAATGAAGGAACCAGGAGTCTTTTGCAAAATAATATTCCGACCGCACTTGTCACGCTCACGAGTGGCGTTCGGGAAACAACAGCAGTCGATGTTCTCTCGTCTGTCCCCATCCCATCAACCGACGACGCATACGCGTTCCGCCTGAACCTTTTCCTCAGCAGGGCAGCGTCGCCGGCCTCCACCACGAGGAGACTGGACACTTCCCAGGAGTCAGTCGCAAGCGACGTCGACGACGAAATACCTTTCGGTTCCTCCCCAGTCGATTACTTTCCGTGCTACTTAACCGAAACTGCGAATCCCAGCTTTGAGGTCCCCAAGGACGTTTGCAAAGAGACGTCGCAGCAAGCAGCCGCTGCTGGCGCCGATGCGCTTAGAGATACGGAGAAGATGATGGACTCGGATTCCCGCCCGATCACCAATTCCGGTGCTGCGGGTGGCAAAGGGCGAAAAACATTTTCCCATGTGCCGTGCGGGCGTTTGCTGCGAAAAAACTCTGGTTCGATCGAAGACAATTCCAGCACGCCGCCTAAATTTCGACGTTCCAACACGAATCGCCAGCCCGAGCATGATCCCGAGAAACAGTCGACAACGTTCGAGCTACAGAGAGAATCCGATCCAGCGAACGTTCACTGCACCGGCACTGCGCAATCGGCAAGCACACGTTCGGCCTCGCAAAATTTCGAGGCAAACCTGCCAAGCACATTTAATCGTTCGGATGAAGCCTTGAGGCTTCCTCCTCGTACTCTACGGCAGCCTAAGCAACTGCAGGCCACAAACATGAGTTGCTTGGCTTCGTGCGCTGGAAACTTACACGAAACGTCCGGAAAGAAGCGCACGATATTCGCAAGCGCTGTCACGAACTTAACTTGCCAAGCATCACGTCCACTGTCCTGTCCTCAGCCATCGGCCGGGGGGGAAATGAGTGGTCCGACTCCAAAGTCGTTGATGCCTGGTAACAGCAGCCGCTCGTCTTTCGCGCCACAGCCGCGCACAAAGGGACTTGCTGGCCTCTGTAATTCTTCCTTGCGTGTACCTCGCTCTGCCCATTGGCCATATTGACGTTGTTTAATTGTTCATGTGTTGTTCATTACGGTTCTGAAATTAGAGCAGCTTCCAGCAACATCGTTTGGAATGCAGAAGTTGTTTTTGTTGCGGCATTGTGCAAAAAATGACATCGTGTGAAAAAAATGGCATTGAGCCGAAGAAACGGTGAACTTGTGATTCGATATGAATTTTCGGCCTGCTCACATGTTGTATGCAAGCACTTAGCCAGAAAAAATGTGGGGCGAGAATTGTCTACCCCCGCAAACGATTGGTTTCACGAGTTCATGACAATTTCTACTCAACGGTTCAATAATTGACGTCCAAAGTTAAAGGGGAGCGGCCGCGCATTTCCCCCGCACTGGTCATGTGTGCTTGAATTTGTTTTGCAGAGCAGTGCGTTCTGGTTGCTGCTATTTTCTGCGTTACATTTTTGTGGTCTTATCAACGTGGTAAGCCTAAAGCCAAGAGCCTGCTGGTATAGCAGTGCTTAGCCTGTTTTTTACGAGCTGCTAGCTTGCTGCTATTCAGTTCGTTTTTTTTTGTAATATTTTACCCAAATTTAGCCTTGGCGCATTGATCATTTGCTTTTGGCCTCCCGTTTGTGTGGCAGGCTTCTAAACTTTTTTGCAGGCAGCGCCGAAATATTTGATGAAATACCACCATCTGTGTTTCATCCGCACAATCGCGTGAATAAGGTTGCAGATGATGTTTGTGAAGGCCTAACCACTGTCGTAGACTTTCCAGCCTTCATAAGTTTTCGATGGTTATATCAAGCGAATCGCTGTGTGCTTCATCTTTACTCGCGTGAGCATCAGAAAGTTTCTGCTCAGAAAAATGTAGCCCTATCAAATTTTAGGAGCGGTAACCAAGGTTTGGACGTTCAACGTTTTGCGCTGCATTGTTTGGTAGTTGCGTTACAGCGTTGAACTTCCTCAGTTACGTCTGTATGAGACACTATGGGTCATTTTGCTGAAGTGAATCGCGACCACTTGCAAGTTGGCACTTGTTGTGGTCATGGTCGTTGCAGCAACCCGCTCATTCGCTGTTAGCGCGAAGCGTTTTGAACGTGTGGGAATTGTTGTCGTTGGTCAGACGAGTGCTGATATTGACAAGGTCATGCGAAAAAATTTTTTGCGTCGCGGTATAAATTTTCTTAAAAAGTTCGGCATACGATTTTTGACAACCGTAGTGAATGTAGTATACTCTTCGGAAGTCAGGCGAAGCTGATCCCCACATCGTACTGCACATTTGAGAAAGAAGTGGACACAGGCTTGCGTGCGTTGCAGGCTTTTCCCGTTTCCTTTTTTGTGGCGCTTGTTTCTTCAACTTGCTGCGCAATGAATTCATGGCCGCGTTCTCCGCTTTGCTCCCGCAGGTTCGAAAGAATGTCTACCATGGGTTCTTTTTCCACATTTTTTGGATACAAGGTCGCCTGGTTTGTTTTCACAAAATTTAATGTTACGATTAAACTTTGCACCAGCTGATCGCTGTTACAAAGGAAATGCTTCCGCTCTCGCATAAGTGTTTAAATTAAGTTCACGTATCTCAAGGCCTGAATTTCCCTGGAAAACAGACAAACTTTTCAAGACCTGCCGGACAAGGATAGTGGAGTGCTGTTGGTAAATGTCTAATGGCTGTCTCACTTGTTGAGTGTGATGCATGTTGTTTCGGCGAAACTGTTACGATTACTTTTTTGCGATTTTTGCCAACGCAAGTCGCTACGTTTTTGCGTGTTGCATGTGTTCTGTGACAGTTCGTCATCCTTGTTCCGTTACTTCGCTTTCGTTCCTTCTACAAAAGAAGTTCCCATGAGGGGGTGTGCTTTTGGAGTGCAGTATTCGGGAAGGGTAGAGCAGTTGATTGCTTTGGTCAGCTGTAGTTATAGCGTCGGTGCTCTTGCTTAGTGACCACGAACGATGCGCTCTACATATTCTGTCGTAAAAGAGCAGCGTCTTGCAAGTGCCTTAAATTGTTGCAGCAATTGAACCGACGTACAGGTCCAATTCTTGCAGTTAGTTTCCGTCATAGTTTTACATTAAAACGGAGGTGATATTTACCAATCCACTTGGGGCTTGTTCAGAGTAACACAGTTGGTGTTGCTGACATACACAGCTTTAGCATTGAGCTCGTATGACACCTGCGGCACTGGCCCTATATTTTCTTATGCGATATAAGGCTTCCGGCAACATACACCTTCGTGTTTCCAGCAACGACTATTGCGTACTACAGACTGATTGGCAACTGCTACTCCACCGGATGTAGGTGGTAAAAAGCATCTGTGCGTTACTTCAAATAACCTTGCAAAAGCACGAAACTTCACGTCGTTTACGCAAACGTTATTAAAGTCTTACCAGCATTCTCTGAATCAGGAGATACCTCCGCAATGTTATGTGCAACGTCATTAAGGGGCATAGGCGTAGCCAGGGGGGCCACGCCCCCAAATTTTTGGACAACAGTCATTTTGTGCTTTTAGAGGCGTTTTTCCAAACAAAATAGCGTTATTCGCCTAAAATCAAACATTTTGGCCCCCAAAAATTTTTGGGCTGGCTACGCCACTGTTAAGGGGCAGACAGAAAAATCCGCCCCAGAGGCAAACGGCTTGCTCAGTTTTTTGCTGCAAAATTAAGTTTCGATCAGGTGGTTCTGGTGAAGGCACTGAAGTCGAATTAACCCTAAAATGTTGTTTGTTTTATGAAGTACAGCTACTGGTAAAACAAGTCCATCTGAGGTAACTGATCAACAAGCCAGTTACCGAAGGATACCGTGGCTCATAATACGGCAAACATTAGTTTATTCCCTTTGGCAAATTTCGTTAAAATGAAAAAATCACACCACTGATGTGAGATCCATCCGCCGATGGGCACTTGGTTACCCACTGTGTTTAACAAAAGTTTCAAGTGTCCCAATTGCAGTTGTGGAACATACTGTATAAACTTTGAAATGCAAACGGACTATTAAGTCAGTTATTTGGTTCACATACTAAAGATGTTTGCTTAAAATAATGATGCAACCCACCACGTGGGGTAGCCTACGTTGTCTTTCATTTTCAAACCCGTTCCTCTCGGTAGGGTCGCGTGGGCAGCAGGACTCGAAATAGCCAATCTGTTTTCAACGATCACATTTATGTTGGCCCCACTGAAAGCTGGGACCAAGCCAGGTCGGAGATGTAATGATACGACTTGGTCCTTGGTCGACGTCTGCCTCATTCCTGTAGCAGTAGCCAACAGGACTCCTCAATCCTTCGTGAGGCATTTGGGTCACGTGGCCGAACCATCGTAGGTGAGATCCCTCTATTTGGAAACGTGGCTCGATGTTCAGGAATTTCACAGCTGCGCATTTTGTCATGAAGTGTCGCACCGTGAACTCTCCGCACAATTTCCAAATTTGCTGCTTGTAAATAAGATAGCATTCTTTCAAGATTCATGACCGTAGTTGGCAGGCCCGTAACCAGGTTCTAAGACTTGGAGGCAAAATTTTTGTTTTATAATATGTTAAAAACAAAATTTTCTGGGCACTGTTAAAGCTTACACGGAGTTTGTACGACTGTGACTGGCATTTGAATTAAGCATTGAAAACGACTGACTGACAGTTCCAAATTTCTTGCACAAGCAGATTTCGTCTTCAATTTAGTATTGATTTATGGCATGCCAACAATTGTACTTGACCATAAAAACGACTGACTGACAGTTCCAAATTCCTTGCACAAGCAGATTTCGTCTTCAATTCAGTATTGATTTGTGGCATGACAACAATGGTAGCCTACTTGACAGTGGCGTAACTGACGGGGGTCAAGGGTGCGCGCCTCCCCCCCTGGCAAGCTCAATGTTAAAAATGGCCCCCCTTAGAGATTTCATGAACTGTGGAATATGAAAGTGCTTCTGCAAGTTTTGGAAATCCGTTGGTGTTGACATTTTAAATACTGCAGTGTTTAGCAAACCAACAGTGATCAAATGAATCGAAAATTCAAATTTGTTGCAGCGGTGTGCAATGTACAGTACATCAGCGTGAACGTGCATATTGTGTGTGATGTAATAATCGCCCGTAGTTGTGGAACGTTGGCGGCCATTATACTTCTACTTGGTTTGGACTGTGTGATGCAGTTGTGAATACGTCTATGTCTGAAAGCTGTCGTGTAGGCTACTTTTGCTTGACATTGGGCAGTAAGCTTGAGAGTAGAATGAAGAGAAAATTGTGTAGTGACACTACAATCTTTTTTTTTTTTACAAAGCCAAATGAACAAAGCTGTCTGCAATTCACCGCTGGAAATTGAACCAGAGATATTGATTTTAACATCTCGGCTGTAGGTGATAACTTTGTTTTCTGGCCATCCCAGCGGGGAACCGTGGCTTTCATCTGCGCAGCGCACTTTACACCTTGTTGAAGTGAAGTATGCGATTAAGTGATACAAATCTACAAATTAAAACAGGTTTATGTGTTAAGCCAGTGGTTCCGATAGTATGGATCGCGACCCAAACAAGGGTTGCGATTTCGCAAAGGGTCAGAAAATAGGTTGTGCCGAGGCGATCAAAACCTAAACCTGAGTTGTATTTTTTCAAACTTGTCTGTTTGTAGTGTAGCGTAGGTACTTGAGAAAAGAATAGAATGCTGACATTGAAAACGAACGTAGCAACCTACTGCCAAATACCATGCACACAATCAACATGTTTGTCATGTTAACATACGCTGTTTGAGGCTTGCTTTGCAAGATGTTCACCAAACTCGGATTTCAGTCACGCTCGAAAAAGTTTTGGAACCGCTGGTTACTGAGCAATATGCAATTATTGCAGGAGTCGTCTGATAAACATCCCACATCCGGATTCATTATCATTTCTCAATTTTTTCTGCGTACTGCGAACGCTGTACATGGCAGTTTGACACTAGTGTTATCAATCAAAAATTTTGGTGTGTATCCCATCTCTTTACTTAGTGATCTTTGTAATGTTGATTATACAGTACAGATTGCAGTTTTGACAACGAAATACGAATACGTGGAACATAAGTAGTTGTCCGTGAATTGTTTCGGCAGTAGTTGTCCGTGAATTGTTTCGGAGTTTGCGTCTCACCAGTATTGCTTTTGTGTAGTAAAATATGTGGACACTGTGTACACACCA
>JGI24158J21664_10005325_pt1 | contig 16804 bp, 15 predicted proteins | sample Ectturendosymbi3_FD_21664 | JGI IMG/M metagenome (IMG submission 21664)
AATATAGAGTTGTATTCATGTATCGCTTCTGAATCACGAAAATTTTTCAAACGAGTATTTTATTTGAAATAAATAAATTTCATCACGGGGGGCCCCCATGAAGCGGGGGGCCCGGGGCAATTGTCCCCGTTGCCCCCCCTTAATCCGGCCCTGATAAGGAGTGCCTGGTTGTCACAGCAGTGAACGACAAAAGTGGCGAAGGGTTCGCGTCAACAAACGTTTTTAAAATTATCGCAAATAGTCTTTTTATGGCAAGCTTGAATCCAAGAAGCTTGCGTTTCAAAAACGTTTTGAACTACTTTACACAAAATATCGATTTTACTGCCAAACGTAGTTGCAAATTTTCGATAGGTTTCAATAATCTTCTTCAAAAAATGTATGCCAATTTAGTTGCCAAGTGTTTGAAGTCAACTTATCATCAAAAATGTTTGCAATTTGCTTTTTTAACAAAGAATATTTGCAAAATTACAATATTGTTTAATTTGGTAGCTAATATCCAAACAAGATTTAGGCCTGCAGTTTACAGAAAAACATCAGATGTTTTACTCAAACCACGGTTGGTGTAAAACATGAAACCGTCTACAGTTGTATAATTTAGGGAATTGCAGAAGTTAACAATGTTTTTGAAGAAAGTTAGAAACTACCTTCACGAAACACGTGTATTGGATAGACTAATAGCCAGGGCTGCCATCGATCTGAACTCAAAAACAAGGACAACCGGGAAAGAAACTAAGATAAAAAGGAACAGAAATTGCTGAACAAAATGTATTCAATCATCAAGCATATTTTGTATTAGGAACGGTCTGCTTTGGCAATGCTTTATCCTTAGAGACTACTTGGTGCGTCTCACTGCAGCTCTTGTCTAAGTTTACTTTCACTTTTAGGATGGACTTGACCAACCTTTTGCTAAGGTTGTTTCACACTTTAGTCTACTGTTTCGAAACAACGGGGAACACCCCTTCCACAAACACATTGCTGAATAGAAAATAAGACAAAAATAAGGATGCAAGTCAAAATAAGGACATTTCTTAGAAATAAGGACAGCAAAATTTTACAAGACGCAAACCTTCAAAACAAGGACAAATCTTAGAAATAAGGACGGTATGGCAGCCCTGCTAATAGCGTAAACGAGATGTAGCGACGTGTGCATGGGTTACCACTCATTCGCTGAAAGGTCAGTAACAACGTTTGCTGACCTGAAACCGACGTCGCATGTGGTGCGTTACTTCAGGGATCTCCAGACTTTTTTGCCAGAGGGCTGCATAAGCTGTTACTCAACAGTTCGAGGGTCGGACATCTTACGTTGTGCGATTGTTTCGGGATATGTTACATTCTATTAAATCAACATATTTGTCGTAAATACAGCATATTAATTTTTCATTATTGACAAAATGTCTTTGCAGCCGTTTTGCACGATAGCTAGCAGATCTACCTAAATGCGATGGGAGTGATGTCATAGCAAACGCCTTTCATTCATGTTTCGTTTTTTAATTGTCGCTTCAGCAATACATATGTTTTCCATATAACTTGCATGTAACTGCAAAAGCTTCCGCTGGAAAGGTGATCTCTATTTACCTATTTATCAAACTCCTATCGTAGGACTTGTTGTCACTTCCAAGTGCAAGAAGAATGATTCTACTTTTAACGAGATCGGGAATACATTTCAGACATTTTTTCTGATCTACTGATTGCCAAAACAGTGTCATACTCCAGCTCTCGGCATGCTTTTAGAAGGCAGGGGTCTCTAAACTTTTTTGTCACATAAGCTATTACACAACAGTTCGAGAGCCGGACGACATACGTAATGTGATGTTTTCGGGATTTGTTACTTTCTTACATTCTACCAAAATAAACAAGTTTTTCGTAAATATATTTATTTTTCACCATTGGCAAAATGTCTTTGCAGCCAGATGAAAATGGATTCGCGGGCAGGAATGAATTGTTTCACGGGCCGGTTTTGGTCCACGGGCCGCAGTTTAGATACCCCTGCGTTAAATCCACTGCAATGTCTACTCCTACGTGCAGAGCCTTATCAGCCGCGCTCCACACCCCCCAATTGGGGGGCCCACGCTGACGCAGGGGCCAAAATTCAATCCCGCCGCCACATTATTTTGAGCTTAGTCTCCCCAAACAAAGCTTCAACCCCAAATTGAAATATGAAACACTAAAAATCAGTGAAGTCTTTGTCAATCCGTAGTCAGTTCTGTCCTGCAATATATAGATGGAGCAGTACCTGCCGCTGTTACCTATAATAACATTGCCTGTTCATTTTTGATACGTTTGTGAGGTAATAAAACCATTTGCGGCTTGCGCGTAAAGCGTCAGCATTCATTGCTTAGAGTGTTGAACGTAAAGTTAGATTGTTGAGCAGCTTGCACTGGAGATACAAGAAGATTGTGCAGATCTTGATCCTTTAGGGAACTTAGTGACTCACCATCTGATTCCTCGATCTCGGTACTATTCTTCTTAACAATAAATTTCTTTATTGCTCCGCTGATACGCTTTATTTTGCTTTCCTTCGCTGCTTTTACCTTCGTTTCATTGCCAGTACGATAGGTTCTACATACGTCACGCTTTCTTTAAGGCATTTTCATGTAATGTGGAATGTCTAAGGTTTTCTAAACAATATTAAGTAGTTTCAGCAAAGTCGCCAGACAGCAGTAAAATAATAGATCTTTCAATTTTGACGAGCTGAATGTTGTTACTTGCGTCGGGTCAATATGTGTTTATAACTTTAAAGATACCAGTGCCACACCAGTCATTCACCCCATAGCATGTCATTCCAACATAGCAATATACGGAAGTCTCGCAATTGGATCGTANGAAGAGAAATGTCATAAGTCATAGGCTACGTAGAAGATTTAACAGCCCATTTCTGCTTTTTTGCCTGCTGGTATGAAATAAAAGTAAAACCTGCGGTAGAGCGAGTCTGGTTGACTTGGAATTTTTACAATTCTAAAGGTATTCTCGAATTGCTTCACCCCAAAACATTTTTCTGAGTATTAAGATTTTTTGTGTCAAAAACCATTATATTTCATGGAATCAGGGTTGCGGAGTCAGAGGTAAAATGTCCGACTCCAACTCCGACCTTTCCAAAATTTCCGACTCCGAGATCGATTCCAACTCCCTAACATAACGTGAATGAAGTTTGGCTGTCAGCAATTTTGTAGCAACTAGCAATCAATGGAAATCGTGGTACACACAGCAAGAATTCTCTGTTTCAACAAACATTTCAAAATAAATTGTAGTTTCAACAGGAATTCCCAACTTAGTAGTAGTAGTAAGTTTATTGGCGATAAGGAAGGTATTGCATTTGCATTTTCATAGTAAACAGTCTGCCAGGACACCGAAAAAAACAGTACGGTTATCAAGTCAGGTGTCCCTAAACAAACTAACATTAAAGACACATTTCAGTTAAAAGGCCATGCGAAAAAGATAACTACAGTAGCAACGCAATTGAAGGGGGATGTTTGCAGGATGATCCACACAGTTGCGCGGGGGGGTGCTGCTGGGCCGCAACTGGTTTCTCTCGTTAGGGTGCACCAGTTCCGCAAGGAACTGAGCTGGACGAAGAAAGTGTAAACCCAGCCAAAATGAAACTCCCTCCGGGTTACCATAACCCTTTCGCATCCATGCAAACATAAGCTCAAAAGCAGTTTGTCTGGGGCAAGTTATACAGCAGCATCAAAACTGGTTGGATGACCAGACGATCATCTGGATGTTTGCTTAGGGATGGTACTGCCACTGCTGAGTCGAAGGTAGTGGTTGCTCATCTTTGCCCTGAAACGGCATGAAAGCAAAACAGCAGCAACACAGAACAAGTACAAGCGAAATAAAATAATATTCACAAAACAGATACAAACAAAATAAAATGATTTTCACAGAACAGGTACAAACAAAGTAAAATGATATTCATGACTTGATCAACTAACATTGTATAATGGCAGAAAAGTATGACTTTATCTTGTTAATTTTATGTGCATTTATCATACATTTGACAGAAAAACTGGACAATATGTGAAATCTGCATAATATGTTAGACTTTCAAGAAGCTGTGTGTGGTGCAAATGATTAGTGTGGTGCAAAAATGATTCAATTGGACTTACGGAGTCGGACATAAAATCCAACTCTGACTCCTAGTGTTTTTAGGAATCCGATTGCGACTCCAACCAAAAACCTCCGACTTCTTGCGACTCCGACACCGACTCCGCAACCCTGATTGAGATTGTATTTGGCGTGAAAAAGTTGCAATTCGCCTCCCATAACTTTTGGGAGCAGGTTCGCTAATACTTCCATGAAGAGTTTTTACAAAACCGTTAGACTTTCGTTGGGAGTTTATCCAACATCAGTTTACGTCGGAAGTATTGCTCCTGTTTGCGAGTACCGACTATCAACATTGTCATACTTGTACACATGAGAAATATAATGTTAGCATGTGTAAGCATAACTTTGTAAATGTGTTTTTTTTGCCACATTCAAGGTTCGGCAAGCCAGTATTTTATTGGACTTAAAGATTTCGACGGGACATTGAGATGGCCTGATGGCACTTCAACTGGTGATCGCGGATTTAGCGCAACGGCTAGCGCATTCAGCAATGCAGGCCAATGCTTTTCAATGGACAGAGATTCCTCTGTTTCTTCAAGCTGGGTGAGAACAGACTGTGGTGAATCTCTTGGATATATCTGTTTGGTTTGGACAGGTGAGCAGCAGTGGTTTTTGTTATTGATACCTTGTCAATGAGTTTGCTTAAGTGCTACCTGGAATGTTTTTTTATTTTATGAAAAATCTTGACAATCTACAGGACACAGCTTCCTACCCATCAATTTTTTTAATGAATGATTTTTAAAATTAAAACTTCTCATCTTTAATTGTTGCTCATAAGCATAACACCGAAACATTCAGTGAGCGGCGATAGCTAAGTGTTAAGGTTTAACTCTTCGATCAAAAGGCTGGGCGTTTGTTCCAGGCCGCCATTGAATGAATCAACACAGCGCTCCTTGGGCAAAAGCGTTCAACTCAACCGCCCAGGAAGGGAACAAATTTCAGTCGTGGCGGATTCGGGAGGGGGCGATCGCCCCCCATAAAAGCTACAAAAGCGACTTTATTTGCTATGATTTTTGTACAATTCTGCAAGAAACATATCAAAACCAATTCCGAATAAGTCTTTCGTCATGTTTGAAATGTCTCATTGTTCGCGACATAAAGCTAATCTGTCTTCACTGTTTTGTCACAGCACTGTTGTGTAGTATACTTAATCTCTCTTAAAGTAGCGAAGCCGTTATGAGACTTGACTACCAAATATGACAGAAATTACTAGCTGGATCCACCCCTGCCATCACCCAAATCGTGTTGTTTCACCACAGACATTTAGCAAAATATCTTTGTGGTACATTTTTGATAAACTATTTCACTGAGTAAATTATATTCATTTAAGAAGGCAGGCATAGTGAGAGGAATTGCTCCAAGCACACAAAGCCTTTGGTAACTTTGAAAAACGTCACGAAATTGTTTTCAGTATCTTGAGATTGTTTTGAATTCTGTTTAAAATTCACTCAAATCAATACTTTGTTCGATTTCACTAAAAGTGCAGTTGTACAGTGCTTGAGAAATACTATCAAGCGAAAGACACGAAACCTTGCGAAAATGTTTTAATCCAGCCAGTTTTGCTTCTGTGTAATAATGGAAAAAAGCAGGATTAAACAATTTTATCTCTCTTCGAAAGCCCTCTTTTGCCAATAGCTATCTCATAAAGTTAACCTTTCCATAAGCCTAATCTAGTTTTCTTTCTTGCTGTTTTGATTTACATGGTTCAGGATTTGACTCTGAGGTTGAACACAGAAACGCGAAGCTTTAAAAATTCAATCAGCGTTAATACAAGCTGTATGTTTTCTTTTTTTGGTGTCGGCAATTGGTGGCAGGCCGAAACTTGAAATTTGCATCTTGCCGAGGCGGTTGAGGTGAACGCCCTTTCCCAAGGAGCGCTACGGCAATTCACTCAGTGGCCGTGGATCGAACACCAACCTTCCAGTTGGAAGTCAGACACTTTACAACCGAACTATTGCCGCTCATTTCACGATCTACAGTAATTGCGTGGTTCAAAGGGGTCTTATGTTAAAAGAGACTTTTTTCAGGCAATGCACTTCCTTATCGTGACAAGTATTTCATACTCGGCGAAATGTTGAAAACATACGGAGAAGCAAAGCAGTCGTGCAAGCAGCTTGAAGGACACCTGGTGACCATTGATGACCCTGGAATTCAGATATTTATTGAAAATGTCATCAGCAATTCTGGTAGGAGATCTTTGAAATGCACGATGTTATGTTTGAGTTGCATAAACACCGTTTTGGTGTCAAGTTACGTTTACATCTACGAAAGTCGATTTAAACGCTGCCGTATAAAACGTGTAAACAAAACGCAGAGGCGAAGTAGTCCCAAACGTCAAGGAATTCGAGGGACACATTTTAGTGCAGCATAGTCACTATTGTTGGGATAGGCTTGGTTGTTACGATAGTTGACGAATGTCTTCAGTTGATTTTGAGTTCACAGATCTTTATGTAGAAGCGTGTATCACTCCTACTTGAAATGCAGAGCTACATTTTTAACAGACTCTTTATACATCCTGAGAAGTTCGCTTAGTCCGTGAAATTTCACGCTTTTATCAGCAAAGCTGTGTGCAATCTCAAACTACCTCGTGAAATTAATGAGAAAGGTTAAGATTAGCTTTTAACAGCAAAGAAACGCATAAACTGGTGGTGATGAAATCCATTATTAGAAATGAATACGAAAAAATCTCAAGGGCCTTTTCCAATATTTTTCGAATTGAATAGGCTCCCTGTTAAGCTCAGTGAGTGAGTTCGACTATTATTCTACCCATTAGAAAGTGTAACTATATCAGTTCGCCAAAGAAAGGTCGGATTGCAAATATGTATTTTATTTAATGCGCCTATTTCACAGCCTAGTGTGGAAACTTTCAGACTTTTACATTTTTAGCTTGCCGTTACTCTTTCTGGATCAAGGTTTGGTTCAGTCCTTGATACTACACCTTTATAGTACAATGCTTTTGACCAAAAGTGCATCTCATTTAACTTTTTCCAACGTATTGTACATTCATTTCTTACATCTTTTTGAATGAGAGCGTGAAAAGCATTTTTGGTGTTTTAGGCTCAGAAAAACAAGATTTAAAACTGAGCTTAACGCCACATTGTGCCTTGCAAATCAATGACGTACAGCAACATAAGCACACAACGAAGTTCAAACAGTTTGGGAAGTTAATACTACCAAAGGAACAGGCGAGTTTGTTACTTGCAATCATTTCGAGGGTGAAAATGGTAGATAGAGTTCCGGTTCAGTGATCTTCAAAAACGCTTCGAGCGATCAAACGTTTATTCAGGCTAACCACATCTGCGCAGCTGCCAGCCATTGGTGGATAGGTCTTCAATCTGACCGCTTTCATGATGGAAACGGAGGCGACGACAACGATGACGACGACGATGACGACGATGATGATAATGACGACGACGATGATGATGATGACGATAAGGGTGGCAAATGGAAATGGCCTAACAAAGATTTCCGAAAAGAATATCATCACTTCGCAACACACGCTGACTATTCTGGCCCAGATTCGTCAAACGACTGTGTGGCTGTCAGCAAAGATGATGCTAACGCTTGGGTCGTGTTATCATGCACATCTGATCAAGCATTCTTCATTTGTCAACTTGGTAAATGATTGTTTAGAAGTGGATTGGATTTGACATATATTTTTTTTGCAATTTTGTTTGTGGAAAAGAATGTTTGTATTACACGACTTGGCTTTTCAACAACATATTTTATTTTTTACAAGCCGTTTTGAATGCGGGTAACAGTTTGTAGAAGCTTCGGATCTGAATTAAGCCATGTCCTAAACGTTGAAAGAGAAGCGTGCCAAACACTGAAGATTTTTCAAGATGGAATTTTCAATTTAGCTTTGTAGAAAGCACGAAATGTCTTCAAGAATGTTTTCAAATCTAAAATTTGAAGATTTTTGGTCCTAAACGACACCACAACACAAATACCAGAGCAGGCCAGTAACTAGAGGGGGCGGGGGCGCAGGAGGGTGAGGCCCTCGGTGGAAATTTTTTTGCCCCTCTGGAAAAAGTTTTTAACTATGTCCAACTCCGTGTGTTGGACATTGTTTAAAAAAATTTGGGCCCCTCCCAGAAAACTCTTCGCTACCCCCGGTGTCCCAAGCTGGTTACGGGCCTGTATCACAGACTGAAAAAACATCTGTGTTTACTTGCAGAAAATATTCAAACTTTTCTTCTAGTATCACTAGCTTACTATTATGCTGATTACCGTTTCGTTAAGTTCGTTGCCATTGTTCGATAAAAGATAAAAATCGCTGTGTGATTTCAGAAGACTGGTCCACGCCAACTACAAGCAAAGCTACGACACATGATGAGAGAACTACAGCAACCATTAGCACCACTGTGCCAACTACTTCTGTCGATGCCACTTCAGCGCAAACAACGCTTGATGTAGCTGTTACAGCTCAAACTACGCCATCTTACTCTACTACAATGCAATCAACCCTGCCTGAAGCTACCACAGCACAAACCACTCCGCTTGAAACAACTGAACCAGCGGAGGGCACCTCAACACAACCAACACCGACTGAGATACCACCAAAGCAAACCACTTCAGCTCAGAACATTGAAACGCAATCTGCTTTAACTGAGACAACTTCCCTACAGTCGAAAACGACTCGGTTCACTTGGGCGCAAAGCACAGCAGATGAAACGACATCAACGAAAGCTGGGTTACTCGAGACCACATCGCAACCAGTCGTAGCAGCTCAGACCGTTTCGGATATAACTGTGGCAACCACCAGAAGTGTTTTTCATACCGTGAATGATGAAACAACTTCAAGACCAGAGACGACGGTTTACACCAGTTCAGCACAAACCTCAACAGGCGGAAACGCATTCATCCAAACCCCACGAGATGGCACCACGATGACAGAAGGTACTACTACTATGTCAAAAGATATCGTCCTTCAGAATTAATGGCCACCGGTAAAATACCAAGCTTCATACAAAAGTTGTTATTGAACCGACATAACCCTTACTTCTCATAATAAAATTTTTTAAAAATGCACCAGTTTCTTTCACTTTTCGGCACTCAAAGCAAAACTTTTCAAGGCTAAAAAATTCAAAAGTTTTGATAAAAGTGTAGCCTATATTATGACTTTGTTTTTCAGAAGTTGAAAATCTTCTGAAAATGATATTTGGCAAATGAAGATTAATTTGCACGGATGGTCATTTTTGCAACCTTGGTACAACATCAATAAGACAGTTATTGTTCATAATAACAAAATAATATTTGCAAATGTTTACTGTAATTTTAAAGACTCACGGTCTGCAATGAAAACGTTCCATTCTAAGTTTATACTGAAACCAAAGCATTTAATTAAGAGAATTAGGATTCATTTGCCTAAAGTCTGAAGCGAATTTTCTTGACTTGAACAGGGTTCAGCCTTCCGTGGTGGCGATTAACTCTCATAAATCTTGCATGTGGGGTTTTTACCATTTGTAGACAGTTTCTGGATTCGAAATATCAGACTTTGAAACAATGTAAATACTCTTGTTCAGAAAATTGGTTGTTCCGTTCTGACTTTTTAAAGTTTTTCCTCAGCTGTTTATTTCAGCATTGAGGTGATAGTTGCTCAAATCCAGTTGTTCACAATTTACTTGCACTTTCAAGATACTGGTTTTGCAATAATTTTGTTACAAAAGAGTGTAGGACTGTGATACATGTAGTATTCTATAAAGGATATATTTCTGAGAATCGTGATCTTGCGTCAAACCAGACAATGATTATTTATGAGGCCAAACAATTTTTGCTTCCCTTCAATTTCCAATTTAAAAGCGAAACTGCATAGAAGACAACCGAAAACCCGAAAATTGGCAGATAGAAGAGAGGATCAGATATTTTTGAATTCGAGGTGATTGAAACAACATTTTGTTTAGATACGTATTTCATCCTCGTTGACGATCACACCAAACGGTGCGTACAAAAACAAAGCGGGACTGACTTGATTGCACTTGGATACAACTGCACTGCAAGTCGCTGGACACGTATGAGCAGCAACTACGAAGCACTATTCCTTGCATCTGAAAACAAGTGTGTGTTTTGTAGAAATTAGAAAAAATTTTTTTTCAAACCAGCTTGGAAGTACATGTGTCTCAGGAAACGTGGCCACAGGAGTAAGAATGTGAAGAAGCAAAATAAAAAATCTCCATCTTTTCTGGTTGGTAAAAATGTATTTTCGTCAGATTTTTTCGAAATTATGGCTCTGAAAGCTTCTCTACTTTTACATTTTTTTCTTGGTTCGATCACTTAGGGTTTTTGAACGCACAATATTTGATTTATATAACCTCATATTTTATACGCTCCTTCTACAACCTCCTCATTGTGCTACCTTAGGTGCCTGGCAATGAATCCCGTCACATTTGACGTAGTACTGTTTACTGATCCAAAGTCATGCGAGGCAGTACAGATACAAAATGGCGTCATATGGATTGGAAACGGTTCTCAGTGCTTGATGGTCAACGAGAACCTGTCATATTCAGGGGATCAAGTTGTGAAGTTCGGGCAAAGTTGCATTAANTTGCCGCATTATTTATCAGGTATAGCCAGTGGCGTGTTTCTTTTATTTTTATTCTGACAATTCCAGAAATTTGTAAATGAATGGCGGTTTTTGTATTCTGAGGTAGTTTTATTCAAACAACAGGTGTTTTTGGTGATAATTTCGCTTGTTAAGCATTGTATTTTGTTCACTTTCAGCCGCCAGTCGAAATAGTACAAGTACATCGCCAAAAAATTAAACGTGGGGTTATCATAAGCAAATGATAAATTGTCCAGCAAGGACCAAAAGTCTGATACTACACGGCTGCGTAAAGTTTGCAACATCGCTAGCCGAATTTTGCTTTACGTTTCCAAGCATGTCGTTGTTAATTTACAGAGCAATTGCAATTTTTAAATGAGTTAAATGTGGTTGTAATTATAATTTCTGTTGAAACGATATGTTTTGTGTGATTGTAATTGCAATTTTTTGAAATTTAACAATCTTTTAACAACTTAACAGAGATTTGACAAATGTCTAAATCAAATCAATTATATGCTTGCTATGCAACCTGCTCAAATATTTCTGCGCCAGTGGCGAAGCATTCCTAATGTGCTGTGCGCGTGATGTCGATGTTGTATAAGTATCTGTTGTTCTACCGTCCTGTGCGCAAGGCTAAGGCCAGACAACAATGTGTTTTGGGCAAAGCAGGATTTTCCACTTTTATTTCTAGTTTTGCAGCTATGCTGGGGTTGCAAAGTGTTTGCATTTGAAGTAGTTCATAGTTTTTCGATGTAGCGTTTAGTTTAGGCTTGGGGGAGTGCTTAGGTTTGGTAACTATCTTTACTGTTATGGACTGTTCATATGGAAAATGTCACTTTAAAATGGAACTGATTTATCACCAAGTGCCTCTTGACCAAAAATATTTTCTGATTGATTCGACTGCGCCACTTTGTGTGGAGACCAATTACTTAAACCCAAATATGTGCAAGACCGATTTATTGCAAAATCATGAAAGCAGTGTCCAGTCGGCTAATTCATCGAAAGCTTACAGCAAGCCTAGAGCTTTGAATTCTGGTGTGTGCCACTGGGTTATCATTTCATGGATACGAAATGTTTTAATAGTACTAACGACCATAACTTTTCAAACTTCATGAATATCAATTTATTTAACGACAATTTTGCTACAGGTGGTGGCCTGACTGGTGCAATCTTGTCGCGTCACGTCGAGCTTTCAAAATACAATAACGCAATAAAACTGAAAACCAAACGGAAATGCAAAAACGAAGACACTGCATTGCTAGCATTCAATACAGCATTTCAGGAACTCATCAACAATATTAAACACAGCATCTGAAACGGAGGTCGACGCATCAGGCACATGATATAGATATGATTGCAACAGATCGGCATGAACAAAAAATACAACCGAAAAGCACCAATATCCCATAAATGATGCACAAGGTCGCACGGATGTTGTCAAAATCTATTACAAGACCTAAGAAAATCATCCACGGCTCAAAACACAGCAACCGAGGTACTGTATATGCCTCATCATCAGGCAGGCCAAATAAGAATAAACTTCGTGCGTTGATATGCAAAGCATTGAAGCATCTTGATATTTGATTAAAGTAAAAATATCTTATAAAAACAGAGGTGCTCACCGTTCATGGGCGTCCGCAGGGGGCAAAACGGGCATATGCCTCCCCCTGGAAATTGGGACTAAGAACCAAAAATTTCTAGAAAAACTGAAGTCAGCGGTTTACTTTCGAGTAATCAATTTAATTCTTGCAATGACAGTTTATTTGCCGATATGACACTCACACTGCACAAGAACTAGGTTCACTGTTCTGGTGTGATGCAGTGATGAGTTTGGAATTCACTCATGTCCGCTCCTTTGCTTGCAGATGCAGGTTGCGAAACTAGCGAGCAGATTGTTTCACTGTTGGTCTTTATTGTGCAACAATACAGTTTCATGGCAACTAATCTTCAAAGGTTTACTACAAGTTACGGTAGCAGACATTTTGTCGCATCTTGCTGTTGAATGCAGACAGCTTCCACGGCAGGTAATGCAGCGAGACAGTGGGTGCTGATAGGGCTTAGCCACGCAATTTTATACTGTGTAAAAAGAAGTATGAGTGAAAACAAAACCTTGCTGCCAACGAAGTGCAATTTTTGTGACAGTTGTAGCAGGTCATTTTCTTTGTGGTGAGAAAGGGCAAAGCATTTTGTGAACGTCCATTTGCATTGCATCGTCAACAACCTGAAAAGGATAAGCCAAATATCGACGTTATAACCCCCTGGAAATATTTCTGCGGACACCCATGGCACCGTTGACCACTTGTGGCAGTCCGGAATTCAAAGCACCAGTATAACCAAACTGAAAAGATATCTTAGAATGCGTTACAACGTAATTTTGTTGTTTATAATTGCGATTTTCATTTTCTGCAGGTTGAAAAGTAATTGTAATCCGACTTTTTCAGCACAGAGCAATTGAAAATATTATTGAAAAATGTGGAAGAGTATTTACAATTGTATTTAAATGGATTCGTGTAGCTGATCCAGCTCTGCTACTGTATGACAAGGATAGATTGGACAGTGGCGTATCTAGGGTATGGCAGACATGGTACTTACCATGGGCGCCGCTTTGACGGGGGTGCAAAAATTGCATGTCAAAATTAAATTCTTATTTACAGTTTCTTGAACCTCTATTTTGCGCCCCATACGAATATAAACTGCAAAACTGCATCAACACGGCGCGCCCATATGTAATGTATTAAGTTGGGCGTGTTGCGCCAGCACCACCAAGCATTATGACAAAACTATGATATTGTGACAAACACGACGGTCAGATATTGTGAAAGAACAAGAACACTCGCATGCCACCCATATCTACAAGACATCGTCCTTCTCAGGCTATAAGAAAGGCCAAGTCACCCCATACTGCTGTATTTCAGGCAAGAAGATATTAGTCAGCATCTGGTTGAGACGAGTTTAAGTCCGCGGCTGTGAGAAACTGATTGTGATGCAGATAACTGGCGTTGAGGCCATTAAATTACTGCTGCGAACTGCAGCCCAGTCCGACTTTACGAAACCTCTTCGGTGGCCACTCGTGTCCGATAAATAGGCTGAATACAATGACCCGTCCAGAGACTAAGGTGGAGAACATTAGTTATTCCTCAAAAAACCAGCAGTTAGAATTGTTACCGTACGAGTTGAGCAAAAAATGTTTACTCAAAGTGATTTGTTACTCGTGTTTAGAGCTAGCTTCTTCTGTCCAAAATTGGCTTTCTGTTCGATGTCCAAGACCTATGTACGGTCTTGACTGTGAAAAACAAAAATCTACGTGTGACAATTTTGGAGCTGTGTACAGTTCATATGTACATGGCAAGCAATTGTACGAGACAATTCTAGATTGCAAAATGCTAATTTGAAGTCGTGTAACTTAAAATTATCGCGTCCTGAAGTCCTGACGTCCTTCGATTTGCTTAAAAAAAAAAAACGCTGACGATGGCCTAGTATCTACTGCAAGCTGCGAACGATCTTTCAATAAATTGAAACTAGTCCTTTCATGCCTCCGAGTCTCAATGACTAAGAATAAGGCATGGCAGATTTCACTCGGGTTTATCTCCCCCAAATTGTAATATGAAACACAATAAATAGTGGAGTTTTTGTCGAACTTTAGAATGTGAAGCCTCCCTGCACAAACACAAATCCCCTCCCTGCACAAACGTAAAACCCATTGAAGACTTTCTGGCGATGGTTCTGGCAGATTGTGTGATCTAGCAGTGATTAGTATAGAAAGGGCCATTTTGTGTGATTTAAAAGGAAAAGGCTGCTGGATATATTAATATTTCGATGGAATTGTGCTTTTCGAACGTAAGTGGTACATGATTTGCATTAAAAATTTATTGTACAATCCAAATTACATATTACATCTACATGACGTGTTTCTTTTTAAAAGAAATTGTTGTTTGCAGTTGCAATACGTTGTTTGATATTTTTGTAAGATACACAATTGTGTCAGGCAACACTATGTAGGCCTATAAATTATGATAACGTTATTATTCGGATGTTTTGATATTCTTTATAATAAAATAAATTGATATTAGAAATGTAGTATGGTCCTTATGGTAACTTATATTTTATTTGCTGCAAAGTTTAAAGCAAACGTAAAAACAAATATTTTCCGTTAAAAAATATTTATTTTCTTCGTGGTTTAACTTTCGTAAAAATTGTGCCTACATATAAGATTTAAATTATTAGAAAGGGCGCACATTTAAACTTTGCCATGGGCGCCATTTTGCATAGATACGCCACTGAGATTGGAGTACTTGCCGGCGCATTGTTTCAGTGTTTATCATTCTTTTTGTTTCAATGTGTTCAAGTATTGGAACCTTGTGAAAACGCAATTGCTGCGTCGGGGGTAAAGGTTTTTGTATTTGTTATACTCTGCTACTACCTCATGTGATATTACCTCTGAAAAAAAAGAAACACAAAATAGCACAGCTAGAATGAAGCCGAAGAGGCTATGGCCTTTCCCCGAAACAAACATGTTAAGATTTTTACCGGTGCTTTACATCAATTTTCAACTGTTAGAAAATAAACGGGACTGTCGGACGTCAGTGACTGACGTAAGGTTGCCAGACGTCTTTGAGCCCCAAGGTCTTTCCTTGAATTTGCTCTCAAAACTGGTTATGTACGTGATCCTCCTTCAGAAACGTTTTGTTCTCTTTGAATATTTTCAGCCGTCCTTGAAAATTCTTGAACTGATGTGAAATTGTTCATTTGAACTATTGATTACATTGAACATTCAAGAATCAAGATTAAGCAATGTAATTGAACAGAATAGCATGAGGATTTGTTCCATCTTAAACAGTTGTGTAGTGAAAAGTAAACTATAAAAAGAACAGATGTGTCATAATAAGTATTGTTTAGTTTTAAAATTCGTACATGGATAGCTTAGCTTGACTGACTTGACAACACGTGAAAGCTTGCTGAAAGCAGTCAACAAAATTCAATAATCGCAAAACGACAAAATGTCCTTGAAAAAATTTCAAGTGACCTGGCAACCCTAAGCTGACGACGTCATCAGCTGGTTCCTCCTGCACAAAATTATTGGCCGCGCTACTGGCAGTCACTGCCTCGCTGCATCACCTGTAACGATGTCTGAGCTCAGCAGTCACATACGGCAAAACGGTGACTTGTAGAGTACCTTTGAAGATTTGTTGCCATGTAATTGTTACGCAGTAACGCCCAGCAGCAGAACAATCCGTTCGCAAGTTTCGGCAACTTGCCTTTGCAGGCAAAGGAACGGGCATGAGTGAACTGCAAGCTCATTACTGCATGAAACCAGAACAGTGAACCTGGTCCTGGCTCATGTGCAGTGTGAGTTTCATACTGGCAAACAAACAGTCATTGCAATAATTAAGTGAATCAATCGGAATTGAGCTGCTGACTTCAGGTTTTCTCGAAATTTTTGTTTCTTAATCCCAATTTCCAGGGGTCAAATGCCCGTTTTGCCCCACCTGCGGACGCCCATGGCTGTGAATGACGTTGGCATTTCACAAAGTGGATACATTTTTGCAGTCTACGACGCAAGCTCCTTCCACGAGGAATGGTTGCATTTATCAAACTCTCCGCTGCTGTTAAACGATTTTTCACAAAAGCTCGTTGACGAAGATATCGGTACAAAGTGGAACTCTTCATTTGGTGAGTGCTGTTTCTACTTCTGCGGACAACTTCGTGGTTTAAGAAAAACTGTGTTTTTCTTAATGAATGTGCTTTTTCTTTAAAATAGAAGTGACTTCGGTAACCAATCCATGAAAATGCAGATTTTGTGCATTAACACATTTAAGTTGCCAACTACATACATTTTCACAAGTATGCGGTAAAGGAACTGAACTACCCGTTTGTTTGTGTAATGTTATGAGAGCAGGGGCAGGTACAGCCAGTAAGGTTAGGGTAGGGGAGATTTCAGCAATATTTGGTAGTTAAGTCTCATAACAGCTTCGCTACTGCAAGAGAGATGCAGTATACTTCACAACACTGCTGTGACAAAACAATGGACGACAAAATTCACTGCAAACAAGATCAGCGTTATTGAGCAGCTAGCTAGCCTATAAGAACAAGGCATTCATCATCGTCCTACAGGAGACCCACTGCACAACTGCAGACAAGCTAGTGATTCCCAACTTCTCA
>JGI24158J21664_10005327_pt1 | contig 16803 bp, 9 predicted proteins | sample Ectturendosymbi3_FD_21664 | JGI IMG/M metagenome (IMG submission 21664)
TTAGTAACTGTTGGGCTAGGCCATGGGGTCTACAGAAAATTGTATACTTTAATTGGGGGTCAACGTGCAGAAAAGTTTGAGAACCACTGGTCTAGAACCTTAATTTTAAGCCCTTTCCAGGTGAAAAACATACAACCAGTACCTCCAAACACCATTTTCAGTAAAACGTACAGTTACGCCCACCAAGAACTGTTGCATAGATTCCTCCATTCATAGATTTACATACAGCAAGTGTGAACATGTTAATATTGATTAAAATATCTTCCCAAATATTAGGTCTAGTATAACGGAAGGATTTTTCCCTGTTTGCTTGCAAAGTCAAAGTGACGAAGCAATGTGCTTTGAAATTTAGTCAGATGATGCTGCATATTTTGACAGTTCTCTTTTTTGTTATACTTAGCAAAGATGTGTTGAGTCTCAGATGAGTGTATCAGTTTCCATAACTGCACCTGGTTTAAAAATATTTGAACATGTTCCCAACAAGCAAGTGTTCGTATTGTTATAGCTCATGTAATGTTGTAACTAGTGTGTCACAGTATGTGCAAATAACAAGTTACTAATGCATACAAGCTGCGCAATGCTAAACACAACAAAGAACTGAAGTTATGTATCAAAAGTGGTGATCAATCACCAGTTTCAAACAACTACATTCAACAGTGATGCTCAAACTTATGGCCACAAAGCCTGTGCATTGAGCTTTCCCTTGTTTGGCTTAGGTAAAACTATAAAATGGTTCTGCTTATCTTGAATTACTTGAGTGAATTTGCTGTTGTATCTGGGTGCTTTAGTTTATATATATCCTTGTGGCATCTTTGTTCAAATCTAACAACTTCACTCAGTTTTTGCATCTGTATGACTTTTTACAATTTCCTTTATAACACTTAGATCATTGAGTTTCTACTTTTGTGAAGGTAATGGATTAGTAATGTTGTGATCAGAAAGCCCAAGGGGCATGCAAGCAAAGCTTCCCACAGTGGCAGCAAGCAACAGTGAAGATCACACACCATGCTCATTCTATTACTGCCTGTGCATGCCACTTACATGTGGATGCCATTTTTAGCGCACATCTTGTTCGTGGAATGCTTAAACAACTGCACCATTTAGCCAGTTTTAACAGTACGTAAAAGCAAATTTTGTACAGTCTGTAATGCAATTTTTAATAGTGTATGAAAACAATCAATAGAACTGATTGAGTGTTGGCTCAAGGTTGGTTTTTGAAATCTTACACTGGATTTGAAATAATTGCCTAAACCCTAAGGATGAAAAACTGCATTTGTTTCTGGGCAGGCTTGGCTCAATCATGGGAGCTATCTGGGTAAAAATTGTTTCTTATATAGTTATTTAAAAAAAAGACGGACATATTTTTCATGTGTTTGTTGGGGATTTAATTGTAAGTTTTTTGTCTGTTGATTTGATACTCACTTGGTAGTGGCTTGGATACCACCCCATTTTACAATGCTACTTTGTATTTTGACTTTTGTTTAATATGTGTGGTTTCCTTTTGTCTATCTTTATAACGCCTAGTTTTCAACATTTATTAAGGAATAGATGTTTTTATTTAAAGAAAGCAAATTACTTCTCATGTAAAGGTTAATACCTATGTTCAAGATACAATGTGCTCCAGCGTAGAACAAATTTTCTATTAAAAGTAGTGTATGCCTAAGAGTTGCACATGTTCACTCTGCTGCCTTGGTGAGTGAAATGTATTTTGAAAACTCAATGAATGCATTCCAATATTTTTTGTTAGATGACGTGATAATTGTTTGTAGGAATATGTAGTTCAACCTACCTGCCATTGTACATAAAATATATGTATATACAACACCACTACTCTGGTAAAAAAGGAACATGGAATCTGTTCAAAAACTGAGCCGAAACCAAGTTCATGAAAAACTCAAGCGGAATTTCCATGCTCTTTATAGAACATGTCCTGTGGTAAGAATGGTTTCTATAAAAGTAATACTTTGTAGAAATGTGTAACAATTCATATTAAACCCAACGGAAAGTATTAAGTGCTATCATCTGATTTAAAGTTTTTTTACTTTTCTACATTTGACACTATTTTGAACGTAAAGCAACCAGTGTCACAGCACAACAAACAGCCTTAATTTTTTATCTCTGACTATTCTATTAGCATGAGAACTAACATGCATGTAATCGGATGACATTAACCTCAGTGTATAATCATCCAGCTTACAAAGCATGTCTGTAATTTCCAACGCTAGTAAATGATAAGCTTAGAAAAAGTTTCCCTTATTTTTGAAAAATATTATAAGCCAGGGGTAGACAAACCCGTGGCTCGTGAGCCGCATGCAGCTCTTGGTCCGGTTTCATGCAGCTCTTATGCAATTACCAGAAGTCCCACTAAATAACATGCATAATAATAAATGGCTTGTAAAGTTCTGTCATTGTCATATTGGTGTGTGGTATTTACAATCAATCTAGCTGAGCAAAGGTATGTGTGCGAGTGAGGAAGAGATGGGGTGATGTTCATGTGTGTCCATGTGTATGATGTGGCTTGTTGCGACAACACAGTAGTGTATATGACTCTTGTCTCTGACTGGTTGGCCACTCCTGTTATAAGCTATCAGGTAGTTTATATCAGTTTTTAGATGTAAGGTGTGAAGAAAGATCTTGTTGTGCAGAATGGATCCAGTGTTGCAAATGATGACAGCCTCACTAATTTGCAATGGTTGTGGAATCTCAATGTGAATCTCAGCAATCCTACCAGCAATGGTGTATTCAATGTAGCTGGAAAAGTAGTGGATCCAAAGCATGAAAGCTACCCTTCTGTCTTTCCTGGAGATCAGATGCTGCAGCAGAAACATAGGCCTACCAATTCTGCCCCACCTACAAATGCTTTTCATATTAGCAGCAAGCAAAATAGCCTGAACAGTGCCTCTAGAAAAGCTACTTTGTTGAAATGCGTCGAATATGAAGTGCCAACTCATGGAATGACATGCAGCACAGATGCCTCCATGCAGGAACCAGCAAGCAGTTATTCAATGCCAGCCTTGCATGGACAAGCATTAACCACAAGCACTAAGCAAGGTCTTAAAGCCAAACTGCCCATTAAAGTAGTTGGTGCTGAAGTCATGCAGGGTCTGTGCTCTAGAAAGGAGCCGTTGGATGGCAGTAAAAACTTCGTCAATCCGAAGACAGCATCACACTTGAACCAGTGTACCTTACCAGATATGATGCAGCTGCCAATCCAGAATGGTGGAATGCCAAGCCGACCAAACACATTCTCTGGACAAATGAACCACAAACCCAACCCCTATGCCAAACCTGCTTTTTCTTATACAACCCTCATATGTATGGCTTTAAATAGCGCGAAACGTAATCACATGACATTTCCATCAATTTGCAAGTGGATCAAGGACAATTTCATTTACTACAGATACGCAGATTCTGGATGGCAGGTTTGTTTTCTTTTGCCTTTTTTGAGGCGATGTTATCTTATGCTCGTTACCAAGCTTAAGTACAGAAATAATTTTTATTTACCATTCCTTTTGTTGTTTTTTACAGTCAGCGGTGAAACATGTCGTATTTTCAGTAATCTTTATTGGTCAATGTTTTTTTATACTGTTGTTTCGCCATGCAAGTGTTTGAATTCAGGTTGTATGTGCGGCACCAGGAAACAGAATAATAAGGATTAGCAAGAATTTTCAAACAAAACACAAATCGTAAAACAAAGGTGTAAAACCCATTTGATCCTCGTCGTCCACGCAGTGGTGTGGTCGGGGAGGAATGTTTTTCCCACGTCTTCTGGGAGAGCGCCATTAACGTACTTCTTTATGTGGAACGGGGTTTTTGTTGTCATTTTTGTGGATTAGGCTAAAACATTCCAATTATATTGACTTTAGAAAGTCACATCTTTGTTTGGATAATGTGTGCTCCCGCTTCTGCTTTTGGCAGTACACCACCGTCCGTAGTCATTCTAAATGCAGTGCCTTTCTTTCAGTAGTATGCAGGAAAATATAGCAAACAACGTCACGAAATCAAATTACAAAAAGGAATTACTTGAAAAACAGCATCTCATCAATCACTGTTGTCATGGAAAACTAAAAATATTTTTTCTGTAGAACTTTATTCAAGTCACGTCGTGCTTGCGCTGTATGTACTCAGCAGTAAAACGCATTTCAACCGACAAAGCTTGAAACAAACAGCACAGGTTGGGCGAAAGACGGCTAAAGCACTCACTTAATCAAGCCCAGCCTACATTCAATGATTGTCAAGTTTCAATATTACAGGTGAAGCACAAAACATAAGCTCCAAACGAAACAAAACAAAAAACCAAAGGTGTGCTCAGTTTAAGGTCAACTCTCAAAAACATCTTACAAATCACGTACTGTACAATCACACATAAGAGTCAATGCCCAGCAAGCAGTCGCGATTTTACCTGATATGAAAACGTATGTCATGGTAACATTTTAATATTGTTAGAAATACAACCCCATGCAATAGGTCCTACATATTGCAGCGTGTTTTTACCATAATCAGTTCTAACACGTCTATGATGAAAATTTTCTGAAACTTGTTGTCTTGTGCCATGATCATGTATGTTGTACAGTTTTGAAAAAAAGTTATCAAAAGAAGGGGGCAGAATATCGGCATTATACTTATACATAAACTTTTCCACATTAAGTTGATGCAAATCAGAAACTTTGAGAATTTTAAATAATTTAAAAAGATTGCTTGCACTTGATGTTCTATTGCTAATAGCCATGTATTTCAAAAGTCGGTTTTGCACCGAAGAATTTTTTAATTCAGTGTACGAATCGTAGAAACTCATTGCTTCTAACCAGATTTACTTAAAATAGCCTACGCTGCAACTCTTGATCGGTAGTTCTAAGAATTTTAGCCGGAGCTGGGAGTCACTTGCTTTCTACCGGGGTCACCTGTTACTACATCGAACAAAATACGACGTGAATGCTGCGATTGAATTCTGTGACAAACATTTAGCTCTAAACTGAAGTTTAATGCGTTTGCCATTGGTTGCGAATCGTTGGTGTTTTTGAATTGCTAGGCCTCGGTTTGTCTGAAATCGGATTCAGAAGCCAAACTATGCAATGCGGTAGCGACGTTGCTTTGAATTAAATGAATAGATCACATGAGAGAAAGGTGTTTTTGAAGAAAAGCTCAACTATTTTTTGACAAACCCTTGAGACCATAGAAGGTTGCATACTTTTTATTCAACCAGGAATAACGTGCTATCTGCTTTGTCTGAAAAATTGTTGTTCAGAATCTAAATGATCAGCATGACGCTTTTGAAACGTTAGTGTATAGTTTTAGCGCAAAGGGTCGATCGAAATAATTATAATCGAATTTGCAGAAATAAAGCTAATTTGTACAAGCGGATGAAGGTGCGCTGATATAACTGGTAGACTGGGTGCGATTCTCGATCTGGTCATCAGCGATGCAGTCTCCAGATCTATTTTTGGGAGTCACGGTCTCGAGGGTTTCAGGTCTCGTCTCGTTCACGAAGTCTGCAGGTTTCGGTCACAATACTATTGCCTTGAGACTGTGAATACTCCAGTGACATGGATTGGCAAAACTTCTGCAATTCAATGTGTTTTTCGTTTTCTGTGTATCATCAGGCAAGAAATAACCAAAGTAGATAGGAAAAAATACCAGAAATAAAAAAAATTCAACTTCGAAGTGGTGATGACATATTTAAAAAAATTTTTAGAAACATTTTCTGCAAAGTTTAGGCATCTACTACTTCTCTGCTGGTCATACTAAAAACTTGAAAAACGGTGCTTGCGGCTTGTTCAGCTTCGTGCTCGGCGCTGATGGTCGGGTGCAAGGAAACAGTTCATGCGCGGCGCTGCCATTGATTCGACATCAGTGCAGCATTCACTAACGAAAGCAGACGTGTGGTCCACGGTACAAGACGCCACAGCCCACTTGTGACAAGCAGAAAGGAGTGCAAAGAGAGTATACTGAAACTTTCTCTATTACCTAACTTATGCACAATGCGTCTTTTGTCTTTACAGCTTCTTACGACTTTAAGTTTCCGCTCTAAAAAAAGTTTGCTGTGCTGTGTAATTGGCGGAAAACTCCCGTAGGCGCAAAAATACCAACGACGACTTCCGGCGGATACGTTAGTACTTTTTTCGAGCCTAGTTTCAAATTTGTTACTTGATGGTACGGGATAAATGAGGCAAAATACGCTGTCCTGGACTGTGAACCAAACTATATTGCTCAATAATACGAAAGATACAAGTTGGTTCATGTGATAAACAATACCACAACGATAAAACGCTGAAAAAATTTTTTTCTGCTCTTCATTCAGTGAATTTTTTCTTACCATGAAAACAGCTGTTTTTCGAAGCGCACAATCTGATTTCATTTGAACCATCATTGGTTGCTGCGTTATTGTTTCTTGCAAGAATTTTAAGTTCCAATTTTTTCCACAGTTGATTTCATTTTTTGCAAGTTTCATTCAAATTAAGATTCTGATTGTTTGCATATATTATCGCTTTGTTGTTAAAGTCCAGCTGTCATATTTTCCAAATAAAGTCAACAAGAGGAAAGCGTGAACTCCAAATATATTACTCAACTGATAACGGTTTTGTTAATGCATTGTACAATTTTTGTTAAAATCATCACTTTGCATGGATCTCCAGGTGTCAGTCATATATTGGCAATACCGACATTGTTGGGCCATTTCGATTGGCACATTATGGTTTTGCCTTTCAGTGTATTGCTTTTTTCTAAGTTCGTCAACCGTGAAGTGTATGTTTTGCACTTTCAGTTCTGTGGAATTGAAAACCAATTCTTCCTTTATTTTCAGAATTCTGTGAAGCTCAACTTAAACCAAAGCAAATTCTTCTGCAAAGTTGAGAAGAAAAAGGATGCGGTGAACAAGGTTGCATATTGGCAGATTGACTCTTTGTATGCAGCGCAACTCCAAGAAGTCAGTTTGCATTCATGTGGTAAGGATCAATATGTATTGTGGTGGGTGCGCAACAGAACCGCTGACTTCAATCCATTTGAATCCATTTGCTGGTGGCTGCGAAGCGTTAAGTGAAAGAACACTTCGACGAATATTGTGTTCAGGCCAGGGTTCCGAAGCAACGTTAGTCGTAAGAAAGGGTATAAAAAGCTTAGTGTTTTAACTGTCGCTTTGTTTAGACTACACTACAACAAATGGCACACTGATTATGAAGAAGTGCAGCTCACCCACTCCGGCTTGTCTTCATCATTTTCTTGTGCAAGGTCATTCGTCGTGTGGCTCTAGTCTGTTACAAAAATTCAATCCTACATTGACTTTTTTTACCACAGAGTTGTTACTATTAAAAAACTTTTGTGAGAGTTCGTGCCAGGTTTGCCTGTCTATTGTAATTAATTAGCCTATACCAGGGTTTTTTTGTCCGAGGGCCACATAAGCTATTACGCAACAGCTCTAGGGCCGGACATCTTACGTAATTTGATTGTTTCGGGATATGTTACATTCTACCAAATCAACAAATTTTTCGTCAATAATAATATATATTATTTTTTCATTATTAGCAAAACGTCTTCGCGGGCCAGATGAAGTGGCTTCGCGGGCCGGATTTGGCCCGCGGGCCGTAGTTTGGAGATCCCTGGCCTATACTGACATCGGCGATATCCCACGCATAAGACACAAAATGGCAGATTTTCAAATTTTTATTCGATCTATTTTCCAACCAGAGTGCTTGAGTTATTTCTACAACGACAATTTAAAGTTCAAATCTCGACAAGCGTCGCGCGGAACCCATGCGATTGTTGCGTACTGGTTTTTCTTTTGAAACGCATTGGAGCTTCTGGTGGTGAGAAAACGTTCCACGGAAACTGAGCTTCGTGGATCGAGCAGGCCGCCAGCTGAGAAGCGCTCACCCATACCACGTTGCTTATATCTATAAACGTTTTTCTCGCATGGCCATATATTCATCGCTAGAATATTTTGCTTCATAGATAAACAAAAAGCACAAGCTTCATGTGATAATTATAAACTTAGGTAAATGCTCAAACCATGATATGCAGTGAAGTGCGGCACCGTCTGCAATTTACTCCATTCGCGATTACCCCTCAATCAACGTGGTCCCTTCATTAAAAAACAAAAACATTCTCAACTTATGATTTGATTGAACATTGTTATTAGTACATTATGCCATGCAAAAAAACGTGTGCTAGTTCACGTGTGTCACCAGCTGAAATATACAACACACCAACTGATCTATACAAAAAAACAACTTTTTGCATACCAAAAAGTTTGCAACGCACACGGTGACACTGCTTTTACCATCAAGTTCTGAGTGCAGAAAAGAATTGGGGAATATAAGAAATTATGTTTCGTAGTTATTTAAAGAGGCCTGTTAAAGCTTTGGAGCATCTGTTTGGGTTAAAACTATAATTTCTTTTGATAAGCCAAGTGGCCTTTTGGTTTGGTTTACCGAAGTCCATATAGTTTATGCTACATACAGCGTAGAAAGTAGTTTAGCAGCCTACAATAAAAAGGGTTGGTGAAATATAAGAAACAAAAAAACAAAGTCACAAAGCAGTTTGACAATTATACTAGACCTTGAAACTGACTGCCATAATTTGTAGATCACTGCCATTTTGAAGGGTTTCAGTTGTGTTTTTTTAAAATGTTTTAAATATTGCAAATACTGGTTACTTTACAAGGGACACAAAGCAAACTGTAGTTCGAATTCGGTAATAACCATAACCATGTAAAACTTTTTTGCGATTGCGCAAACATAACCAACGACTATCGAAATGGAAACGTGATACATTGTCGGCAAGACATTTGTATGTTCGACAGCAGACCAGTTTTAGACAAAAGTACCTGGAATGTATTTCACCAACATAACGCTTCTGAACATTTGTAAAGGGAATACTTGAACACTTTTCTGGGTGGGGGCGTGTGTCCCGCAGGCCCCTTTGACTTGGAGTTGAATATAGTGATTATCGGCTTAAGCAAAGTACCGGAGCCTGTACGGCAACCATTCTCAGCGATAAAATATACATGTTCGGTAAAGTTGACTGCAGTGTTCATATACCCGCAGGATGTTAACAAGGTCCTGCCATCGTGGGCCACCGGGTCTATTGGTTCCTTGCGTTTAGACGACCCTGTTTTAGTCAAGCTTGCCGGTGTGATCGCTAGCAAAAAAAGTTTACACGTATGGAAAATACAACTGCAAACTTTAAAAGACAAAAATTAGGTTTTTGCGTGGACTTTAACGAGGTACTTAAACTATGGCTGCGGAGCTTTGCCTCCTGCAGAATAGTCGGCAGAGCTCTATAATCTGCTCCAACAAAAACGCCGATTTTCTTGTGGTTAAATGTTTCAGTTTGGAAGCGACATAGTCGTATGCCTCCAGGTTGGTAACGCCCTATTATTCACCAGTCTACATTCCTTCCTACTAGTCTGCCCATTTGAGATTTCTTGTTGTGTCCATCTGCCGACATTACCAAGGTGGTACCGGGTCTTGCGTTTTGATCTCAATTTGTTTTAAATGGAGGAGGTTGTCGTCACAATCATCACCTCGACGCCTGAGAGCGACCGTGTGCCATATTTTAAGCAGGTCATAAAACACACTCTATAGTTAAAACCAGTCTCAGCATTTGTTGTTCTTGTGTTTCAGCAAACATGAATAAGTGATCAATTACAGTCGGAATTCTGTTTTTGTTCGCTGTTGCTTTGTTTTTCATTTTATGCTGTTTTTTTGTTGTTTCTATTTTCGCTTTTAGGAAAATTTAGTAGTGAGTGTTCTTGAAATTTTGTGAAGGTTGGTCAGAAGCGAAAAGGTGAAAAAAAAAACTGATAAGCAATTAGTTCATTTTTGTTTTACTTGAAGCTTCGGCGCAGCATAATCACTCCGGCGTATGTTTTTTTCTTCTTTTAGAAACAATTGTAGGAATTTTTTGGCAGACTGAATGATAGCAATGATTCATTTGTGAAGAGTGTTACTCACGCGGACATTTCAATTTTATGGAGATAAAAATGTGGTTGTTAGAGTTTGCGCTTTTCGATTATACAAAATTTATCAAGTGCTCAATATTTTTTCCGTTATCAGTGATGCACGAATAGTTTCCCGGTTAATCTCGAGGAGCAGTTGGATTTATTTGCGCTTTTCATCGCAGTGTCGTAGGGTGGCGCTATAACTGCGCTTAAATTCGCGGCTAAACAGAAATAGTTCTGATATTTCATTGTTGTCAAAACACTGGTTTAAGGCAAGTTAACAGTAAAAAAATAATTTAAAAGAATTAACGGAAAACACTGCAAGTTGAGCAGTACATATAGTGATCGGCTCAAGGACAGTAAACTGGTTGAAAGCTAATTACAAAACTTTGCAATAATTTGCATTGGTAAATGTTTATTTACCTAACCTGATACTGCAGAAATGTAAATTACTGATGAGTACAAAGTGTTGCGTTCATTGCTGACAGCAGCGTATAATCCAACATCAGTTTTAACCTAAAACTGTTTACGGCGCGTAAAGGCAACTTAAAGTTCTGTGAATCATTACTGATGCAAAACAAAACTTGCTGAAGTTTGTGCTGTGGTGCTGATCTCAACACCGTGTTCGTGTTAAGCTCTGGCTGACCTGCCTTTACAGGATTGCGTGTCAAACATGAGAAACGATTGAGTTCCAATTTTATTGTTTTTACTGATGGTTTCTGATATAATACTATCAGTAACACATTAGCATTGCAGGATTGTGCAAGCATACACTTGTGGAAATAACATTGGTTCTTGATAACTGCTTAATCGTATTAACCTTTGAAATGGCTTTTTCTGAATTCGTTCGGTGTGTTGCTTTTTTAGGTTCATGATGTGATCATCACTAAAAGTAAATTCATACAAAACTTTTTGCGTGATATCAAAAAATTAAATCAGTCGAAGTAAGAAACCATTGGTCTGTCAGAGAGAAAACGTGTGGGATGTACCCCGCAGAGTAGGCTCTGAAATTATGAAATAACAAAGTGGCCATGCCAGGCAACGAGATTTTTAAAAGACTATTGACATGACATCGCGGCATTAAAATCAAAACCACCTGTAGCAACAGTCAACATAGTGAAATCTATAAGATATGTGGGCAGGATAATATTGGAGCCACAACAAAAAAATTATTTTTTAATGTTTGTATGCACTTTCAACGCTTTCCAAGTCTTTGTCTCTTGCATTGTTGTCCGCCTCCTCTGCGCGACCAAGCCCATCTCCCATTACCACAGATCCATTACTCGCTTGTCGCCTGAAGCCCGTGTAACCCGACAACCCTTTGTTAGTTCCGTTCCATCGTACACAGCGTCCTGCGAAGGCTGTGACTCTTAGTTTCCACAACTATTAAGTTATTTCATTTGTTATGAAGTAAATTTTGATGAATATCAACAATATCATTTTGTTTTTCACGTCGCATTTTCTGCACATGCTGCATTCTTTTGTGGAACTTTGAAATGGTTCCNTCGTTGANCAAATAACCTTTGAATTTATGGCGCGTGGTATGAGGAATGCATTTATTCGACTTTCANTGTAGGATACAATGGCATTTGGCAAGACTGGGACTTTATGTCGCCGGAAATAATACCTTTTGCGCAGCGTGCTTTATTGGAACCGAGACACCATTAAATAGAGATGTACGGCTGTTGTCACTTTTTCATCAATACGGACACTCCAGTGTTCGGCAGGCACCATTGTTGCGACACCCGAGCTGAGCGATAATCCGCTATCTGATGTCGACATTCCAATGTTCTCGCTTTTTTGTCTAGTTGTCCGGCAAAGAAGCAAATGTCTAAGCCGTGATAACATTCAATGCTACACAAAGATCAGGGGTGTGGTGGGTCGGCGTTCCCACACCTTTTCACGTTTTGCTTTAAAATGAGTTGGAAGAAATTTTAAAATGGCTATTTTTTGGATGCATTCGTACACCTTTTTTGTTAGCACTAATTCCCTGACAATGATACATGCACTGTACTCATACTGCCTAGTCACACAGACAGATATTAAAGTTCAAGAAGAGTGATAACACATAGTTCGGTGAGTAATTATTAGTAACAGTCAGCGAGTGCCCGTGTGCACAGCAATACACCCCATTTAAGTTTTTCAAATAAATATTAAAATAAAGCTTGAAAGTAATTTAAAAATTATTACAGTTACATGAGAAGCAGTGTTCAGCAACAACAAAAACTTAGCTGATAGTTGCTTCGAACGTACTGTGGACTGTGGTGAAGAAACAGGTTTTGATGTAAAATGTAGGGTCAATTTCTTTCATCACTTGCTATCTACGTGTTTCTGATTGAAGAATAAAATTTCATTTCACTGACAAACTAGAATATTTCCAAAAAGTAAAATATGTTTTCGGCAATGCTTTAGTTTTGCTTCTCTGAGAGGAATTGCAATGAATAACAATCACTGAAATACCACCGACAGTTTTTTATTGTTTTTATTCATGTTTGGCTTGTAATTTTCAGCTGTGGATCTTAAGTTTTAAACTGGATTCGCTCCTTGGTGCAATGACACCAAACACCTACTGTAGCTACTAAAAGTAACATGCAGTTTCTCCAGCCTCGTGCTTGACGTTAGTATATGGTTCCCTGTGAAACTTGGCTCGCGGTGCTGTCAGTTGCTTCCCCCACTGCAGCATTCACTACGAATCTATAAGCACGCGGCTCACTCTGCTTAGGGTGGCAGAATAGGGCGCCTGCAGACCACTCTTTAACGCCGCATTTGAGGATATATACCAGAGGTGATCACAGAGCCGGAGTGGATTCCGGCCGGAGTCTGCGATTTTTGCCGGACCCGGAGTCGGACTTTTGAATAAAAACCGGACCCGGAGCAGGAGAGAAATTTTCAGTTTTCACAGGATCCGAATTATAGCTTATATAATTTTCTCTGACAGGCTAATTGTAAGATTAATATGTTGGCTCTGTTCTCTTGCTCAAAATCGGACAGTGAAAATTCAGTGCAGGCTGGTCAGGATGGAGTGGTAGACTGGCGGGCTCTGTCCTGGCTGGCACATAGTCATTGCTCAACTATGAACTGGCACTGCTGTATCACAAAAATAGGTTTTTAATTTCGTGGATGCGTCAGTTACTGGAAGTTTTACCTCTGCGCTGTGTCGTGTTTTAAGCGGTATTCACAATTTGTTATTTTTAGTGAAGTGCACAAGACAACAATGATTGTACGTTCACAATGTAACAACAGCAGTGCAGTTTCAGCAAAGCCTGCAGAAACGCAGTTTGCTTCAGGCTATCCCTAAACATGCCACTATTATCTTGCATGTACACAATATAATAAGGGAGACAATTTAATTGTTTGAATAAGATGGTGCAAAGTTTGTTCAATGTGGTCTATGTCATCGGTGGCTTTGTCTGTAGAGGCTAACAAGATAACAGTAGTTGTTCTTGTTTCATTGTGCGAAAAGGTAAATGAATAAGTTGAACAAGAAAGAGTTGAACGAGGTTTAGTCACATGACAAGACAACAACATATGATTCTATTTCTTGGTTTCAANTTTGATAGTGNCTACTTTGCCTCATGAGCCAAAAGCTATGCTGGGTTTATTTTGCCTTTAGTTGAACTTGCTTGGTTGAAGGGGTCACATGACAATGCGACACACAAAGAGACAACGGGTTACGGTTAGAGTTTATTCTACAGTTCATGTAATGCAGACAATAAGCCACTAACTGCTTGCCAACACCAAAACCATGACACAACTTGTCCATATTGGGTAAAGGCAAAATAGCTCCAGCAGTGCTTTTGCCTCATGAGGTAAAATAGATACAGCTTTCAAGTTTTTCGGAGTGTAAACAGGAGTCGGAGTGCAAATTTCCAATGAGTTCCAGAGCTGGGGCAGGAACAGGAGTCAAAAAAGTGACTCCGATCACCTCTGGTACGTACCGAGTATAATTAACTTATTTCTCTCGGATATTTCTAATGATTTTTGACATTCTAGCGTACACATTATCCACGTTTCGTTTTTAGCATCTCAGGATCACTTATTCATGTTTCTCTCAAATAATATGATCTTCGCAGCAAGCTTTCCCAAAACCGTACTGTGAACTATAGCGGTATTATCGGCTGCTTCACCTATCTGATATTTATTTCCGTATAAGGTCGCCAATATTAATGGTACCAGTATGTTGATAGATCTCTGTAGCTCAAATACTAAGTTTGATATCATTCGCGGCACTGCTTTAATCCAATCCAGGCATCGGGAACCTTTTTGGCTAAGGGAGCCATGAAACGTACAAAATTTTAATTGTAATTTCGTAAGAGCCATATAATGTTTTTCAACACTTAATGCAACTAACTTACTTAACTAACGTGTGCATGTTTAAGCAAAATCAACAATTTTAAACAATGGTAAAGGTTTGAATTTTCTCTTTAACAACATGCTTCTTACTGTTAATGCGACTTCTGGTGCTGCGTGGTGTTGCTGATGGCTTTGTAGAAAAATTACTGAAAAAATTTCATCCGTAACAATCGTGTTAAGAAAATATCAAGCGAGCCAGATGCCGTCATCAAAAGAGTCACATCTGGCTCGCGAGCCACAGGTTCCCGACCCCTGCTTTAATCCTTCAGTGTCTCCTCGCTTCACCGAAAATTCGTTTTTTTATAGTACTGTAAGTTAACGCAACCAATGAAAAGCTTGATTAATGTATTGGTGAATTTAGAAAAGGTACAGAACCACTTTGGGCTTCCACAGGTTCATTTTATTGCCGTTGTTTGGAAAATTTTTGTTTATGCTCATTGTGCGCATTTTCCCGATGTGGTGTCGCTTTCCTAAACTCTGTGATGCTGTCTTTGGAATGATAGGTGGATGGTCATATGATAAATGATGCATACTCAGAATTTTTGCCGTTGATACCTATGGAAACTGACAGCTTTCTCAGCAAAAACTAAACTTTGATGTTCTGTCATTTTCAGAAAAAAAATTCGGCAGAGAATTCAGCTCCAGTGATGCACCTCTAAGTTTGGCGTCGACTGTCAAGTTTGATTCTGCTGTGAGTTGTGTTGGAAGAAAGAGAAAACAGCCTTCCCCTCAAAAAGTTCTACGCCGTCGTAATCTGAAAAAGCGTTGCAGCATGGCCGTTGAGCCGGCCAACAGGGACGATAAGAACTTGCTGCAGGAACAAGCGCCCGAACTTGGATCGCTGAAAGGGGATTTTAACTGGAATTCCATATTTGATGATTTTTTTGGTGCAACAGAAGGTGCTCTCAGTATCACACCAACATCCTTGTCATCCACCACCACGGCATCAACGCCTTCAAATCTGGACAGTGGCAGAAGCTCTATCAGCAAAGTCACTTCGATCCATCACACCGGGTCGGTTTCGTGGAGCGAAAGTAAAGTCAATGATGAAAATCAGGATGCCTCTTTGTCATGTCTCATTGACCAAACGGTTGAATCGCCGTGGTCATTGTTGCATGACGACTTAACGCCTTTGTGTAAACCTCCCAGCCCACCCGAGCACGCTGCTGGCCAGTCAAGCTCAGCTGATGATTTTTTCATTGAAGGACCTGGTGAGCCTCAAGACAGAAAAGCAAAGCAGACATTTTTTGAAGACGTTTGTGACATTGACTTGACAATCACCGGCAAGCACATCTCTCCTCCAGAAGGTTGGACTCCTGTGACAGCTGATCTGAGTGACATACTCTGTGAAAAACATGACGAAAATTTGTTTTTGCCAAATGCATTTTCTGTCAATGGAGAATGTGAAATGCTAGGTTCCCTTTCCAGCCAGCCCAATGCATTTTCCGGCCTCGCCCCCGGCGAAGACGAAAGTCGCGATATTCAACGTAGCAGTGCAGGAATTATAAATGCCTCAACATTTTTACTTTAACGCACTTGAAAGTTCACGAAATTTATTTATTGCAGCTGAACCGTGAATTGAAAACGCCATAGAGATTTTTTTGATTCTTAACTTTTCCGTCACTGGACAAAGTGTTTTTTAATCAAACAGTTTTATTGTGTTGTAGATGCATTTATCTATTGTGTTTCTGAAATTTGCAGTGCTTTTTTCATGCGATAAAAATGTTTTGATTTAGTTGTGAAACAAACTTTTGTGTCGGAAATGTAGTGAAAAGCTACCATTGTAACCACTGTGGATTACACGCATTACCATCGTCATGCTTTCACTTAAGCTACGTTGAATGCTGTGCTGCAATTTATCATGTTCTTTTCTTCCAATATAAGAGCACCTATTTGACCACTACCACCATGTTGTGGTTGCTTTTCTGAGCGAGGTAGTTTTGAGAGTCATTTAAAAAAAGGGATAAACGCTGATGGATATTTTTGGAAAATGATTTCAACGATTTTCAAGTTTTCGTTTAGTTATTACTGTTAGAGTGGGGTGGGGGGGCGCAAAATACATGTTTTCGATTATAGGACGCAATCATATCTCATTCAAAACCGTCGCCAGAAAGTCTTCAACAAGGGGGGTTACGTTTGAGCAGGGGGCTTCACATTTTAAAATTTGACAAACAGTACTTATTTATGGTGTTTAGCATTTCAATTAGGGGGCTTGAAGCTTTGTTTGGGGGACTAAGCCCACCAAAGCCCCCTCCCCCGTGGCGACGGGACTGATCCCATCTTCGGTATGTATTACGTTAGGATATACTTCCAACAAATGAAGGTGAGCACAAGCACTGAGCAGCGATGGGTATTATTGCTGTGTTGCGTGATAACGGCTGCTGTGTACTGAATGAAACAGATTGAATAAAACAGGTAATTGCACCGTGCAGAGCCGGATTAAAGGGTAGGGGGGCCCGGGGCAATTTTTAGTGGAGGGCCCCTATGACGTAATTCATGACGTCATCGTTTGTAAA
>JGI24158J21664_10005328_pt1 | contig 16803 bp, 9 predicted proteins | sample Ectturendosymbi3_FD_21664 | JGI IMG/M metagenome (IMG submission 21664)
CCTGCTGGGGTTTCGGGTTCAAAAGTTATGATGTAAGTTAGTAAAAATATTTGACTAATTAGCTAATTAGATAATTAATTAATTTGTTTATTTTAAACCATAAGTTTTGAACCAGAAATGCTAGAAAGTCGATCAAAGGCTCAAAAGACTCAGACTCAAGCCTAGTTTCCAATGAAAACTTCAGCAAAACACTTTGGCCTAGCGGTTGGGTCCTAGGCCAGGCAACATAAGCCAAAATGACCCTAAAACTACTTCACTTATGACGTCACTCACAAAAAATCTGCACCCACAACCAAAAAATTTTTTTTCGAGGGCAATCTACCAGACTGGCCGATCCATTTGAGCTGTTGAACAGCTCTCTAGCGCAATCAACAGCGGAGCTAGGGCGTTGGCAAGGCAACCAAAAATTGCTGTTTTTTAGGCCGAAATCGAAGTACGAACATATCGTAGGCCGGCTCTCAGACCCCTGTTCTAAAGCAAACCCTTAAAGTGCGGCGTTCAATCAAATTACGCTTTAACGCCGCATATGACTGCCTTGATTTTTTAGCCATGGTGCCCAAAGTGTTAATGAGTTTATGTATCATAATGCTACATGCAAATTCTAAAACAGAATACACAAGGATTCTGTACTCTTGATATATTTGGTGTGGCAGCACAAGTAGTTGATAGATATAAATCAGCTGGTTATTTAGCAAGTTTGTGGATGTGTATTTGTTACACAAACAGAGAAAATTTTGGCATGTTTCTCAAAAGACATTTTTTTATTGACATCATAAAAATAAGCCCATAATACAATGCTAAGTGCAACATTAACCACACAACACATTAAGTGACAAAAGCACCTTTTGTTCTTTTATAACAAGTCATAAAAAGGACAGTTTTATTTGGTCAATATCTGAGTTATGACTTTGCACATGATATGTGCAAAGGAAACTAAGTAAATGTACACATGTACATCAACAAAAAAACTTGTACATTATTTACAGCAGTCCCATGACACTTTAAAAATGTCAGTGACTCGAAGAGTATTGGCTGATACGATATTAGTATTTGTAGAAGATGTGACAACAGACTATCATTACTACAAAAGACAAATAACACCAATCTTTTTTGCCTCTAGCTAAGGAGAATATGATTGGTTTAAGTAGGTTAGGGAGCCAGTCACTTATAAGAAGCAGAAAATTTTTTAAAAAATCTAGCACAACCATTGCCAGTTTTTAAAGCAGTGGTTCTCAACCGGGAGCTGCCTGGTTCACTTTGGGAGGAAGATGTTTAATTCCTGGAAGGAAATATGCCCAAGGAAGGAAAGATAAGGACCTAAGTTTCTTTTGCTTTCACAAGGTTGACATTTCTTGTACTTCTGCAATCATTTCCTTTCCTAGCTTGCATTCTCGCAGCATGATTATTAAAATGCAAGCCTGGCTGCATTTTCAGCTTTTCTTGGAAAAGCTTACTAGATTTAAGTTGTACATATATGCAAACTTTTGTATCTCATTGATAAAGTTACCAATCATTTTGAGAAAGATCAAAAACTTGAAATCTTAGTATCAGCTAGTTTGAATAACATTGCCTTTAGGGAAATTGATAAAAGACCTGCCTGGTGAGCTATGACACCTGCAAAATCATAATCAGCATGAAGCCAATCCATGCATTTCAAAACAAAAGGTGTGGTTTGATCCCAAGAGCTAACCACGAACTAATCAGCTATGATGGATAAGCAAGCAGTTTTGCCATTTCCAAACAAGTACTTAGTTGAATGTGGTTTTAGTGCCATTATAAGCATATTGACCAAGAAACAAAAAATGCTCAGTATTTGAGCGCAGAGACCTTTGAGTAAAGTTATCACATTTTCCTTGAAATTTTCTAATAGTTCTCAATAATAAAGGGTCTCATAAAGTTGAATGAAAATGTGAAAATTTCGTGGTTGATTTGTTTTGCTAGCTTGTTAGTTTGCATTAACATTTTTATTTTATTGCGCCTCTGCACTTACCTGTTTTTATGATCTATGGAAGAAAAGAAATAAATGTGTCTGGGGTTTGCAAGGGAAGAATACTGAAAAAAGGTTGAGAACCACTGGTTTAAACTGTCTTTAGTCCTTACCAGTGTTCAAGCTGTCTTTAGCGCAGTCTTCAGAAACATTAAAGTAACCAAAGGCAAATGCCATAAGACCATTAAATCAAAACAAAATCATAGTAGTTACAAAAAACACTTCCTCTGCAAATAATTTGAAAAGACAACAAAAATAAAACAACCATCAAAGCTCAAACACACAAAAATAATATTGTAGGCAGACAAGAACATACAGCATATTTTTCGAACCATAAGGTGCACTTAAAATCCTTAAATTTGTCATCTGCCTTTCAACCTTTGAACATCTCTACAGACCTCTCTCATTATCTGTGCCTCAGTCTCTCACTGAGTTGTGCCTCATTAAAGTGTAGCCACCCAGTTCACATAATATGAGGCTGTGATCTATAGAGTTTGTCTCTCCACTAACACAGTGGGTGGGTATGCCTTTCACCTTCCATCCATATCTCAGCAGACAGCATCTGTGAATTCTTGTTTGTCCTAAGAAGATGCCCTTTTTTCCATTGGTCCTTTTGAGTTGTTGTGACTCAGGGGTCAGTTCCTCACAGTTATTTTGGCATTCAGCATTCTTCTCTTATAGTATTGTTTTTCGTGTATCTGGTATAATGTTGGTCTGAGGGATTATAATCAAGACTGAGTTTTTGATTGTAAATTTTATCTGATAGTTTAGCAGTGATCTAAGTAACGTGATTGTATTATGTCTTGGCTGTTTCTTTATGATTTGTCAGACCTAGCCCACAATGCCTGAGAGGAAGAGCTAGTATTTGTCTCTCTGCATCACTCACCTCTCGTCCAACGAGAGCTGGAATCAATTGTAGCTTTCCAGGTTTCCACCGTTCTATTCTTTTGTTCAAATATTTGACATTTGCACTGTTCTGTTTTTTGATTTTTGTTTTTGATACAGTTTTATTCAAGATGTGGTTTTAGCTTTAGTGTTAAGGTTTTACATAAGGCAGTGGCTATAGAAACGCCTGTGGATCTTGAAATTTGAGAACTTATTCATACATCACCTGTGACATAACAGTAACGCACAACAAGGGAGATATAGGTTTGGAAACGAACTAAATGTAAAAGATAAACCTAACCTTAACCCTAACGCTGTTGCAATCGGAAATCCTCAGCGGCATATGCACAAAGCTTCGCACCGCGGCAGCAAGCAACAATAGAGATCACGCTCGCAATCTTTCTTAATATTGCTTTCTCCCACTACATATATAATGGTGTTATTCTTCACGCACATCCCGTTCGTGCTGAATCACACAATCAATGCAACACCACCGGAGAGGTTGCAACAACATCCCCTCCTTTTACAACGAGCCACACCGATCGCACATTCTTTGTGTGAAGGCTGAACTCGGCATGACCTCCACATCCTGGTCACAGCACCATTTTGTTGCAATCAGAAATCCCAAGCGGCATATGCACGAAGCTTCGCACCGCGGCAGCAAGCAACAATAGAGATCATGTTCGCAATCTCTCTTATTATTGCTTGCTCACACTACATATATGATGGTGTTATTCTTCACGCACATCCCGTTCGTGGTGAATCACACAATCAACGCAACACCACCTGAGAGGTTGCAACAACGCTAACTCTAACCTAACCCGTAAAGGTAACACGTAAGCCTGAACAAAAATTAAAAAAAAACAGTCGGCAAGGTGAGAATCCAACCGAAAACCATTGGCATAGCAGCCATAACACATAACCCCTAAGCTACGAGATCCATGCCATTTGAATGACAAACTAACCCTTTTATTTGAATTGCATCGGGCCAGGCGTATCTGTCATCACTTCCTTTACATAATAAAGTAAATACAAGTTAAGGGTTGCACAGGTTATCCCATTAATATTCTTTGGTCAATTGAACTACACTAATTACAGCTCCCAATTATTTCATTTTGTTAATTTCAGTTCATTTTATTGCGTTTTACGCAAAATGCTTATATTTTCATATTAACTAACTGCACTTTGAATTTATCAAAACTATATGGAATCTCAATCCTTAACTGCAAGTAACGTACAACCGTGCCCTGGTTAGTTAATCACATGAACATTAATTCTTGGTAGTGTCTATTTTACTGCCAATACTCTGGCGGCAACAGATTGGCTGGAGTTATTGTGCAGCCAGTCAAACATTCGGTCTTGTAGCATGATGCAAATAAGACAAAAAGGTCAGTTTGTCATGTAATCAGCATGTTGCTCCAAGCGTAATGGTTATGCTTCACGTCTGGTATGCCATTGCTTTTTGGTTCAACACTCAACTTGGTGACTTCCTTTTTTTTTTTTCAAAACTTCCTAAACTTTTCCCTTAATGTTAGGATAAGGTTTAGGGTTCAGTTAGCATTTGCATTACGGTTAGCTTTCAGGTTTAGGGTAAGAGTTAACATTAGGGGTTAGCGTTAGGTTTAGGGGTTAACATTAAGGATTGGCAGTGGCTACAGATACACCTGTGGATCTTGAAATTCGAAAACTTATTAATACGCCACCTGTGATGTGACGTAACATTAACGCACAACGAAAGTGCAGTAGGCTTGGTAGAAAGGAACTAAAGATAAAGATAAACCCTAAACGTAACCCTAACCGTAGCTTTAACCTAACACTAATCCTTAAACGTAAGACCTAAGCCTAAATAAAGTAAAGAAAAAACGAAAAGGAAGTCAGCAAGATGAGAGTTGAACTGAAAACCATTGGTATAGCAGCAGTAATGCATAACTGCTACATAGTGTAGCGTAGTACACTACGAGCAGCACACCGTTTGCCCGACAAACTGATTGTTTCATTTGAATTGCATAACGACAGGCGTATCCGTAGTCACTTCCTTCAATCCTTGCGGTTAAGGTTAGCATTAGGGTTAGGGGTGAAAGTTGGGGCTTACAGTTAGCTTTAGGGTTTATCTTTTGTGTTTACTTCGTTTCTGCCAAGCTTGTTGCCGCTGGCATCTTGGCGGCAAAATAGACACCGCCTTAATTATTAGCGTCATAACTGCTGTACTCGGCTTGCATAGTCCCCATAGTGTAAAAACCTGATATTATAGTTGGAGGTGATGTTGATTTAAGTTTCACTAGTATAAGCACTTTTGTCTGCATATTCATTGCTGACAGGTGATGTCTACTGTGCACTATATCTTGTAGGGTTATTGGTTTCTATGTTGCAGGCAACCCCCCAGCACTAGACCTTCACTTGTCAGCTATCGAGTAGGCCTATCTAGATAAATAAAACTTATAAGTAACTCAAATTTTCTTACTTCAAGAGACATTATCATGATGTAATCTAATGTATTGCAGCCTAGAACGTATGCAACCCGACATCGCCAAATTAAGAAGTTCAATTCACAGAAATCAATTGGAAAAATCAAGGTTATCATTTTTGTCATAACTATATCGTGCGGCTTGCAATTGCTTAAATATTGTACGTGCGAAGGAAGCCAGCCAGGTCCAAAATGCGGTTGAACTACAAACAGAAATCACAGTTCCAAACAGAAGGGGGGGCAATCGCCTCCCCCAAAATTTTCACAAACGTATGTATTTTGTTAGGTGCAGCAACAAGTTACATCATTTTGCTCCCCCCCGAAAATATCAGTTGGTTGCAACCCTGCTGTACAGCAGAGGTGAGCGGACTGTGAAATTTTTCAGTCCAACTCTAGTCCTGATCCAAAAAAATTGAATCCAATCCAGTCCAGATCCGCCAATGCAATATCATCATGTATATTTATTTTACCTCATGAGGCAAAATAACTATTCGAGCTATTTTGCCTTTAGCCAAATACAATTGGTTGTAGGCAAAATAGTTCTAGGAGTGCTTTTGCCTCATCATCATGAGGCAAAATAGACACAGCCCTTTGGCATTTCCATGATAATTTAACAAGGAAGTGTCTATTTGGCATCAGAGGGAAAAGCACTGCTGGAGTTATTCTGCCATTAGGAGAATCTGATTGCTTAGATTGGCATTGGTCGAGTGACAAGGACGATGCACTTGCATTAGCATAAGGTCCTTGTTACATGACCTAAAACCAAATTCAAAACCTAAACCCAAAACCTAAACTCAAAACCTAAACCCAAAAGCTAAGCCCAAAACTTAAACCCAAAACCTAAGGCTAAACCCAAAACCTAAACCCAAAACCTAAACCCAAAAACCTAAACCCAAAATATCAACTCAAAACTTAAACCTAAACCCAAAATTCAAACCTAAACCAAAAAGTTGAACCTAAACCCGAAACCTAATCCGTAAGCCTTAACCCTAAAGGCAAACCCTAAACCGAAAATTAACATACACCCAAAACAAAAACCCTACCCCTAAACCTAAACCTTAAACTTTACTTTTTGAAAAAGTACGTTAAAAGCACTCTTATCAAAGGTGTAACCTCTACCAGCTAAGCCAAAGGAAATGGTGAGAGTAGAACCAAGAAAAAATCGCACAGCAGGGAGAGACACTGTCATTCAATTATGTTCAGGTTGCTACTAGAACTCAACCTTCATACGTAAATAAAGGTGGATACAGTTCTAATTGCAAAATAGTCCCAGTAGAGTTTTTGCATTTGATGGCAAAATATACACTACCATTTAGCAAACCCGTGAAATCAGATCACAACTAAAATTTTTGATATTTTCAGAATAACCACATTAAAAAAACAAAAATTTTCTCAGTCTGATCCAGTCCTGATCCGCCAATTTTCAAATAAATTGCAGTCCGATCCAGTCCTGATCCGGCCAAAATTGGCTTCAGTCCTGATCCAGTCGTGATCCGTGCTCATCTCTGCTGTACAGTAATACAAAACAACGGTGCCTTGTAAAAGGCGGACCTCCGTAAATAGCGGAGCTTGGTTGCGGAGGTTCAATGACGTAAACGGAGTGGAAAAAAGTTGCGTTGCAAAAAAAACAAAAAAAAGTGAAGAAAAAATATTTCATTATTGCAAATAAATATGCGCTTCCCCCAAACATCTAATGCATGGATGTTTGCGATGTTTAAAAATTGTATACATTCACAACTGTTGAAACCTATTTTTTGTCCCAAAACCGTTGTGAAACTCAGATAAACAAAAAGTATCAAAATTCAGAATAGAATTCTTTTCCGGAGTGTAATATCCCTTTTGGAGTAAAATTATTTGTACTACCGTTTAGTTCTCATTGCTCAACGCAAAATATCGGTTTTAGCGACTCCGCTTACGTCAACAAACCTCCGCAACCAAGCTACGCTGTTTACGGAGCTCCGCCTTTTAAAGGGCACCCAAAACAACACAAAGACGCTGTAGCTGAGCTATAAGTCACGGATAAAGACGACCTACGAAGCGTGAAGGGTATGCGTCAGAGATGATCATCCAACAGGTGACAAGCGTAATTTCGGACCTCAGTAAAATTTCTGACCTATCATTCTTTTTCAATTATTTTTCAGTGATTGCTCTCAACACTCCAAATAGTTATTTTGCTTCTCAGAACAAAGAAATAAAGTCTGGCAATTAGTTTTTCGCTTGAAACCGGAGCGGACTCCTGCCTGAGTTTTGATTTTATCCTGCTGAATAGGATAAAATTTTGTAGCCTACGCGCGTGTGTAGTTACAAAACGAAAGTACCTAACTCCAAAGCTCTTTGTTAGAATTACTTCAAATTTTCAGAGATGGTGAGAATAGGTATGAATATCATATGTGAAATTCTCTGTGCATCAATACAACGAAAAAAAGGTATCCTTACTGTTGCGATCGGAAATCCAAAGCGTCATATACGCAAAGCTTCGCACCATGGCAGCAAGCAACAATAGAGATCATGCTTCGCAATCTCTCTTACTATTGCTTGCTCGCACTACATATATAATGGTGTTATTCTTCACGCACATCCCGTTCGTGCTGAATCACACAATCAACGTAACACCACCGGAGAGGTTGCAACAACATCCCCTCCTTTTTACAACGAACCACACCGATCGCACGTTCTTTGTGTAAAGGCTGAACTCGGCACGACCTCCACATCCTGGTCACAGCACCATTTTGTTGCGATCGGAAATCCCGAGCGGCACATGCTCAAAGCTTCGCACTGCGGCAGCAAGCAACAATAGAGATCGTGCGTCGCAATCACTCTTACTATTGTTTGCTCGCGCTACATATATAATGGTGTTATTCTTCACGCACATCCCGTTCGTGCTGAATCACACAATCAACGCAACACCACCGGAGAGGCTGCAACATTACACACGCAACAACTGTGAAGACCTTAATGTTTTGCAAAAAGTGTTGTAGCCTGAGCCTAGAAAGCTCTTGCTGGATACCAAACTGCATAACTAAACACATTCTGGCTGATGTTACTTGAAATTTTCATGGAATCTGCGGGTAGGTATGAAGAAAATTATTGCAAATTTTCATTGCAACCAAATGAGTACAAAAAATGTTATTGCGTGTTACCAAACAACTGTTCGCACCTAATTTTTTTGAAAAGGTCTTGTAGCCTATGCCTAGCAAGATGGTTTTCTACCAATCTTCATAACGAAAAAAGTGTTTGGTCAATTCTTAGGAAATCTTCAGGATTAATGCGTCTAGTTATGAAGAACATTTGTGGAAAATTTTGTTGCAAACAAAAAAAGCACGCGAAAAGTTATCGCGTTGGCGTTTATGTACGTCAATCCACACCTGGCGTATTCAATTGAATGACGCATATATGCGTCAATCAGCACCGAAGGTTTTAAGCTGTTATAATTTCTGAGCATGTGTCATTATATTTTGATTGTAGTCTTTAGTTTGACTTTTTTTCTCTGCTGTTACTTTAGCCTTTCAACTTTTCACCTGTTAGCCTCGCTTGCAATTTTCAGGACTGAAGATGCGTAGTTTTACGTGAAATCGATTTCCTATTAACAATTTGCAGAACGATTCCTTGCTTACACCCATCGTGGAGATCATGGGCGCAATTTGGTTGTAAAATGTGGGGGGAAAGCTTGGTGTGAAAGCAATTTGGTCATCGGGTCGATGCAGAAATGAAATTTTACAATATATATACAGATTCCCAATCTTATTTTCAAAGGTGTTTTGAGAGCAACACTAATCACGCTTTGCTTTGTCCTTGCAGATGATTTGTATATCAATATACTTAAATTTGTTGCTGGACATGGTGCTGTAGTTCCGACTACTTCCATTAATATCGTATTTGGATGCAAAAAGGCACAGCAATATAGCAGAATACATCAACCGGGTTCTATTGGAGCGGTCAGTTGGAGTGCACAAAATGCTGAATTGCACTGGTCGCACGTGCATATCACTCTTATAGTAGAATACTTCAACTTTCATGCATTTTATAAGAAGTGTGGGTTGCAGTGCGTTTTGATGTCTTCTTCAAGTCGCTTAATCTTACAAAGGCGGTAAATATTTGTCTTGCACATTTCCGTTTTTAGAAAGAGCAACAAATCTTTTTATTGCTTCTGAGCATCGTGCATTCAGACCTACCCCTAGCAAAATCTCCACTGATATCCTCTTACCAGCAGCAAAAACATTTGGCCTCAAATTAGCAGCGATGTGTCCGAGTCATTTTTATCGAGTCAGAGTCTAGTCAGAGTCACAAGACCCTCGAGTCAGAGTCATCTAAAATTCTTTCGAGTCGAGTCAGAGTCAGAGTCACGACCTGGACCAGTCAGGTCAGAGTCGAGTCACAAGAACTGTCGAGTCACTTCCAGTCGTTGGTTTGCAAGCTCGAGTTAATATCGAGTCACACGATATGTCACGTTTTTTCCACGATACTTTTTTGCTATGACATGGAATCCAACACGATATTTTACGTTTTTTCTACGACACTTTTTTGCTATGAAATCGCACCCAACAAGCCATAAAATGAGGTCCGATCAGTTAGAAAATGTTGCCCAATGTTGTTTTAAGAAATTTGATTGCAGGTTATTTATATCTAAGTTTTCCCAATTTGCATTTTACTTTTGTCTTTCATTCTCAGTCATTTCAGAAAGTCTAGCCCAACCTTTTTGCAAGTGTTGCAGGCTCTCAGTTAGCGTTGTGGTTACTGTGCAATTCACCACAAAAGAGATGTGTGTGAAGAATAACACCCATGTGTCGCGAACAAGCAGAAATAAAATGAGCACGACTACAGATCTTTATTGTTGCTTGCTGCCACAGTGTGAAGCTTTGCGCTGTTGCTGCTCGGACTTTCCAATCACAAAAGATGGTGCTTTGACCAGGATGTGAAGGTGGTGCCAGGTGCAACCTTCACAAAAAGAACGTGCAACGAATGCGGTACATTGCAAAAACGAGGGGATGTTGTTGCAACCTCTCGGTTGGCGTCGTATTGACAGTGTGGTTTTCGTATGGCCAATACATGAAAATGACTAGAGATGAACATGTAGGCTACTTGGATTTAAATCTTGCAACATTTCAACATATTGATGGATTTGGTTGTTATCATTTTTGCTTAAGCACATTTGGATTGGAACTTATTATTTTCTTTTGAACTTCTTCGCAACTTTCGGTTCAATTTTGGGACTGCAGATCACTGTAACTTTCAAATCAGTTTTGGGACCGCAGCTTAACACTGGATTGCAGCCACCGACATGTTGGGAGCCATTTATTGCAAGCACAATGCTGCGTCGCCCTGAGCCAACTGATGAAAGAATCAAATCGACAATCCTCAGCATAATAGCAATTGAGATTACACATTTGATCGGGTTCACTCTTCTAATCCTGCTACTAATTCTACGTCATATGTTGCATAATCACGTCGCCACGTGGGCTTAGGGTAATACCAGTGGAAGAAATTTGGATTAAAACAAGATTCGGTTTTCGCATTTGCATGAAATTTTGCAATATAATTTTTAATTTTTTGGTTTGGATTTTAATCTGAAAAACTTGAATCACTTTACTGGTATCTGGAAAAGATTCAAGGTCACAGTATGAGGCCCACTGCATGATCACAATATGCAAATACTACATAATCACCATAAGGTGTCAATGCACGATAAAGTGTCAATATATTGTGCCCTGCTGACCCCTCAATGAAAGCAAAGTCTCAGGTCTCCCTCTATGCAAGTTGGGGACACTTGATCCTTAAAATGCACCATAGCACGACTAGACAGGCAAAACAGAAAATTTCCACCAACCATGATCATCACTGAAGCAAAAAATGCTCATTTCTTTATGTGCAAACGAACTGCGTTTGTCCATCAGAAACTCAGAGATTTTGTAAAAATGACTCTGACTCGAGCCATAGACTGTGACTTGTGTCGAACCGAGTCATTTTGTGTAAAACGTGACTCGAGTCGAGTCACCATTTTTCTCAAAGTGACTCGAGTCGAGTCAGAGTCACCAAAAGTCGTGACTCGAGTCGAGTCATTGACTCGAGTCACGCTATCACTGCAAATAAGGTAACCTACTTCACAAAACGATTTCAATCTATATTTACTGTTGGTGTGTGGAGGATGTATCCTTTCAATCTCCCCTTATTGGCTCTGCCTACATACCAACACAGAGTTTGAAAGGTCCTCATTTTGAAGTCTGGACCGGGCCGGAGCTTGAAACACCACAAACCCAACATTCATTTTTGAAGCACGATTTTGGTACGAATGCCAAATTTTTCGAGGGAGTGAAAATAACTGCGGAGTAACGAAACACGTTGTGTTCGGGTATAGCTGCAGGTACACGGTTTATCACAACCAAAATAACAACCACCTTGACCAAAACACCGGCATAATCTGGCACAAACGTAGCATGTTAGTCCACGATAATATTGCAGAATATAATGTTTCTCAAAAAAAAGAAACCATCACGAAACTATCCACGATGGCGCTGTAGGCATGAAAAGCCGGCTTGTAGGCTTCTTCAAACAAGCCAAGAATCGCGTTCGTGAGTGATCTCTTTAAGGCAAAGCCATCGTGTGCTAATTTCCTCACCGCTGTGGCCTTCTCAAAAAAGTGTGAGACTAATCCCAGCAGTGAATAAAAGTGGTTGTGCGTGGACGTCGCAGGTTACAAGATCGTCAATGTCTAAAAACCTCCACGTTCGCGACTCACTCCAACGACCATCCCGACGTTCCCACACCCCAGTCTCTACGTTGGCGACTTCAATGGCCAGCATGTCAACTGGGGTTGCAACATAACATCCCTGGACGGTGAGAGCCTGGACTCCTGGGCAACATCCAACAATCTTGGACTGTTGTACAACCCAAATGAAACAGACAGTTTCTTCTCTCGCCGTTGGTACGTCGGCACCAACCCAGACCCGGCCTTCGCGAGTTGCGGCCAGGGCAGCCGACTGCGGTACAGACATGGCCCAGGAAATTTCCCACGATAACAACATCGGCCTTCCCTTATAACGCCACCAAGAATCAAGGTTCCTGCCCACAGCGACCCGGTGAAGCGTTGGAACTTTCACAAGGCCCATTGGAAGTGCATTTGCCTTCTCACTGGTGAACCCGTCGAGAGATTGCCACCTCTGGACACAACTGACATTGAGAGGCATACCAGGATTTTTGCGAGAGCGTACTTTCTGCGTCTAGACAATGTATCCCACAGGGTGGTCGGAAGAACTATGTGCCATGCTGGGACAAAGAGTGCGAAACCCTCTATTGCTCCTTTATCCGAGCTCCAGTGGGAACTGCCTCTGACAGAGTCGCTTCGTCCCTACTCTCTCGACAACAACAGAAAAAGCAGGAGCGATGGGAGGAAGCTGTCAACTCCATCGACTTCTCGCACTCTAGCCGCAAGGCACGGAGAACAATCAACAAACTTACTGGCCAGTCTGGAAAGCCTTCTCGCCTGTGCCCTGTCTCAGCAAATTCCATCGCCTCGCAACTCGTGAAGAACGGGGCACACAAGACTGGCGGGTTCGAGTCCACCAGGCTCGTCAACAAACAGCTGTACGACCTATGGAAGATTCCAACAACTGAGGGTCACAGTATCTCCGAACATTTCAGGCTGGAAGAGTTTACTGCTGCCCTCAGACGCTTGAAGCCAGGAAAGTCTTCCGGATTGGATTCCATCTCCTGGAGTTCATACTCCATGCTGGGTCAGCTCTCAAATCTTGGTTTTGCGACTACCTCAGTTACGGCATGCTGCAGCTCAAAATTCCAAAGATCTGGAGAAGAGCACTAGAAGTTGCGATCCCTATGCCAGAGAAGCCACTGGGAGACCAAAAGAGCTATCATCCTATATCTCTGCTGTGTGTCCCCTTTAAAATCCTCAAGAGACTCATCTACTCTAGTGTCGAAACAATCATCGACCCACTGCTCCCACAGGAGCAAGTGGGCTTTCGATACGGGAGGTCGGCCATAGACCAGGTCACCCTGTTGACATAGGACATCGAGGATAGCTTTTCAGCTTTAAAGAAGGCCGGAGCTGTTTCGTCGACCTCACAGCAGCCTACGACACTATATGGCACTGCGGCCTCACCTGCAAGCTGCTGCAATTGTTGCCTGATAGACACATGGTCCACATGATCGTGGAGATGGTTGGCGATCGCAGCTATTACCCTTACCACCGGAAATGGCCAAAGGAGCAGGTTACGACGCCTAAAAAACGGCTTCCCACAGGGATCTGTCCTGGCGCCCCTACTGTTCAACATCTACATCTCCGACCTGCCAACCGCCATCTCCAGAAAGTATGCATACGCTGACGACCTAGCAATCATACATGCTGATGGAAATTGGCAGGCGGTGGAAGGGGCGCTGAGCAAGTACATGACAACGCTAAGTGAATGCCTTCAGACTTGGAAGCTAAAGCTCAGCACCACGAAAACGGTGTCGGCGGTCTTCCACTTCAACAACAAGGAAACTAAGCGTTAGCTGAAAGTCAACTTCAACAACGAAACCTGCCCTTCTATTCCGAGCCCAAATACCTCTAAGTAACGTTGGACAGGTCGCTCATGTACCAACGACACCTTGAGTCACTTCGCAGGAAGCTAACATCACGCATTGCACTCCTGGGGCAGCTTGCTGGCTCCGGTTGGGGCACTGGAGCAACAACAATACGAACAGCCACCCTGGTCCATTTGACTACAGAGTACTGCGCTCCTGCTTGGTGCCGCAGTGCTCATACCCGCCTCATTGACCCCACCATCAACAACGCCTTGCGAATTGTGACTGGATGCCTGCGTCCTACACCAGCGGACAACCTTCCAATCCTCGTAGGCATGCAACATGCTGAGCTTCCTCGCAGTGGAGCCACACTATCTCTAGGGCGCCGTGCCATGGAGCCTGGACTGTTCCATGACTATTGAGATCAATTCATTTGAGACCATTCATTTGAGACCACGTTCATTTGAGACCATAACATTTGAGACCACGTTCATTTGAGACCTACTGATTTGAGACCACTTCATTTGAGACCACGTTCATTTGGGACCTGTTCATTTGAGGCCACATTCATTTGAGACTTTTTCATTGTAGACCACATTCATTTGAGACCACATTCGTTTGAGACCATATTCATTTTAGACCAAATTCATTTGAGACCACATTCATTTGAGACCACAGTTATTTGTGACCATATTCTGTAACTGTGAGGTCTCAGTTACGCTCAAGCGCACATAACACGTCACACATATATATACACACGGGTTCATGCACTAGCACCATGTACGAACCAGAGATGATCGGATAGTGTTTTTTTGCTATCCGATCCTATCCTGTTTTTGAAAAATGATATCCGTATCCGATCCGAATCCTGTTTTGGTTGAAATCATGCTATCCGTATCCAAAAACTATCCGAAAGTGTATTATGATTCACAACATACATTTTTGTGTTGTCTATTTTGCCTTATGAATGTCTATTTTACCTCATGTGGAAAAATAACTGCTGGAGGTATTTTGCCTTTGGTTGAACACAACTGACTGAAGTAGTTACATGATGAGTTGCAATGCATGTTCTGTTTAGTTGACTGTGACATCTGTAGACTAGCAGCTCAGTCCCATCTGCGTGGGCAAGGGTTGTCATGGTTTCAGGGCTGGCAAGCAATTAGCGGTTTCTTGTTTGCATTATGTGGACTGTAGACTAAACCCTAACTCTAAATCCTGACCCCTAAATCTAGAACCTGACCCAAAAAACCTTGGCCATAAGCCTTGACACTAAGCCCTAACAACACACTTGTACCCCAACCAATTATCTCTTTGCATAACCTGCTTGTCTCATGCTCACTTCAACCAATTGTGTTCAACTGAAGGCAAATTAGTCCCAGCACAGTCTTTGCATCATAAAACACAATAGACACTACCAACTGTAAATAACTGCATTGGATTGTGCCACTTTGGCCTTTGTCATGGTCATGCCTATGAACAGGAAGCTTGACATATCTTGCAAGCTTGACATATTGCACAACCTATGTACTTTTAAGAGTCAATTGCATCAAAAAGCAAGGTGAAGTTTTGCCACATCAAGCTTTATATTAGTCATTTGATTAGTAGCAATGGTTCCATTTTATCACCATCCATGGATGATTTTACATTCACAACTTCATTTATTGATCCTACCCATTTCTGCACCTGACCATACCAAACAGGCAATGGTAGTCTTCAAACCAAAACACAAAACAGCATTTAAAATGACAAATTCAACTATCTTACAAATTTTGAAATAACCCACTTAAAATTCAGTCTAACAAGTCCATGTCACAAAACAACAATTGTACGTATCGTGTTCAAGAAAGCAAAAATCTAACTTGTTAATGCAGGCTCACGTTACCTAGGTGTGAAGACAGCAGGGCCTAATGCAGACTACAGACAACATTAAACCGGCTACCCTGCTCTAGCTAGTCTAAGCTGCAGATCACAGTAGGCCTATTCTTGCTAACCCTGGTCCAGATACCTAGCAAACAACTGCCATAATGTATACTGAAAGAGCCCCATCTTGCTACATCAGCAACAGACTCATGCTGACAAACTTAGCGTGTTCACTTAGTAGGGCATGGGACTACACTACGGCGCTGAGATTACAGCATAGATAAGACTTGGAGTAATCATGACTCCAAGCCTGAAAAGTTACTTCCGAAGATTCAAGATAAAAAATGAATAATTGTACAACTTTTTTCCAAAAGTCTGAACCCTCAAAATATCGATAAAAGCGGATATCCGAATCCGTATCCGGTTTCTGTTTGAAAGCAGTTTTTGGATATCCGTATCCGGTTGCAAACTCACTATCCTTCCGGATATCCAAGCGGCAAACCGGATAGTGATCATCTCTAGTACGAACATCATCAACATCCCCTTTTCATTAGGATGTGGTCGATTTTTCACCGAGTTTAGTAGCACATATAATCTCGTAATCGTTCCAGTGTTCTGTGTGTACAAGACACCCAGTGACAATCTGATGATGTATGTGCGAGCACCAAGTTTCCGGACTATTTGGCTCTTTTGCCACCCCTCATTGTTGGGTCTTTGAAACATAATGCGATCGCCGACACACAGTGGCTGCAAAGAACCAACACGTTTGTCGTAATACTTTTTAATAGCGATCTGGCGCTTGCAGCGTCTGTTCAAATCAATTTTGTGGCAAGGTTTGGGCAGGGTAGGTAAAAAAGAACGCGTCACTCTGCCAAACATAATCTCAGCTGGGCTTTTACGAACGTCTTGACATGGTGTGTTGCGCAGTTCTAACAAGGCTAAATATTCATCTTGATGTTGTCGGCCAGTGCGTTTGAGCATATTCTTAGCTGATTTCACAGCAGCCTCTGCTTTCCCATTCTCATTTTGGTGTCCCGGACTTGAAGTAACATGCAGTATGCGCCATGTCGAACAAAAATCCGCAAAGAGGCTG
>JGI24158J21664_10005329_pt1 | contig 16798 bp, 9 predicted proteins | sample Ectturendosymbi3_FD_21664 | JGI IMG/M metagenome (IMG submission 21664)
CAAATTTTGCAAATTTTTCGTCTGCTGTTCCGATAAAGATGGGTCTTACAGTGAAACTGAAGCATTGGTAAATGTTGCAGTAGCTCGTGACGGTAAGAAAGTCGAAGTCGTCGGAGTCTGGTGATGATAAAGTTGATTCCCAAAACCAACCTGAACATCCTGTTGTACAACAAGGAGCAACAAGACTATTTCAAGCAACAAATGGATCGATACCATATTTTCTGCCACTCAGGGCCAATTGCATATACACAATGTTCTGCAATTTCATCCTAGGCCTACATCGTATTTAACCAGCCGTGTTATTTCAGGCTGTCTAGGTGCGTCTTTCAGAATACGTTTTGGTGAGCCTATGTTGTGATAAATTAAAAAATGCACTGTTGAAGAGGGTCGCAGCCAAACTGAAGACCAAGTTTGGGATGTGCGTTTGTGTGAACTGGAAAAATTCATAAGCTTTCTGGTTGCTCGTGGTGCAATCGGAGAACGCATCTTGCTTGTGACAATAGGGCAAGTCACGGGGGTTTATGGGCAAGTCATGGGGATGCGCGATGTATTTCGCAAACTATTCCAAGACACAGGTTTTTAGAAATTGTGGGATATCTCCGTTTTGATCTGAAGACGGAAAGGCGAAGGAATCTTTTGCATGATAAATTTGCCCTTGCTTCACAACTTTGGAATATTTTTATATCAAACTGCCAAAAAACAACATCACATTCCATAAGCAGTTTTTTTTCATGTAAGGCACATTGCAAATTCATCCAGCGCATGGCTAATAAACAAGACAAGTTTGATTTGAACTTGTGGCTGGCTCATTGATGCTGAAAGCAAAAAAGTATTTAACGGGTTTCCTTGCGTAGGAAAAGATAACACGCGGACTTTAGACGTGAGCGTACCTGCTGATGTTGTTCTGAAGGTAATGGGTTCGTCTTTCTAGGTTACTGTGTCACATGTGATAATTTTTCCCTTCATATGACCTGGCACTGCGACTCCGTGAATAGAAATGCGGTCTCTTTGGAACAATGCAATAAAACAGGAAGGAAATTCCGGAAGAGTTCGTAAAAGAAAAAGGTGATACGACATGATAGTCAAGCGCCAATTATGCCGACATCACACCAGTGCAAATCAAAAATCGTTGCAAGTTTGAGTAGTCTGCATCCAGATGTTTAAGTTTCAACCAATGAATGTCTGAAAAAGAAACCCCACTCAGTATTGTAGTGCAATGGCATGAAAGTGGGATTTGATGTGCGAGTATATGATCAAATTGCAAGGCTTTACTGTGTGAAGAGGAAGTTGACGGTCGCCTGTGCATGTCCTTTATAATGTTATTCGTTCTTTTCAACAGTTGTGTCATTTGTAAGCTCGTATGGCAGAGCAGTATAAGCCGCAGAAAACACATACAAACAATGGCAGAAGGACGGATAGGTAATATGCCAATTGTGTCTAAAAAGCGTCCAGCAAAAAATTTTTGGTGCCTCCAACAAGGGTTCACGGGCTCTTATTCAAAATGCATAAATGACACTTGCCAAGTGTGTCAGAAATGACGCACTACTCACACTTGCCACAGCTGTAAGAAACCTGTGTAGTGGCGTGCAGAGGGGGGAGGTGTGAACGGGGCGACAGCCCCACCCATCCAAGGCAGGGGCCATCTAAAGAGTGAAATTAAAAAAATTTAAATGCTGTAACTAGATGGGTTTTCCTATTGTAAAGCTGCTAACACATGCAACATGGATTTAATTTTTCGAAATTGTTTTTTTTATCCACACTAGTTTTTACGTATTCAATGCGAGTAATTATTTCATTCTTCAATAACAGGGACCTAACTCTAGGTGCGCGGCGCACACCCAATCAAATTGTTAGTGACGTGACTCTTTCCATATCGTGCGATCAAGGGAAAATCACAAAAGGATTGAAAGACACTGGCGTAACTGACGATTGGCAGGGAGTGAGTCACCCCTTGGCAAGCTAAATATAAAATCCGGGCCCCCTTTAGTTTACCTTTTGATATTTACTATTCTTGTGGTTGCCACTAGGTTGCTGTTTTTTGTGTTTTTTCTGGATGTTTTTGTTTTCTTTTTAAACTAACATAGTCATCCACGACATCCGAAATCACTATCATTCCTTAACTTTTTTCTTGAGTGTTGGTTAGTGGGTCCCACTAGCTAACACTCAGTTACGTTTTGCCGCCCGTGACTCAAATCTCTTTAGTTACGTTTTGCCGCTAGTGACTCAAATCTCTAATGATGCCACTTTGAAAAGATAATTATGGACGTTTAATTGATGTTCTGAGCCAAATGTCAAAACGGTCCTATTTGAAATTGATTGATTTAGCTGACTATTTGATGTATCGCTAGTTTCCCATTTCTTTTTTTGATGTGGCAACCATGGGTGTGTGTGCGCTAATACAGCGGCACACCTATGCTTGCAATATGTGCATCAACTGGAGCTTCGTCATAAATTGCCAGTTCAGCCGGATTGATCATAACCTGCTCACACAAGCCCGTATCTGTTCTGCCCCCACAGTAGTTGTACATAACAACCACGTAACAAAAAACGAAAGTTTTCTTGCGTGCTTTATGCGCATTCTCAATTCTTGTGTACCTTGCCAAGTTTCAAACTATCAACCCTGGCTACCTGCCATCCCAGCCGCATACCTTCTCTGCTCGACTGTTATTCGACGAGACATTCGCGCAGCCTGATGTTTTGCAGTTGTAAACTGCCCTGTCGTAGCGTTGAGTGTGTTTTACTACACTGTTTCGATGCGCAGCTACACATTTTGCAGTCCTGAACTGCGCTGGCGCAGCATTGGGTGTGTCGACTCCTCTGTTTAACGCGTTGTCGATTAATTTTGCAGTTATGAACTGCTCTGTCTTAGCGTTGAGTGCTGTGTTCTGCTCCGGTCTCCTAACTTGGAGCGCTGATATAATTTATGTTTATTACAATGACACATTTACAACAACGAGTAAGGAGAGTGCGTGTAGAATAATTTGTATGTTGTGTCAGCAAACTTCGCCAAAACGTTGGTTTGCAAACGTGAATATGACGTCACGTTGTGACGTCGCAAGCAGCGTATATACAGTAACAATGACTACCATACGCCACTGCTCAATACTAGATTTGAATATGGGGGGCATACAATCAAGCAGTCGCCTCGGGCATCACCAGACCACGCCGCTAAACCCGTGTGTGGTACCTGGGAAATGCAAAAAGTGTAAATCATGCGCTTGAACACCCGTAGCCTGTATCAATCGTTTTACAAAAGTACCGGTTTTAAGTTAAAGCTTTTCCGTATTTCCAAATAAAAAAGCAGTATTCAGTTGAAAGTATGTTACAAAAGGAAAATAATACATTTCTGAAAAAACATTTGTATATCCGTTATTTTAAAACAATTGTGTCAAACGACGCTTTACGTCCTTCTAGGTATGCAAAACAGCCGTTCTTCTAGTGTTAACACACTTTCCCCTGAAAAAATGCTTGGTTTCCTGAATTTGTGCACGAAACCACATGAGGCAACAACCAAGCAGATTCAAAACACTTGGTACGTTTCAAATTTCATTCTATTAACTACATTCGAGAACATGGCATACATACAAAAGCATCCAACCTGAGACTTGTTTTGAAAAACTTTGAGAATGGATGAGTCAAAGCTGCCCTCAAATGGCGGTGGCATTAGTTGTTTGAAAAATGTGAAAAAATAGCAAATAATCCATTATACACCTTTTTACAAACATTGCCACCGCAGCGAGTAGGTTACAAGCTTACAGCTGTATGGTGGCCCATGCGTGCCACCCTAAAAGTTTTCTTTCTGGCATTAAAAACAAAACAACAAAAATTATTTCAGATGCAATCAGAAACGAATCGATTTCAAAATATTAATGAAACTTTTTGGTAAACGTTTGCAAATTAAAATTTTTTCGTTTCATAAACATTTATACTTTCGTTTCAAAAGCACTTTCGCGTCGCAAATGATTTAAAAAAACTGTAAAAACATTTTCGTTGTAAAGGATTTTGTAGGGACTTCTTATTGCAAGAAATGGAGTATCTATGCATTGTTTGCTTCTTTCGGCAGATAAATCGAGCGACGTTTACCAAGGCAAATCTCAAAGCCAAGCTGTACCTGAGAAGCACGGAGAAGTAAGTTGCAGATACGCACACATGTTTAAACCAAAAATATCTACCATATCAATAGGAAGGTTCCCAGGAAAATCTATCTGTTACACTTGGATCTAAAGTTTAACTGCTTTTCATGTGTTGTTGCAATATTACTGGATAGATTTTGTGGATGTGCTGGAACGATTTTTGAATATCGTGCAGCATTCCAGATAATTCTTTATTCAAAAAAAGAACGGCGGTAAGAAGTGGTCTTTGTTGAAGTTGAATTAGGTGGTAAATACCTTTGAAGATTACTTTTTGCTTAAACGTATTTTCTCAAGCGCCCTAAATATTGTTAAGAAAACTCACAGTTGTTTCGAGGAAGTGCAAAGTATTTACTATGTAAACTTTTTTCCATGTTATGCAGAAGTTTCTAATTTCGTTTTAATGCAAGGAGTAAGCGTAGTGAAAAAATAACACTGATTTTCACCAGCATCTCCTTACTTCCAAGTATCTCTTGATTATAGTTGATATGTCAAAACATGTCAAGAGATCCTAAAACGTAGACACTAAAATGAAATGACCATTAAACTCAACAACATTAATCTTCATTGCACTTCAGGTTTTTGATATGTCTGAAACAGACATATACTACCTAAAAGCTGCAATGAAACCACGTTGACTAAAACTATTTGATAGTATTTTCATCAACAGTAAAAACGCCTTTAAAAAACTATACACATTTTATTTCAAAAACTATACATGTTTTATAGTTTTTGAAGGCTTTTTTAATGTTGATGAAACTGTTGAGTCTATCCCAATTTTATGCTCCAAAATATATGATTGTCGCGCCTTTTCTTCAAAGCACTTTGTTAAACATAGACAAAGTCAACAGAAAATCATGTCTAAAGCTAATTCGCTGGGTACAAAATTTAGGAAAACAGTTTCAGTGAAATGAAGTTTGGTCGTAAATTATACAGTAGGTTGTAAGAAAAGTTTGTTATTGCTGCTATAGCGCGTAGAAATATTTCTTTGCGTTTCACACATTGTTTTGACCGTGCTGTCGAAACAAACTACAGTCAAAAAGTAAAATTGATTTTCTCAAAGAGCTCACCACTTACAACAGTCAACTGATTTTTGATTTGAGTCAGTCAGTTTGTGTTAGGTTCCCGTTTCAACCTTCTTTTGCAAGTTTCTGATTTTTGCCAAATCTTAACGATTGTTGTGCGTGAAGCTGTTATATGAATTTCCTTCTGAAATTGTCGTTCCGCGATAACACAGTAGCCTTCATTAAAGTGTTTACAGAATATTTTCAAAATCTTTATAGAATATTTCAAGAAGTATTTGTGAGGCAAGTCCTGGTGGCCACATCCACGGCGAAAGCGGCCTAGAGGTCGTCCAAGCATCAGGTGACGTGACAAAATCTCCGACTTTTGCTTGGTCCCGTCTTGGTGTGGAGCCAGAGGAACTGTCAGAGATTGCTGAAAACCGTGAGGTGTATTTCTAGTTCTAAGGTTGCTGCGCCCGAGTGCGTCTTTAGGGGTAAAGCGGTTATGAGAGTGAATGAATGAATGTTGTTCCAGACACCTGCGGCCAACATTTCAAGCCGAATTGATTTTGGAAAGCAAGTTCGCCGTGGAAATGATATTCCTCACTGCTCGCATCAAACAAAGTCGGAAGCAATGTCGCCACGAACGCTGGACCACCGATTGCCAGAAGATCCAGAAGTAATGGAACGCAACCTTGTGGAAGGTTTGACAAGATAGTTCGTGTTTGTGGTTAGCAGCAGGTTTCGACAAATTCTATAAAATGTGATTTTCAACATTAGCAGTCGTACCTTTGTGGAAGCAATTTGCAGCTTGTTATTAGAAATGCACCAAAGACCTTTATTAATTCCAAATAATTACATTTTTTCCAAACGATAAAAGAACAAGTAGGTTTTATTTTATTACAATATTTTACTTTTCTTGACAGATAAGAATTTATTGATTCAAACCATGTTACAAAAACATTTCGTCACTTGGTTGCTTTTCACATGTGTTTCAGGAAGTTTGCCTAACTACAATTTTGTTCAGTTTAAAAATAACTTCTCCAATAAAAGTTTCCCTGCGCGAGCCTGCACACTGACACTGTTGATCAGCGTTTCGAGTTTGATTGCTTTCACACAGGCGCTTGTGTATTGCGCATGCTAAGTAGATATAAATGGAGTATGCTGCACAAGTATCACTACACAAGCACTGGGCAAACCCTCACTTTTTTGTGGTGTAGCCATCAGTACTTAAAAACAAGGTTCAAAATAGACAAATCTGATCATTTCAATTTTTGTAGGTACCGCGTTGTTACTAAGAAATACATACATACATGACCCATGCCGTCGCTTTCGCGGCGATCAGAACGTCGAAGACACTAGAACATTTTGCCGAAAGTTCTTATGCAACGCAATTGCGAGTACAGACAATGTACAAAACAAGAATTGTCCTTCCAGTGGCATCGACGATCGCCCGGGCAGAGATTTGTTTAGGGTGTTGAAGAGATCGCCCATTTCTCAAACGCTCACGCTTGGTCTTCGAGGAGGTTACTAAGAAATAGAACATCAAAAAATCGTTGATGTTTGTTTTGCAGGAAAGCGGAGTGACTGTCTTCACGGAAAAACCCAGAGCGACGCTGTCGGTGTGAGGCCAGCAGATGTAAGTCGCATATATGAAACATGTCAAGTAAATACTGAATCGAAGGTTTTTCAAAATAAAGGATAAGCTTTATCATTTTTAAATTCTTTTGTAATGCTAATGATGCAGTTATTTTATTGATTTGGAAAAAAAGGATTGTGATTGTCGCGCCTTTTCTTCAAAGCACTTTTTTAAGCATAATCAAAGTCAACAGATATTCATGTCTAAAGCTCAACCGCTGGGTACACAATATAGGAAAACAGTTTCAGTGAAATGAAGTTTGGTCGTAAATAATACAGTAGGTTGTAAGAAAAGTTTGTTATTGCTTCTGTAGCGCGTAGAAATATTTCTTTGCTTTTCACACATTTTTTGACCGTGCTGTCGAAACAAACTACAGTCAAAAATTAAAATTGATTTTCTTCAAATAGCTCACCACTTACAACAGTCAACTGATTTTTTATTTGAGTCAGTCAGTTTGTGTTAGGTTCCCGTTTCAACCTTCATTTGAAACTTTCTGACTTTTGCCAAATCTTAACGATTGTTGTGCGTAAAGCTGTTATGAATTTTCTTCTGAAATTGTCGTTCCACGATAATACAGTACTTTAAAGTGCCGAAAGTCATCTGCCTTATTGCTAATTACGCTACAGTTTGCTGAAACCAAACTCGTGATTGTGAAGCTGCGAACGGTATTAAGTTAATTCAAAGACACTGCAGATTCACAAGTGCGATGTTACGTACGTTGATGCTAAGGATTCTTGCCTCACCCTTTTTATCGAAAAGAATCGCTTTTGGAGTTGTGTTTGCCAATGCGGTTGATGTTTTTTTGCACAAGTAAAACGCAACTGTGCTTTAACGATGTCATTCCTCGATTGGCGACCAATGTCAAAAACTGTTATAGAATCATTGTTATTGGGGGACAGGGAGTAATAAAGTCCCAGCTGATATGGTTCTCAAAAGGAATCGTGAAGTTCTTTATTCCTTCGTCATAGTGACCCTCTCTCCATTTTTCGATATACCGAAAGCTGACGACGGACCTGATAGATTTCGCTTCTCAAAATCAACACAACAAACGCACCCTCGAATGTAAACACACTTTGAAGCTCTGCAGAAATAGCTGCAGCTGCACCAGCAAATATTTCTGTGCCTGTTACTGCATAGATTGCGTTGCTGTGAATGAAAGCAAGCAATATTTCGGACAAAAAATGAAACCTTCCCGACAAAACTTGAGGTGCCCATTAGCAAAAGGCAAAGATGCAAAGTTTGTGGGACGTACGCAAACATTTGGTGCAATATGTTTGAAACGTATATTGATTGGCCTTCCAAAGAGAACTCACAATGACTGACGCCTTTACTGTGCTGGAGCCAATAACGTCGCGAGGGAGAGGCAGAATACATTACACGTTATCCGGACAGAGCGCTTGTGGGGTTGAAAATATAGGATTTTTGTAATGGGTGACAGGGTACCGCTCTGGCTGCATTGCTTCCATCAATGATATGCTGTGTGACGTCATCGACGACCGTTCCACCTTTGAATGCCCTTTTGCACAATTTCACAAAATCTTTTTCATACGGTTTTTTCCTTTACAAATTTCTGCACAGTATCTGAAAAGATTGAAATGCGAAAACGCGCCCACGCTCGCTGTAATTTCATTGCAGATACTTTTGTATTTTGTCTGTACCACTAACACCAAACAGATGCATGGTTTTTTATGAAGTAAATCTTCTGTGGCAAGAAATCTCATTTTGCGTAAACAAGATTGCCACCAACTGAAGTAAAGCCGGTAATTGATCAGCCAAAAATCTTTCTCGTCATATCGATTCGTAAGGCTCTGTATCCTTAGACTTTTGGGCCAACCTCTTCTGCCAGTAATATGTAACTGGAACTGCATAGCATTTCAAAGTTTTACTGTGCACATGACTAACCTAAGCTTCCTTACTACAAATATGCGGCTCATTAAATTGTCGAAAAGATGTTTTGGATCAGGCCATCAGTGAAAGACGGAACAAGACATGTACTGTGTAACGGAACAACAAGATTAGGATGAAAATAAGCTCGATTTATCGACAAAGTCAGGCACTCAGACAATTTTTGGAGATGCTGTACCTTATACGGCAAAACCAAAATTGGAATAAAATTGGTGTACCTTGTATCTTGAACCCTACTTGAAAAATAGTTTGGGTCCAAAACCCCTGACCGCCTTTTCCACAGCCCAAAGTTGTTGGAATGTCAAAAGCGCTTGGCCAATGGCACCAGTCTGCTTGTAAATAAATACCTGCTGGCAAATGGTACTGAAGGTATAAAATATACAATAAATGTTGTAGCTTCTTGAGGTGGCTTTGGCAGCCTAATGCAACATTTTTACATTTTCGGAAGAACGTTGATACGGATTGATGCTACCTTAGTTATTGTTTTAAATGTGCATAAACTTTCAACGTGGTTGATGGTGATGATCACTTAAACCTTATATTGCACGTAAGAAAATAAGAAAGTTATTGAGTTGCTAAAAATGTTTCTTTTCTTAGTAATGTTACAGTTGTTCAAAACTTGCTTTTTGATTTGCTTTCTCTCACCTTTATTTAGAAAAGTGTTATTGAGAACACAAGCAACAGCAGGACACAAGGGCGTACAGGAACTTTGAAAAAGCGTGAAGGAACTTTGTAGTGTTCCATTGCGAAAGTATTCCCGCAAGAACTTGCTTCATTATCACTGAATTTAACAAGTATCTGGTGGAGGTTTTTGTTTGGCTGCATAAGCGGGTAGGGTTATTTCAGTAATTATCTCACAAGTTTTGGTAGACACACGAAAATAAAGCATTCGACCTACCAAATGTTTGTCTGAGGCAAAGTAAGAGGAGAATGAAAGTATGTGTTTTTCGTTTGGTTTCATCTATTTTACCTGAGTAGCACGGGATCTTTTTGGTACTCTAGACTTTAGAAAAAAATTGATGTTATTGAACTGACAATGATTAGCAATGCTGCGTTGTTGGTGGTGTACTATGACTAGAGTCACAGCTGCAGTTGCTAATCACAAGATGTGTAGCCGTGGAACGATCTGCCAGTTCGGGGCGATCGCACAACAACCACATTTCCATCTGTTGAGGAACGCTTCTTTCAAAGAAAGAGTTTATGTGTCTTGATTTACAACAACCTGGTTGAGTTGTTTTTCAGGGACCTGCAGGTCGATGAAGTGAAGGTGTTGTTGCTTGTGCTTGGAATATGTTTTTCATATTTGATTTTTTCCGTTCATGGTTTTTCCCTGTAGTTCACACTTCTCATAAATAACGATAAAAAAATAAACGAAAATTGACAAACTAATCTGAAAATCAAAATATGGCGCAAGTTGGATCAATGACTTTAAACAGTATTGTACTTACCATTGTAGTCTACTTTTCAAAGAAGTGTTTGCAATAGTGAGTAACAGACATACTTTTGCGAGAATGCGATCCAGGGTTTTTTCTTGGGTTAATCATGATCAGAAAACAATCTTGTTGTTTGCCTTCAAAAAGCAAAGATTTTAAAAGCACTTAACAAGGGCAAATTTTTGTGGCACTGTGACCAGAGAAAAAATTTTAAAACTGGCAAAACCAAATTTGATTTAACATTTCCTTATCTTGTTTTTAGCCGAACATAACACAGCTCGGTTCGAATTCTTCCTCAGAAGTACCTCACAGACCTGCTTTGCGGAAAGCCCAGGAAGGTATCAACATCTATCTTTTGCTTTTGTAATGATGCAACACGCTTGTGAAATGTGGAAATGTGATTTAGCGACAGGAAACTGTATTGGAAATTGTTAATTTTGTAAAATTCTATAAATGAAATAATGAAACTAAAGTTCGCTCTTGTTTTCCAGTCTTCGCAACAATCTTTACACAAGTTAGCAGGAAAAACATGCCAAATGCATTTTTATAGTGAATTAATGCAGAAGACAAGAGTTTGCAAAATACCTAAATCCCTCATGTCTATCATATTCCTGGTTGAACTATTCAAATAAACACCAAAGAAAGTGTACTTTGCAGTTCTTGTTAAAACTGAGATTTAAAAAACATGGATTCTTTGAGCATGAGCCACATTTCAGCAGTTGATTTGGAACCAAACGTTTGGATCATAGAAAGCATTTCAAACTAGTTTTACTTTTTTTATTTGTAATTGATCAATGTAATGTTATTTTGCAATAATATGTATGAAAAAAACTATACGTTTCATAAATTGTTGCCTTGGACTTATGAAATATGGAAATGTGTTTTAGCGACAAGAAACTGTATTGGAAATTGGTAATTTTGTAAAATTCGTGAGCTTGGTATCTAGAAATCGTACACTTAAAATTGTCGTATGCTGCCTTTTGCACTTTATCCACATATGACACGAAAAATCAAACAACCAACAGCGCTACATACCAATATTGATGTTTCAACAACCGACAATTTATTTAATTTATGCTTGTTTATAAATATAATTGAGGACTGTCAGACCGATGAGTCATTACAAGCATGTTGAAACAGAACTTGAGCATAAACTCAGGCAAAAGCTTATAGTTTCTTAGAAGTTTAAATCGTGAGGTGTTTAAACGGACAGTTTGAAGCTGGTGCAATGACGTACATTAAATTCCCAATGAAACGAAAAGAAGCAGGCACAGAACCATATATCATCTAAACGTTTCTATCAAACAGTTTCGTATACTATTTTTCAATTGATGGTGGAAAATTGTTTTTGCGCCAAGGTCTTTTTTTTACAAATGATTCGACATCGGACGACACTTCACATGTGGAATATTCCAAAAATATCAAAGCCAGCGAAACTTGTGGTAATGTTCTTGGCATATCAACAATTTCACGGAATCCCGATTTAGAACATGTGAAAAAGGAAATTGGAGAACTTAAAGGTAAAAATGTTTTGAATCCTACGGACGAATTTTCTGTACAAGTACAAGTTATGGTTTCTTAACTTCTACAGAATGTCATGATTAGTGCGTTGCGTGTTTGTATGTAAATACGTGGAAAACAGTTGTACATTGTCTCCTTGCCTTCTAACTACGTCCATACTGATTAATGTTTTTCTTGAAAAGTGAAATCTGTGGTTTTGCTTGATGAAACACATGTGATAAAGTTCAGAAAAATGTGCCATGTTATGCCATTTATAATCCCAACATTAGAAAAACTTAGTATTGAGCCGTTTTGTTCTTAGAAAAAGCTGTGTAGCTTGATTTGATTTTTTTAAATAAACTGAAAGCCAGCGAGAAGCAGATTAATTTTCAATCTCATTTTTAAAATTTGTTTGCAATTAACCAGCTCCAGTTCATTCAACTTATCAACTTTTTCATAAAATTATAACAAACCTATAGTAAAAATTCCACGCTAAAGTTTGATACTTCTATTCCCAGTGTATCAGAACCTTTTCAGTAGATATTGTTGTTGTTTTTGTTTCGTTTGATCAGAATCAACACGACGAATTTTACTTTTGTTTTTCTTTATTGCCTGACCAAGGCAGCAACAATAACAAACTTTCACCGGCGTGTAGTAAAAATTGAACAAAAACAGAAAACTCCAGCAGCAGCAGTAGCAGTGTTGCCACTCAATTCTTATGAAAAAGCACTGGATTTCATGATAAAAAACACTATATCACGACTAAGTTTGCCGTTAAAGCAAAAGGCTAACTTACACTCAACGACAATGGCCAGAAAATGCGTTGCAGTGCAGACAAAGACATTTGAAAACCAGGGACAAAGAAAACGGGATAGACCAAAGCAGCAACGACGGGTCACTGAAATTTTTGACAGATGACCATAGTGACTTCGTAGTTTAGTCCGAAATAGATTATATGCACTTGTGTTATTTAAGATGTAAAAGTGGGTAGAATTTTTAGAAAATTGCAATTTCATGAAATTAACGTCTCAATTATAGTTACAATTAAAGACAATTGTTTAATTAAATTCATTCAGCTCACTCAAATAAAAAAAACTTTAGATAACTATGAAAAAACACCAGAGCACTAGATGAAATGAAAAAACACTAGATCTAGTGGAAAAGCACTAGGTGGAAGACAAGAAGCGTCAGCAGTAACGTGACGCAGCGGGATACGGACCTATGGTCATTGCGAGCGACGTCAGGACTCCAGGGTTAATGCACAAAGCTGTGCTCTACGTCAAAAATGCTTGGAGGCATCGAAGTGATATTTGATTTCTGCTTTGGCATGTGCTCTTGATTCAACAGAGATTCGATCTGGAACAATCAATGTATTGTCATTGCCAATGATCTCTGGGTTGTGAAGACCAACGTTATGAACTAGATTGGCCTGCAAGTCCCTGCAGGCTGACGACCTTTGTAAAGTTCGATGTTCCTCTACAAATTTTTTAAATTGCATGGCTATTTCCCGAAAGATGGCGGGGTTCAGCATTCCTAGGAAACCTTGAAACAAATTACGGTTTAGTGCTGCTGACACCAAAACGAAGGCGCAGTTATATCATGTAAATATTCCACGGTGTCCTTAGCAGAAATGTCTCAGAATTCAGCAGATTATACGCATACTGTGCTTGGTGCAGGTCTGAGTTTTTCAAACAAAGAAGAAAGGCCTGAATCCAAATTTTGGCTGTGGTAAGGAAACCGTGGTCTCCTCTACAAAAAGCGGAGAAATGCGAACGTGCTTCTTTAAGATTAGCAGTACAGCTCCTGAAACTGGCCTAACAGCATTCTGTGTGATTTACGTCGAATAACTTACAAGCACTTACACATTGGATGTTGTTGGTTCCCGCGAATTTTACCACGGCCTTTATTTCTTTTGTACACAATGTTGATTTGCATGGGCTGCGTACAGCTGGTTAAACTGCAAAGCATTTTCATGTAAACAATCTTTTATTTTTTATAAACATTTGCGGCAATTTAGTTTTGGGGTGACTTACAACATCGGTGTGTGACCACTACGCAATCTAAATTGCCAATTTTAATTGTCTAAAGGGCTGAAGAACGGCCCGTAACTGTCAGTTCATTTGTTATCTCTATAGAGATCCATAAAAGAACGCAACAGACACCAAATACGCATTAATCATAAAAGAGTCAGGAACGTGCTTATATACAGGCAGAGTGGGCAGAAAAATGTTAAGATATAAATTTGAGATCAGCTAAATTGATGAAGAAACATCGTTTTATTGTAAAGCTGATTGTGTTTTCTGTGTTCAACTGAGGAAATTTGGTGTAGTTAAAAATATGTTTGAAATATTTTAACAAAATATAAATATTTTGAAAGGTAAAAAATAATGAAAAAATAATTTATGAGGTACAAAAGGAAAATGAAGCAAAACAGCAAAAACTACAGAGTTTACTTTCATACTGAAAATATGGGATGTACACAGGAAAGAACAAGAGACAAAAAGTGAATACAAAAATAAAAAAAATTATAAGTTAATGTAACTCACAGTATTATGTTCTGGATAAGTGAAATGTTACTAAAGTTTAAAATTATGTATCTTTTTCATGTAGACGGTTTTTTTCAAGTTTCCATTTGAAGGTAAAAGTGGCATAAGACTTCATACAGTCTGGTGTTGACGACCACACTTTTGCGCCAACAAATGTAAGGAAACAATTTCCTGAGGAAGAGTTAACTCTAGGTAAAAACAGGTTGTTGGAAATTGATAGTTTTGTGGAGTAAGAATGAATTGAGCTGATTGGAATAAAATATTCATCAACACGGCTTGGAAGCAGTTTGCGTTATATGAGTGCATGAATTTGCCTACTGATAATGTATAAAGTTTGGGAAGGCATAAGATGTTTAAGTGCTGGAAAGGTTCTTCCAGAGATGCCGTGTTAGTTGGTCTTATTAGCTTTATATCTTTATTTTGGAGTTTAATACGAAGCTGAATGGTTGCATTTGAAGCACGTCCCCAATTGAGGATTGAGTAATCAAGGTAGAGGTGGATTAGTATAGACAACTCTCAATACAGATTGGGTTGTGAAATGTTTCAGTTTGGATAGAACTCCACAAGCTCGTAATAGCTGAGTTTTCACCTTTTGTACATAAGGCTTCCAGCTTAGCTTATTGTCAAGAAGATGCAACAGCTTTTTATATTATATACTGTTATTTCTCTCCATGCCAGGCATGGGATGACAATTTGGGTTCATGTGGTATGAAAAGACCCGAGTATTTGCTGGACCAAGACCCGAAATCTGATCCCCTCTTTGTTTCCATGTAGTGCTGCCCAAAATGTTTCTAATTTTATTGTTCGCCATTATTGACTACGGTATATTTCACTTCCTCAGTTATCTCTAGCAAATTAATACATCTTAAATGGTGTGAGGCCATTATCAGCTATACACTTACAAATCAACTAACATTCTCAAGCACTACTGAGTAACACTAGTTGGTGGATACATTCTTGTTGCATTAAATATCACAGTAGAGATCATTATGGTGCAAATAATACTTTAAACCAATCTAAGGTGTCTATGCTGGCAACCTTTTAACCAGTCCATAGATTGACAAGACGTTAACAGTAATTCAGTTTTCTGGGTGGTTTGACAACCAGCCTTCAACATGAAGTTTTGCTTATTTAAGTTATAGGGCTGATTACTAACTCTGATTAAAGATTCAATACTAATAATTACAGAATACAAACTCATTTCACAGGCATGTTATGTTTAGTTACTGGCACACCAATCACAAACCACAGCCACAATAAAGCACATCTTTTTCATATACACACAGTTGAGGTGCATCGTGTACAGTAATTACAGAAAACCGATCGGGTGGATGTTGAAGGCCCTGTTCAGAAGATGCTAGCAGTACCAAATCGTCTGCAAAAAGTAAACAGTTCATCCTACACCTCCCAACGGTCACACCCTCGTCGACGACACGGCTGTGACTGTCTATATAATTCGTGTAGATCGGGGGCCCTAATTCATGTAGATCAGGGCCAAATCCGGCATGCGGAACCATTTCAATCAGACCGGGGAGTTATTTTCTCCGGCCACAACAATATTTGTCAATAATGAAAAATTATATTTATACGAAAAATTGGTTTCTTTGGTGATATGAAACACATCCTGAAATAATCGCATTACCTAAGATGTCCGGCCCTCCTACTGTTGTGTAATAATAGCTTATGTGGCCCTCTGGCAAAAACGTTTGGAGACACCTGATGTAGACTATGAAGAGGAGTGGAGACAGCACACACTCTTGTCGGAGTCCAACACCAACGGTGAACGGTTGTGATTTAACTCGCCTGATACGGAAAAAAAATTCTGAGCAGGAATGCAGTGGCTTGACGGCCATTAAGATGCAGCCGCCAACACGGTGCTCCCGCAACACTCCCCACAGCTTTTCACGAGAAACCCGGTCGTATGCTTTCTCGAGGTCGACAAAACATGTGTATATACGTCTTTGGCATACTTCCAGGATTTCTCAAAATTTGCTGGTAAGTGAAATATTGGTCTATAATTCTACGGCCGCGACGAAAACCGCTCTGGGTATCATCCAGCTTTGGTTCAGTTATTTCGTGGCATCGTTTTACAGGGCACTTGGCATATATTTTTCTATGGAGGCCAAAAGGAGATATACCCCGGTAGTTGTGCATTCACTCCTGTCTCTCTTGCTATGTATGGGAATGATCACCCCACTTTGCCAATTTTTCGGTGCTCTTCCAGAACACCAAGCCATCTGACACACACGAGCAAGGCAAAGAACTACTCCTCGATGCTAGACTTTGAGAATTTCAGGTAGGGTTTCATCCCAACCAGCAACCTTCCCAGCCTTCAGTGTTTTGACAGCAAGGGAGACTTCGGCTGCAGTGATGTTTTTTTCTCCCTCAAACGTACCTCCTGTGTGTTGTGGCAGTCCTCTTCTAAAGAAGACCACAACACATTTAGGACAACTCCGCTAGAGCACTGGTGAATGTAGCCGGAGTTCCCAAGGCACGCCCAAGTTAACAATTAAGAAACTTAGACCCGCCCGTTTCGCGGGACTTGCTCAGTTTATCACAATAGGATTGTATTCACTCATGGTTTTATTCTGGTAACTTTAAGCACTGCGATATTCATCACAACAGGGGTTTATAATATGCA
>JGI24158J21664_10005330_pt1 | contig 16798 bp, 10 predicted proteins | sample Ectturendosymbi3_FD_21664 | JGI IMG/M metagenome (IMG submission 21664)
GGGGGGGGCACTCGGAAATTTTTCCTAAATTTTTCCACGGGGGGGCCGAAAGTGGCGAAATTTGTTTCTTCCCACTCGAAACTAACAAAACATTTTTTTGCTGAAAATTTCAAAATCCCTGCCCCCCCTTCCGACGCCCATGTTGGAGGATATGCGTAAATTACAGTACATCCAAAAAAACAAACACGGTTTGATCCGGACGTCTTTTTTTCGAACTACAGGCTGACCGCTGCCTACCAGAGATGAGCGGGCTCTGAATTTTTCCGTCCAGCGAGTTCGGTCCTGATTCGAAAAAATTTAATCCGATCCTATCCTGAACTCCTAATCCGTAAATTGCGTAATGGTACAAGTACCATCACATGGCGAAATGATGCGATAGTCACCACAAATAAATATCGAAGCTAGTTGAAAAGTATGTAATACCGGGAAGACCGAAGCAGCACAGAGTGATCATGGCATGTGATCTCTATTGCTGCTCTATCGTAGAAGGCTTTCCCCGTGTAGCGCTTGCCGCTACGCAAAACTTGTTTGAAAATCACCAGTCCACTTCAGTCCTGATCCGCCCATGTAATGCCATGTAATTTTTAGGCACTGTCTATTTTGCCACATGAGGCAAATGCACTGCTGAAGCTATTTTGGCTTTAGCCAAACATGATTGGTTAAAGGCAAAATAGCTCTTCCACTGCTTTTGCTTCATGAAGCAAAATAGTGCTTTTTCTGACATTTTCACAATTTATCAAATCCAGTCCTGATCCGTCCTCATCTCTGCAGCCTACTACACGTACAAAGGTTTAAAATGCAGGAAGAAACATTGCTCAAAGGACCCGACGACACCAGACATGGTGTGTATGTGTGGACCGAAAGTAACTTGATGCTTTGTTTTACGTAAGACTGCCGAACGAACTTAATTCATTACCCACTACAACCAACAATGAAGTTCCAGGGTTATTTTACTGACATCATTGCATTTGATATTCTGATACATGTAATCTATTGCGGGCATAAAATTGATTAAAACCTTTCAGCGTTCCATAGCAGCTACTTCGACAAGATAGCAACTTTTCCCGCGTAGCACACAGTTGCATAATTTCGGGTGTGACCGTGTGAAATCGTACATCTGATGTATCAATGCTGACATTCACCGTGCCATCGCATTGGTAATGCTAATAATTAATAACAACCAGCACAACATCTAGATACAAACTGCGAGACACTTGTTTCTGAAAAATGCATCAAGTGGAATTAAACACTGGGTAAGCCTCGTGCAGCTACAAGAGTAAGGCATCGGTTGGTTGCGGTACGCATTTGGTAGACCGCAGTAAGCCTGTAGCGTAAGGCCATTCATTGTGTATGCCTGTAGGTTATATACAGATTCAAAATAAGGGAGACCGGGTAGAGTTGTTACGATTTTCACTTAAAAAAATGTAACCACCAATTTACAATAGCTGCAGCAAAGAAAATTTGCAGACGTTTTGCTACATCCTTCAGCTAATGAACCCAACAAACCAAAAAAATTCATACGCTGAGAACTTTNATTGAATGAAAAGTGAGGTGATGTCAAGTGTAACAATTGACCCCATGGANGGGGTATACTGTTACACACCATGGGGTAACCTGTTACAAGAACGCAAACATGCAAGTATTGCAGGAATAAACCTGCCAATTCACATGCAGCAAGACCTCAAAGAAAGGAGAAGCCATACGCTGTGACAGCGAGCTAAACATCCACATTCAAAATGCCGTTTCTGTCACCAGGCATAGTGTTCTAACTGCAAACACATTCAAGTTAAAAACAATACATACTCAAAGGCTGCAAGAAAACGAAAGTAAAGGTTTAAGAACACAACCACTGCAATGAAAAAGCTCAGTCACTGTAAGAATAGAGAAGATTCATGCAGTGACTGGACTAATGTGCAATGGCATTGCAAATCACAATAACAGTGGTTTAATCCTGGCAAATATCAGAAACATATATGTCACTACCAGGCGCGGATTTGCCATTAGGCTAAAAAGGCATAAGCCTAGGGCCCCGATTTCGCGGGGCCCCAAGATTTTGGCCGTAACGACAATTTCCAGCATTTCTGTAAGCATTTATATTTGTATACTTGTTTTGGTTCAACGCACGTTTGTTTACTATGCCGCTGACAAAAGATCTCTATAAAAGAATAAGAGCGAAAGATTGAAGTGAACGAGGATGAGCATTCTCTTTTTATGGCGTTGAGAACAGGTTATTGTTGCGTTTGATGTGTGGAGCAAAACGCCTGAATCCATTTATCAGATTACACGAGACCAGTGAGGTACTCAAAAATATGTAATGTGAGTGTGGTCATATAACTTCACTGCTGCCTTTTTCGTTTGTTCCATTTTGACTGTGTTTGTTCCTGATGTCGAAAGAAATCAGAATAAAGCAATGTAGTGTGTTTATGAATTGGAACAACCTGTTGAGTGAATGTAACGAGCACTTATAGTGCTAATTTGCATGACACGAGACGTCGAAAACCTTCCAGAAGGGCCCCCAATTTAAAATAGCCGAGGATCCCGAAAATGAAAATTCGCCTCTGATCACTACCTTCACTACAACCTGAATGTGACCAACCTGTGCATATTACACACTTCACCCACATCTCACCATGGGCAGATTTAGATTAGAAGTCACTACAGACTAAAACATGGACATCAGGCATGACTTTCTTTTCTGCTTTGCAGACTTGGTCATCGAAGTTTAGTACAAACATCTGCAACTTTTTGATTTCTTCAACATCTTCGCAGCAGATTATGTCAAGATAACCGAATGAAGTTTTCGCTATGATGGTGTTGTTTTACTTTTGGAGCGGCTTTAGGATGAGGATGGATCATCACTCGCGCATGTCACGACACCTGGTGGCATCCTAATTTTTTCTGGTGACACACCTGGTGGCATGTTTTCATGCAACAAAAGACACGGGGAATGTTGATACACTGTGTAACATGCCCCAAACGTGTCTTGGAACACTCATCGACGATTTCATAGAAAACCACATAGGTATAACTATGAGTGTTGTTAGCACAAGTAACTGCATAGAAAACACTTCTATGCAAAACTAATGTGACCAGGTCAAAGCCTTTAACAACAGCTTAATAACAATTTTAGCCAGCCCACAAAATTTACTTTACATACCCTAAAACACGTAAATCCTCGTAACACAGCCGTAACTTGTTGAAAACCAAAGTTTGTTTGCAAGCAGGTAACTCTTGGATGTGGGAATTGCCTGTGTTAATTCAAGCGGACAACCGCATTTTTTAAAGAAGTTATGGGGTTTGTACAACTCTACCCGGTCTCCCCTTCCTGACGGCTAATATCGTGGTAATTTTATTCACAGTAGTTTGTTTGAAAACCGTGTCGTTGTCCTTAACGCTTGATTAATCGCAGTGACAAGGCAAAACCCAGTGATGAGAATAAGACCATGCAGGGCGTTTCAACTGTAGGCCTACTTGATGAAAGGTCTGTCATGGTTTCCTTCAAATCATTGCCTTTCGCGTCGTTTCTGAAAAAAATTTGCAGTTGCACCTACATTTCAGTTTTTTCCGAAGTGGATATTGCACGTAAAACAGACATCGCGTCGTTTCTGAAACAAATTTGCCTTTCGCGTCGTTTCTGAAACAAATTTGCAGATACATCAAAATTTTGTTTTTTTCCGAAGTGGATATTGCACGTAAAAAGCATGAAAAACAGACGAAGAAGCAATTATTACGCTTCATCGATTCCTGATATTGATGCCGAATCACGTGGTACTTTTCTAAATGGATCAATTAATAAATGCCCGTTATACTAACTCCATTTGCCATTACAATCGACAATCAGTTTTAGCTTTTCCATCGAAATGTTGGATCCGCATAGGACAACAGCCACATTTTTCCCCTTATATTTTTCTGCACATTGCAGAAAACCTGCAATGGCAACCCCAGCAGAACCTTCGATGACTTTGTGGTGATGTTCCAGCATCATATAGATAGCAGACGCGATATCATTTTCACTGACTGTTACCCACTTATCTACGAGCTTGCTACAGAGCTCAAAGGTTGGAGAGCCCTCTTCAACTCCGCCGGCCGAAGCGTCGGATAAAGTGTCCAGCGATTCCATTGTGACAATCCGTCCAGCTTTCACAGATTCCATCATCACGGCAGAGTTGGCGGGCAGGCATCCAACGATTTCGATCTCCCTCTTACAGCTTTTCAGATACGTGCCTATTCCGGAAACAAGGCCTCCACCTCCGACAGTCACGAACGCAGCGTCGACGTCGGGCAGCGCATCCGCAATTTCTTTTCCTATTGTGCCTTGGCCGTAGATAATCTCCAGGTCGGCGTATGGGGAAACGTAAACAGCGTTTCGGTCACGCGCGTATTCTCTTGCTTTCTTCTCGGTGTCGACGCAGTCGAAGCCGTGCTTCTTGATCGCGGTGCCGAACAGACGTAAGCTGGCTTCTTTTCCGCTCGCCACATTTTCCGGAACAAACACGGTACCGGTCTTTTCAAGGGTGGTCAGCGCCTGCGAAAATGCCATTCCGTGGTTGCCAGTTGATGCGGTCACGAAATGGGCTTTCGGATCGCCAGCCATGAGCAACTTGTTAAATGCCCCACGAACTTTGAAGGAGCCGGTCAGTTGCTCGCACTCCAGCTTAAAGTATACATTCGAACAAGTTTTCTTCGACAAGTACCGGGAGTAAGACAATGGCGTCCGATATACGTATTTCTCGATTCGCTCCGATGCTCTTGTAATGTCCGCACGAAAATCGCAAAGCTGATCAGCGTTCATTATATTAATTTTGTACGTTTTAACTAAACAGAGCATGAACAAAAATGACACGTTATAGGTATAGTTAGAGAACAGGGTAAGAAGTTCTACTTTGTACTGAAGGCCAATGTCTAAATAAAGCTTGAAATGAGGTGTACTCAATACACGACCTGTAGAAGACTATTATCGTATGTTGTTTTCTTTTTTGTGGATGGAGGCGAACCCTACCTCGGAAATGAATCTTATCAAATGGGAATTCCAAATTTCTTAACCGAAGTTCCAGTGAAAGCTTCGGCCCAAATGCCAAAAGCAAGACATGCACATCACCGTGAAAACATATTAACGGGAATTACTACGACAGGCGCCCAGAGGACACTTTTTTGCTGCTTCCCTTCTTCGCAATTATAGGCACTGTTTTGCCTCGAACAGTTGTAAAATACTAGGTCCGTAACCAGCTTGCGACACCAGGGCAGGCGATGAGTTTTCTGAGAGGAGCTCAATTTTTTGAACTATGTCCAACACGTTATTCCAGGGGGGGAGCAAATACGCATCTGTGAAATACCTAAAAGCCATTTGAACCCGTTTCTCTCAGGAAAAATCATTTAAAATGAGAACACATCCGCATGCAAATTTGTTCCCTATATAGGCAATATATAATGAACTGCAGGGCGAAAAAATCTAGAGAGAAAGCAGAAATGCGGCATTTTCCCATCTCCATTCGACGACTTTCGGCCAAGTCTGGGTTTTTATAATGGAAATGTGTTGAAACACGCGGCTTTTTTGTTGTTTGCCAATTTCTAACAGCAGATTTGCCGCATTGCGGTAAACCAGCCTCCTCAGCAACGAAAACTAAAACACATGAATCTACGCATGTAGCGTTAAACCTGTTCACATCAGAAACTAGCTTTTAAATTTATCAAAGGTCGATCCACAGGTTTCAAAAAACAACAGACCGCGTATTGGCGTGTGTGGCTCGCCGACGAGTTAGATGCGTATAATTTCAACATTTTACTATCATGTTACAAGATCGCTACACCTTTGTAAGTTCATTAACGAAATACAGTACAACGAAAATGGTTTAAATTAAATAATAACTCATTGTTTATTTCCCAAGAGAGATGAAAAAGCCGCATGCGGTTCTGGAGTCGCAAGGCCCTGGTCCTGACGATAGTTACCTTGGTCCAGACGATAGACCATCCAGATTACAAGTCCCTGTTTGGATTATGCGGTTTACAAAGCTAATGCCAGCGGTTTACGTACAGGCCCGTAGCCACGGGGGATCATTCGGGGCCAGTGCCCCCAAACTTTTTTGTGCCCAGAAAATGTTTTATTAAACATATAATAAAAGCAAAAATATTGCACCCCTAAAAATGTACTTTCCCCCCAAACTTCAAAACCTGCCTACGGGCCTGTTTACGCAATGTAGTTGAGCGTTGCCCTATCACCTTTCTTGAAGAAGCAATGACGTTCCAGCACTATTTCATTGTGGCATCAAATGCACGGCGCGTTTATTGCTATTATTTGGCGAAATTTTTTAACAAAAAAAGTCTCAGCTATTCAGAGACGACTAGAACAAAATGTATAATTTTCATAGAACTTTACCCCACTTCTTATGCACCGCTAAAGCTTCTCCTAAATCAGTATATGCAATGACGTAACAGCGTCTACTGATTACTGATGATGTCGTGAACATGACGTATATACATAAACCTGATCTGTTTTCATGTTGCAGTATGGGCATCGGAAGAGGGGACTTTGCCCCCGGATTTTGAAATTTGATTTTTTGCTATTAACTTTTTGATGGAGAAGTGTTCTTTTAGTTTCGGAGTTGGTAAAATGAAATTTCACCACTGTTGGCCCCTTAAAAAATCCTTCCGACCCCCAAGTTTCACATCATGCTGCTTGTCAATTACAAACCAAGTCGCTACATCTTAATGGCTCTGATGAAACCAAACTCGGGAATATTTTAAAACCAACCGACAGGTTACAGTAAAAATGTATAACTGTCAGCTCAACTGTTGTATTCACAAACGACGCCGACGTTCCAGCCCACTTTGCAGCGAGCCTCCATAAGGGCAACGACGAGTGGAGACGAAGTCACTGTACATTGCGAAGCGAAGAAGGACAACGCAATTAGTGTGACGTATTGAAAAGAAATGAAAACAAGACCATGACGATGCCAAAAAACAAACAGCGAACGGAGAAACAAGCGCAACGGACCAGGTAGAAACCTGAATGAAAACAAATCCAAACCTGGAGTCAAACATACAAAATTGGTAAAATCGAAGTATTCTTGAAAACAGATAAAAACAGTTAAACACGTATTTAATGGAATGAAAGGCTTCTTTGTGTAGCTTACATTGGGAAAAAAGTCCGACTTCTTACGTACGTTAGGCACTGTGCAGTATTTATAAAATAAGGCTCAGTCGCACGCTTAGTTCTGAAATCGTTTCCATACGCAACACTTCGGGATTTTGACCAGTTTATTTTGTGTTCCACTTCAGTCCTTTTGGGGTGGCAGTTGGTTATATAGCTTTCATGCTTCATTTATTTTTTTTTTTTTTTACTGTTATAAATTACTTTGTTTCGCCAATATTTCATAGGCTACTATCACTGCAAGGAAAACGGTAAACAACTCCCTGATGGTCATAGGGGTCGACAGAATCCTTTCCACTGTGCAACACGTTGCCTATTGTCCTTGTGGGTTTTACATAAGAGTTCATCTTATGATTTCCCAGGCACCTCCGTAGTTTTTCCGTTAACCCACGGCAATAAGGACTACAAACGCCGGATTAGGTGCAGGTTTTCCAGCAACATCTCGATGTTCTTGGGGTTTCAAAAGAGGCACTGTGTATAAGAGTTGCTCCTCCATCCTCAAATCGTCGTCGTTGCAAGACAGGGAGCAGCTCGATTCAATGAAGTACTTACCGTTGACCGTTTCCGTTTGCGCTGCAGTGGATGGTCTGAGCGAAAGTTTCGGTATCTGTCAATGTGCGTAGTTTTCCTACGAACTGAGTAATCCACTCACAACGGCGGTTGTATTAACAGAAGGTTCGATTGCGTAAAAGTACGCAAAAGCAGTTCACACAATCCCGTTTAATTACAATAAACGTGCCATCCATACACCGTTTCCACTTTTTTGGAGGTTTGCTAAAACGGGTGATACTGGTAAACCTATAGGCGTACCAAACGGCTGTTTTAAGAACTCGAAAAGATTGGCACGAGGCTTTCATGCTAATTTAAGTCCTCCATAAATATTTTCCACAACCCAGTTAGGGGTCTTGTCAAAGTTATCGCATTCAACCAGATGTTGCTTAATTGTTTCTATTGCTAGGTGAGAAAGAATACTGGCGAACAGCGACACCACGTCAAATGAAACGAGGTCTCCTTGCAACTGTAAGCCATTAAATCGGTTTCACAAAATCAACCGAATTGCACACGTGAACTCTTCCTGGCAAAGGTTATTATAAAGCAGTGCTACTCAGGCCTGTAGCCACTAGGGCATTTGGCGGAAGTGCCCCCCCAGATTGTGCAGTGTCCAGAAAAATTCTTTTGAACATCGAAAAACAAAAATCTTTCCCCCTGGATCCCCCCCAAACCTCAAAAGCTGGCTACGGGCCTGGCGCCATTTAATCGGTTGCACACCGGAACCGCCACGCCAGGCACTGACCGTCGGTTGCAGCAAGCTTTCCGCATCATCGTTGTTACAGTTACAGGGTACGGCACAGGCGGCCACTGTTTTGTGGCTCAAACTACTGTAGGTCAGGCGAAGATGATTCCAACTTGTTACGATTTGGTCTAATATCCAAAAATGCAAACAGATTGATCCAAAACAGCACTGACCTGGACCTCCGGAAGCTGATGCACCCACATACACGTATGGCGCTGAGTTAAGTTAGTGCAGGGGTGCACAACCTCTTGGCTATTCCTGGCCGCGTTACGTTTATTTTTATGAAAGACTGCCGCCAGTGAGTTCAAGTTATTTTATGAGTAACGTTCAGTAATAGGATTTACCAGATAATATCCCACGTATTCGTGCCTATAACTATAATGAAATGTCAAATAGTTTAACGAATTTATTCAAGCACGATTGCAAAACATTGTGTCAATGACTTCCTTGGTCTTGCAAGTGCGCAGATAAACTTGCAAAATCAGATAACTCGTTGGATACCGTCAGTCTTCGTCCACACTCCAGATGTTGTCTAACAATCGGGTTTGGTACTTGTTCTTCAAATACTTCATTCTTGAAAACGCTGCTTCGCACACGCAAGTGCTTCGGAAAAGAACGATTGTTTTTCTGGCCAATCTTGTAGCTTTGGATATTCAACTGCAGCTTTCCACTTGTCCTGCAGATTTTCTTCATCTCTTCACAATGTGCTCGTTATTCAGATCCACCAGTTCCATTTGAAGGTGCATTCTCGGCTTCCACCAGATGGCAGAAAAGCAACGACCCTTGTTGTTTCTGAAACCCTCTCTGTTCGCTTCCACACGTCTATTTGGCTGTCTTTCTGCTAAGTATCCGCATGCACGGCCGCCGTAACTTATGTATTTCAATCTACATGTGCACGACCGCACAAACACTTAGCCACGTTTGCAGGTTGTGCATTACTGAGCTAGTGTATAAACTGCACCAACTTCTTTACGCTACCGTATGCAACGCTCGGTTGTGGGGAAAATCGAGTAAAACCGAGATCGTTGGAATTTGCTTTTGGTGAAAGCTGTGGTACATGACGATGGTAAGTTTAAGAAAAGTGAAGTCGTTTGTACGGCAAGGTTGTTGGCTTTTGTTTCAGAAATGCAACATCAACGTTTAGATTGGGCAGTAGGCAACCAGTAGATACAATTTTTTTCAAATCAAGTGTGATTGATATGGAATAACAAAGAGAAAAACTGGAAATGAGTGGTCCTCAGGTTTTACTTTGAACGTGTTCTTATAAACGCTTTTTTTAAATAGCTTATAATAAACATTTCAGTAAATGCAGGCCAGGTACACCAAACTGGACAAATAAGAAAACCTAAATCAGCCCAGTTGTCCTTTTTTCAATTATGTTTAAGTCAATAAGCTGCTCCCATCAATCCAACAGGTGATCCAAACCACGCACAACAATGCTATGCTTTCAGCAAAGCTGCAGGGGAACAAATGTTTGGGGACACATAACACTTTTGCCCAATTTTTCTGCTTTTTGCACATACGAAGAAAGTTCTAAATTACTGCCAATGAGCATAAAACAACAAAATTTGACATTAGTGCCTGCTGACATTATGAACGGGGATCTGGCTCAAGTCTTTAAGCGGCAAACAACTGTCATATCACCATTTTATAAGGGTATACACAAGATCAGGTTAAAATTTGTTAAGTCACCAACAGCAAAATATTATTTTCAATTAACCTTGTATAGTATAACCACTTTATTGGATCTCAAAAACACCATCAGTAAACGGCACTGATATTAAAAAAGTCAAGTCACTTTACTGTTAATTCTCACCACTCGTTGAGACACACAAATATGTAGTTACATGAGTAAAGCAGTGGTTCTTACTCTTTTCTCCGCCACGCCCCCCCAAGTAATTTTCCTTTGGTTCATGCCCCCTGACGTTAAATAAGTTGCAAAAACAAGTTTATTTCTTGGTGAATTTATTTCATTTTTACATTTTAAGGTTTTGTAACAGACACTAAGTCCATAGAGTACAAACACACACAGTCTGCACAATGCAGATTGATAAAAACAGACACAACAGAACAATTAATGGCGAATTTGGAGGTGGAAAAACAGGCTTACAGACACATTCTTAACACTATTGTTCATTAACCCGTAACACTTGGTACAACACTACATCCAGAATAGGACATGAGTCCAACTTGGTCAAGGGTCAGGTCAAGTACGAAAATACTGTGGTATGCACACGCCCTCAAACAAACAATGCAATGTCAGAGCACTCAGTCGCAAAGGAAAATGCGGTTGTAGTGTTCAAAGAATAAGGACGAATATAAACAATTTGACTGCCAGAGGCGTAACGAGGGGTGGCAATTTCCCGGGCGCCAAATCATTATGGGGGTGCTGAAAAGTCCTAACAACATCACAAGTACTTTCTTCCACAGTAGATTTGCTTCCGAAAGAGCTCAGGTTCAAACATGGGGGCGCCAAACTTGTTTCTTGTCATGGGCACCATCTAATCTCGTTACACCCCTCCTGACTGCATCAAAGCGCGCAACCATATGTTGTTAGACTTTATCCATCGTTCAAGAAAGAGGTACATATTTCTTACAGTAAGGCCTCCAAGGGGACTACTAACCCTCGCTCGCCACGGCAGGTTGTATAGAGCCCTGTATCCAAACTTTAGGCCAATGATAATTCATTTGACAATTTTTGGACAATATCTGGTGCAACATAATTTTTCAGCATTAGATGGAAAACTCTCTTTGAAACGCTATAACCACGTTTTTGCATAATATTCCAGAATTTCAAACCAACACCATTTATACATGGAAAAACAGTTCGGTTAATCGCACAAACCGGATATTCAAATAGAAAATTTTTTTTTATTTGTAGACCTAAACACTTACTCCGCGCCGCTTTAATGCGAGTGAAAGACACGGTTCGGACATTAAGCAGCTGAGTGTCGCCATCGGGACGACCGGAAAGCAAAGTTACTATCTTTCTTTGGACAAGAAGTCAACATCGTATGGTGGCCTGTAGCTGCCAAGCCGAAAAAAAATTTAGTCTCACATTCAACACCAATGTGGCGGAAGTTCAGTTGAATCATCATTATTATGCATTGTCGCAACACAGAAGAACATGCCGGGAGTACTAGTATCGTGCAGGTGTACGGCCACATTGCAGAAAACTCATCGAATTACAGAAAAGCCATAGCGGTATCCCACGCTACATGGAGCTGTGCAACGCGTATCCACTCATGTTTATTTGGAATTAGGCGAGCCGCTCAGGGATGCAGCCGGCTACCTCAAATTCTATGTGCACCATGTTGTTCTCAAATGCAAGAACGGCACAGATCTTATTGTCAAAAGGACTTGGCATGCCGACTAAAGAAACCCCCTAGTTTCGCTCCTGAATGTTTGCATGCAGGCTCAAATTCGGCCTGCAAAATTTCACAAAACTTAAACACGACTTCCATCTCTTCCGGAACTAGACCAAATAACATGTAGGGACGTAAAATTAGCACTGGCGTAACGTTTGGAAGGGGCACATTCCATTCAAAAACGTTCCATGTTGTAGAGCATGTAGGGCTCACGCCACCCCTGGAAATTTTTTGATCCCCCTGAGAGGGCGCACCCCCCCAGTTAAGAACTGCTGGAGTAAAGTCAAGCTTATCAGAAATCTCTCTTACTTGAAACATCAAGACTGTTCATACCTTGCGTTGAAAAGATGGAATGCAATTACAAACGGAAATCCGCAATGTTTCTTAATCACATTTAAACTGATAGACCAAGCCTTACTTTAAAATCATTTACTGTGTAATTACCAAGCTACAGGTAAAAAAGACAACTTCACAGTTACACACAATCAAAATAACTCAAAGAAGTGGTGTGATTCACCATTTTTGATGAGAGTTGACCAGTTGTGTTGTAATGGTTGTATCATTTTGTTTTGCTATTTCCTTCATTGCAAGCTTTGTCATGGCAAGTTCATGAGAGTCACATTTGTCATGCTTGGCAAGACTTTACTTTTCCTATTCAAACGTATAGCCATTAATGCCAACCTTATTATTGGGAATTCCTGTTGAAATGGTACAATTTCTTTTGAAACTTTTGTTGAAACAGAGATTTCTTTATGTGTACCATGATTTCCATTGATTTTAACAGCCAAACTTCATTCCCTTTATGTTAAGGAGTCAGAGTCAGAAATTTTGGAAAGGTCGGAGTCGGGAATCGAAAATTTTGGAAAGTCGGAGTCGGAAATTTGGAAGTCGGGCCCAGACATTTTACCTCCGACTCCGCAACCCTGCTTGATACACCAATTACATCTTCATTTGCTGTCTCTTGTAGCTCTGCTATCACTTGATCCTGCATACCTGACACATCTGTATGCATGGAAATGGCAGAAACACATGCTGGCTGGGTATTTTCTTTATCAATTCCAGCTTCAGCACAATAATTAGCTTTTTGCACATCGCATGTTACCAGACTTAAATCCTTTTTGAAACCAACATTGCTTCCATTTCCCCTTGATGCTGATATTGACAATTATTTTCTATTACATTGCATTTTGATTTGTTGCATTCTTTTGCTGATGAATTAAAGTGACAATTTATTCTGATTTCTATCTACCCATTTCCAAAAACTCTGTGCATCTCCACTGTTTTTTTCCAAATGAGCATTTGTGTATTCTGACCAAACTGATTTAATGCAGACCTTGCATACAACTCTTACCTTGTAATTTCTTTTTCGATCCATTTCAACTATGAAAATACAAACCTATTAAGCACATGTACATACAATTTTTAATGCAACAAAAAGAAACTGCAAATACATCAAGCAAACATACTAACCAAATTTTATATTATTATGCAGTTACTTACAGTCTGGATGTTATGAAAGTACCTAGCTGCTTAGCCCAGAAGGAGAGTACGCTTACTGTATTTGTTGTGGAAAGAAAGTAGCACAACCCAATTTACATATGAAACACAGCAAGCTTTAGCATAAATACACCAGGGTACAAAAGTGGCACAAACTGGCTTGTGCACAAAAAGGTATTTTTGTACACAAACACTATTTAATTGCTATAGAAACTACACAAATTGGGAACACAGAAAATATACTTGGTGCACAGCTAAAATGTGAACAACTACAACAGAAATGCTTGACCATCTCTATGCTTTTTTATAAGTTCTGAAAAATGCAACATTTAGACTACACCAGCATAAAACAAGAAATCAATGCTGAAGTATGGAAAAGTGCACTGAGCACCAACTGTACAAAATTTTGCAGAGTATAATTACAATATTCATTCCAAAAATTTACAACTTTACAACTTTAAAAGGTTTTGTGGATGGTGATGAAATGAAATAATCAACATTTAGTAAAAGTTACATTTTATACACACTATAGTCTAAGAAAATATGCAATATGATGAAAACCAAAGAGAAAAAAATTATTTTTTGTGGGGGTGATGGGAAAACTTGAAAAATTTGTGAAAACTGTTGAGTCTCATCACATATAAGAAAAAAGTTGCATTTTCTCAAAAAATTTTATCCCTAATTTTTACAAAACCTTCTCAATTTTGTTTGAAAACTTTGCTTGAATCTTTGGCTTACTTTCGGTATGTACAGAGCGGATCTCTGTCAGAGTGGATATTGTTAACGGATGTGTGATAATGTAATGGGAGTGGGAAAAAAACTCATTGCACAATAACTAAAGGTATTGATACAATATAAAAATAATGTCATTGCAATTTAAGATAACCTTACCCTAAACATACAATGCTAAAGTTTGCGATATTTTGTTTTTTATGTTTTCACAACTGTTCAAACCTAAATATGGGTTTAACTGGAACTTGTTATCAGGAATGGAATATTTATTCTTGGTGTGAGAATGATGGGGCTGAAAAGGAATATTCTTGGTATGCGACCGATAGGGCTGAAAATAGGCCTAGTGTAGTGGTGCAAGCCACTACATGCGCAAAGGCAGTTAAAGACATAACATCACCGATAGTGTGAAAACCATCGGAAACTTCCTTGGGCCGAACAGCTAGGGGTGAAGCAATCCGATCCAAAACTGGTGGAGATGCAGGGCACGTCATGGCAGAGGTCGGGGGATCGATCACCGCTTCGTCATGCAAAATGCTAGAGAGGTCCTCAGACCTGCTTCACCTCGTTCAGAGCTAATCACTTCCTAGACGGGGAACATCGGGTGGAAGGGAAGTGATGTAGTGGCGCAAGCCACTACATGCGCACAGGCAGTCAAAAGCATAACATCCCCGATGGTGTGAAAACCATCAGAAGCTTCCTTTGGCCGAACAGCTAGGGGCGAAGCAAACCGATCCAAAACTAGTAGGTTAGCAACAAGCATTATTTTTACTACCATTTTGGTATCATTGCTCATGTTATATTATCAGATTTTGCAACTCCGGTTATGTCATTTTATATCCGCAACCTAGATCTGCTACTGATGGATATCTGTATTTTTAAGGAACCTTTACTGTCTTGCTCATACACTAGGCTAGCTAGAAAAGTAACAAATATCTTTTTTTTCTTGAAAAACTAATGGAAGATATCTGATATGTCAACATGAATTGATTGATAAAGCTTAGCACACCAAAGACTTTTGTTATAAGTTTGAACGAAATTTTGCCCAGTTATTTTTCAAACTGGATAATACAAGTTGGGATTTACTGCTGGATACATTTTTCAGGAATAGTATGCAATATTTTTTATACATTTTAAAAATTGTGAAGAATATGTCATTCTGTTAGATTTACAAAAAATAAAAATTTTGCTCACTGACTCCTTGTTTCTCTTCCCTGTGGAAAGTAGTTACTATCAGATATATAATGAGAGTATTTTAAAATTCTTCCACATTTATCTAGATTTTTGCCAGCTTTTTCCTGATTTTTTGCAAATGTAGAAGTTGTCAAGGTGAGACCACACCCCCTACAATACATTTGATGCTAATCTATGGCTTTCACTGATCAGTAATAACTTGAGAAAGGACTTCAACTTGGAAAAACTTTCCATACACCATACACCTCCACTACTGAAACTACTAACAACCAACCACGAGCCAATTCGCAAACCATGAACAACCTCTGAGCGTGTGGGGTTTGCTGTACATATATATTCTCTTCATTTGCAATTTTACCCCACCATGTTGTGTTTATTGTTGTGAATTTACAACCTCAAACGTGTGGCCTTATTTACAAATTCCATGAAGAAATGCATGGACATTGAAAATGTTGGCAGCATTTAGAACAGTGGTTTTCAACCTGGGGGTGGTTTGCCTTTTTTATTGGGGTCGTGAGAGCTTCTAACAAAAATATTCATATTTACTTCTCTATTTTATATTTCTTGTGGAACTACTTTTTGTAGTAGCCAAAATAATAGGATCACCAGGCAAAACTGATAGCCTACTTTTTCATTCAAAACTGTTTTAAGCGTGATTATGACCACCACAATAAATACTGTTGCGTTTGGCAATGCACTGATAACTTTGTGACGTAAGAATGTGATGTGTTTGTAAATTAGGTATCTGATTGCAGGAGCTAAGGGAGCTTTTATTTTGGTATGCAATGAGTTGTGCTGTGGAGTGATTTGTGTATGGCACGGGTCTGTCTTACTGATGCCACCATATGCATGAATTTAACAAATGAGTCTTGGTTCAACACAGTGATATCGTACGTTATTTTATAGTCATTGTGATTTTTTAGTGTGCAAACACAACTGCATGTCATATGTCTGATTGAAAATTTTCGGAAGGGGGTCATTAGGTTAAATTAGGTTGCAAAATGGGTCGCCACATGAAAAAGGTTGAAAACCACTGGTTTAGAGGTTCTACACATTTTCACTCAAAAAATGTTGGTGAGCCAATTGAATATGAGGTGTTTGCCGTTGCCATGCTTCAACAAATTTGTTTTGACTCACAAAAATTTTAATTGTTTTGTTTGTTACAACACAATACCAACCCTTCTGTGCGAGGACAGGAGGTGATGCCTTGGTGAAGGTCCCATGTTCTGGTCTCCTACCTAGTATTGAAGTCCCATGTTCTGGTCTCCTACCTAGTATTGAAGTAGGCCTATGTTATTTGAGAAAGTAGAGAAGAGGCAAATCATTACTTTTTATTTCAAAACAAGCACAGTCGTTGTAGGCGAGTGTATACAGCCCCAGTGAACAAAGCAAAGATTGAAACTGAACAAAGCAAGATCTTGTGAACAAAGCAAGATTGAAACTGAACAAAGCAAGATCTTCAGAAATATCTTGGGACCAAATCTTGGAACCAATGACCTTTGAAGAAAGTCAACCAAGATGCATTTTCATTCTGGGTAAATGATATGTTTGCAAGAGAAAACCCTGTTT
>JGI24158J21664_10005331_pt1 | contig 16798 bp, 6 predicted proteins | sample Ectturendosymbi3_FD_21664 | JGI IMG/M metagenome (IMG submission 21664)
CAAACCGGCAGGGTTATCTGTTTCAAACCCTCAAGTTCAATGTTGTGGAGAAACTCTAGAACAGTCATCGGCAAACTTTCCTTATGGTGGCCGAAACAACCCTGTCGCAATTAAAGGCCCATGCTTATTTCTGAAGGCCCTATTTCAAACTTATGCTGTGTTCAATCAACTGGTGCTATGTAATGTCATAAACCGTTTATTGACGAAAACAATGTTTTGTTAATGTAAAGCGTATAATGACAAAATTAATGAATTGTTGTCAAACAATCAATGTTTCATAGTTGTTGGAGAAGCCTATGTTTTAGCAATGTTGCTAGTTTGGCTTTTTGAGGCCAAATTTGTAATTTTTGGCACTTTTCCAACTTCCTTGGCTTTTTTCATTTTCAAAAAAAGGAGCCAATTACAATTTTTATGTCTAATGGAAGATTTAAAGATGAATTTGGCAGATTTCTAGACACTGTTTCTGGACACAAAATGATAAATTTTTATTAGAAACTTTGCACTGGAACTAAAAAATTTTAATTTTGTTGTTCATGCTTTTAGTTTTGCAGTTTCAAATTACTCTTTAGCAAGACAAAAATTTTCGAGAAGTTCATTGTATATATACCCTTTTAACAGCGCGTTTGGGTGTTCAAAGGTGTCGCTGTGTATTTATTTTGTATTTGGCCTTTTTTTGTGGCAAAAAGCTATTTCACCCATAACTTTCTACGCAGTGTAACTTTCGGCGTGATCTCCACAGCAGAATGACTTCATAGCAAGCCTCAAACAGGTGGCGAAAATGATATTTTGGAGTCTTTAGTTTAGTCAAGATTGGGTGCTTGGGCTTACTTGCTGGTCTAAGTTACTCCTTTCGTAGCCTACTGTTCTGTTACACTCTGTCATAAGCAGGGATGTAGCGCTAACAAAAAAGGTGTAGGAACGCCGTTCCCACGCGTTCCCACCCCACTACACCCCTGGTCATAAGTCAGATGAACACAGTACAGCTATATCCACAGATGCCAAAACACTCGAAGTGACTGAAAAACACGATAAGCACATTTTACAACTTACGGCTAGCTATTCTTAGTTTTACTAGCTGTTAATTTCTACGTAAATTGTCTTGCAATAGTCATATTTCCAGTATTTTTACAACAGAACACCTTTCAGTCAGGGCCGGATTAACCATTAGGCAAACCGGGCAATTGGGCAAATGCCCGGGCCCCCGCGCTTGAATCTCAAAACACTCTTTTACTGTTTGCTTTTTGTTTTTAGGCTGTTCACCACGCGTCAAAAATGTAGAGCATTTTGATTACTGCGTTTAGTATATAGGTTAACGAAACTGACAAGTTTGTCATTTATCGTTTTTGAGTCACTTAAAAGAATTGAACCAAACAGCACAACGCTTTATGGGCTTCCATTCAGTGGTTTCAAATAAACCCAGATTGCACACCAAAAAAAACATATTCGTGCAATAAAAATCAAGAAAGCTTGTGTTACGACAAAAACATATGAGTGTGCTTATTTGAATTGAAACGATAATCGAATACTGATTTAATTATAGTTTTTCTTCCACATTTTCTTCTGCAGCGCAAACATTAGCGTTCGGACCAGAACCGTCGCCAGCAAGTCTTCATTAGGGGGAACTTTACATTTGTACAGAGGGGTTGACATTCTAAAATTTTGACAAAAACTGCACTGATATATAGTGTTTCAATTTTGGGGTGTTTGGAGCTTTTTGGGGGGATCTAACTGGTTTGGACGCCCTTTTAGTTGCTCAAGACGTTTTTCATAACGCTGGTAACATGTTCCGTTGATGATGTCTCTCACTAACTGTAGAAGTGCAATAGTTAGCAAACTAGCAAATTTTGTGCAATCTTGGACTGCAGCGGGATGTGCTCATGCAAACACTGTAGTATAACATTTATTATTATTGAACACATTGAAGTTGCTGATGAGTTTATCACTTCAGAAAACCCAGATTTATCGCGAGATTTCATAAATTAAACCTAGACACCCAGGTCGACTAAAAAAGCAGACCTGGGTGGAAAAAAAACGCAGTGGGAGCTCCATAGTCACATGACGAAAAACACCTACTTCTGTAACTTGAAGTGATCGTGTCAAGATTTGTTGCCGTGTTATTGTTAGGTAATAAAGACCAACAGTACAACAATGCGCAAGTTTCGCAATCTCCCATTTGTGTAGTGAAGATGGTCAAAGAGTTTATGACAAAAAAGATTGTTGTGTAGTGTCACGGTAGCAAAAAGATCTTTTTTTGTGATAAAACTTTCTGTTTGAACAAATTAATAACCAAATACGAACCGCCGTGCATGGTCACCCCCAATTGTCTCTGAAGTGTAAGATACCACATCGTATCAGTTTTGACGTTTTTGACCGGTGCTTCTGCAAAGTTGAAACGAGGACGCATGTGAAACGCTACGCAGTTGCGCTAAGCGTTTAGGGGGCCTTGCAGTCACGACTTTACCCGGGGCCTCGCGTTCATTTAATCCGGCCTTGCTTTCAGTAGGTCTACGTTGTTTTACTGAAGGTACTAACGAAAGCTTATAAAACACATGATAATGGACTGCAATATTTTTTGCCAGCGAAACAATTGTTTGGCAATGCTTTACCGAAGGCCATGATGACTTGTTTCAAGGCAATTTTGCTGATAATAACACATACATACGGTTGGAGAGATTTGTGACAGTTCACGACGAAAATTATCTGCGCCAAACTTTACGGGAACTTGCAATTAATATTCGCTGTCGCCACGAAAGTCGATGCGATGACTTAGTGGTAGCAATGTTATGATTGTTGGGCCAATTTTACTAACTTCGCAGAAGCTGAAGTCTTCCTCTTGAAAAAATGGAGTTTGGCCGATAGAGTATTTTCCGATAGCTCTATCAGTCTTGGTTGCTTTCGACCACTATCGGTATAATCGTACTAATTAATGCATACTGTATTTATTGAAGCTGCAACAACTGACATTGATATGCTTTTGCAGGTTTAGTTGCAAATCTGAAATAATAATTGGCTTGTTGCGACTTCCGACGTAGTAATACTGTTTTACCCATTACTAGAAGATTGCATATTACGTAGGCTAGGCGTGGGAAGGCAAGAAACGTGGTCTTGCAGTACAGTACTTTCTTAGTTTAATAAATGCTCTGTCCATTATGCATATAGTGCTTTACCTTTANAATGTTCCCAGGTTTGACTCTACTGTAGCTTTAATGTACTTACCAATTATATCATGGCTAAGGTTAAATAACCAAATTCTTTAAAAGTTTGAAGCATACGGAATTCATTTGCTTTTTTAATGTACTTACCAAATATATCATGGCTAAGGTTAAATAAACAAATTCTTTGAAAGTTTGAAGCATACCGACTGACTTTGCTTCTGAGTTAACGTCAACGCCAAAGGCTGAATTATTTTGCAGTTCCAAACGCAGGAGGTTGATAAGCCAAAATAAAGTTAAAATTTGTAAATTTTGAAGTCAAAACTTCAAGTTTTTAGGTCAAAAGATCGGTTGCCCTATAATCTTCGTGAGAACCGCAATGCTTGACTCCCAACCAGTCACAATCTCAGTGGTCTTGGGTAGTTGGTGCAGTGAAGAGTTTCACAGAACTATGCTACAGTAGTTTGATTGATGCGTGACCAGTCCGATATGTGTTTTATAACCTTTGTTACGAACCATGGCGTCTAACGTGCATCGAAGGCTTTGATTCCAAAGTAACAAATATTGATTTTTTGGAATCAATTAAACATTTGAGAATGTTTTAACCTGCAGAAATCGCCCCCCAAATCTCGTAAATCACAAAATCGCCCCCACAACGCATGAAATCGCCCGCTGGGTGGCGAATTCGCCCACGTTGAAGACCACTGATTTAGGTAGTACGCTGAGATGATTTTTTTTACTGGGCGGTTATGTAGTTGCTTTGCATCTGAACAGTCGCATAGTGATAGTCCAAGGAATGCAAGGGTCAAATGCAGGCGCAAAATAAAAGTAAAATTCAAAATTAGAAAATAGCAAGCTACGTGGTTCTTCTATCGCTCGAAACATTCCATTTACCTTCACAAGTCAAAGTTCCGAGTTTGTCGCGAACGTGTTAAATATTTCTCTTCTGCACTGCACAAAGTTGGCGTTGTTGCGTGTTTGCTGGAGCAGTGCTGAGGCACATCAAACGGAAAGCACGAGAGGCGATTGATCAGTCCGGAAATTTCTTTTGTTCGTAATCAATCCACAGTCTCCAGAGCTTACACGGAGTTTGATTTTTTGTCATCTTGTCTCTCTGTTCGCCCTCGAAGAAAGTGTTACTGATAACCGCGTTTACGTGTTTTGTTGATGCATTTACAATTATTTTGCTGTTTTAGTACAGCGTAACACAAAATAAGCGTAACTGATATTATATAACGATTTCAACAAACATTATTTTAAATACTGACGCGACTGGTGGCGGATCGACAGACACGAAATGGGATTTTTCAAAGTTGTCAGTTTTTAAATTAGTCTTTGGAGCTTCGCCCCCCCTGCAAAATTTTTCGTCACCCCTGGAAAAATGTGTTGGACATAGTTTAAAGCTACTGGGCATCATTTAAAAAATTTGGACCCCTTTCAGAAAACTCTTCGCCACACCTGGTGTCCCAAGCTGGTTACGGGCTTGGTTCCGATCCTCACCTACGGTCATGAATCTTGGGTAACGCTTGAAAGATACGTGCTAGCTCAAGCACAATTGGCAGAGATGGGATCTTAGCAAAGAGTTCATGGCATGACACTTTGCGACAAATACTCGTATGAGTTCACCGATATCCTAAGATTACTCTTCATTATTCGACTTTTTGTTCTGCCGATTTCAAGCCAGCTTCAGTGACCATCGTTGTTTACTCCCCTGGCAATTTTCGCTGTATGAAGGATGCTTTCCTGTAGCATTCGAAGGCCATCTTTGCTTTCGCGACCACTTTTTAGGGAAAAATGCTGTTTCGTCGATACACCACAGGTTTTTGGATGGCTTGGCGCGAAGCGTAGTTAAAACCCCTTTTGTAAAGTATTTCTCAACTTGACAACCTGCAGGAATCAAGGTTTGCTTAGAGGTGTGACGGCTTGTCTTGAGCAAACATACGAGTCAATGGATTAAGGATTCAGTACATTTCATTCAATTTGAAACGCGCCTTGCGTAACAAAAAAGTTGATAACTACTGGAACAAGTCGTCGAATCCCATCGATAATACAACTAAGTTTAGAATTGCGCTTTTGCTTGCGAATCATTTTTGTGGTTGAACATCAACTGGAAATGTGCGACAGAAACAATGACGTTCGAAGAAATGGCCTAGAGTCTAGCTAGACAAATAAGCTCTCGCGACTGCACCAAAAGACCAAATACAGCTGACCAGTTTTCAATGAAACCCGGTTGTTTTCGAGTCAGTTTTCGCAAGATATGCAGTCATAGCAGATTGGGATCCTTGTGCTGTAAAATTTTACCCAGTTCATCAGTGCTGCGGGAAAGAACATGCAAATGTCAAACGTAATTAGCAGAAAACACGCGCTGCGTGAACGAAAGCGGAAACGATCGTCATTGATAAAATGCTAGCGAATCGCATGAAATAGCACACATTGTGCAGAACTGAGAGCTCATTGCCTGCTGATTAATTTTGATTGCCGTTGGTCCTTATATCTTGCTGCAGCGGCTGGTAATACTGGTAGTAAAACAAACAGTTCGAATGAATTGCTTCAGGACCTAATATGCCACTTCTAGTAGGTCAGTGGTGCTGGTCAGATATTCGTGACGCAGTGCTCAGTCACACAACTCGGCCAAAGCTCAACACATCAAAACTGCCTGGAGCTGAAGTTGAAAAACGATCGTGTTTCACCGACTGTCAGGGAAAAAAAGCGCTTCCAGCAAAATATGTGATATGTGCGCTTGCCCACGAAGCAATGCTCTGTGCTTGAAACCGATCCATTGCGAGCAGTGTACGTGATACTAGAAAAAGCGGTGTACAGCACCAAAGCACTGGATGTACCTGAAAGAAACGTTATCAGGGCATTTATATCATTACAGTATCTATCGGAAGGTCCAAGTGCGTGAAGCAAAAAACAATATCGTAATGTTTAGAAGCAAAGAAAATCGCGCAAGTTGGACGTGACATCCAGTTCTTCATCAAGCTACTTATCAAAGTGTGGCTTTTGGGTCGTTTCATAATGCCTTGTTTGCTTCGGTAGGTGAAATCCAATCCAGAACTACGACAGACAGCTTCATTTACTGTGTTTGCACGGCGCATTTCATTGCGGGTAAGTTGTGGCTTTTTTCTTGGTGAGTCGTCCTCCAGATTGTAGCTTTCAGCGGCCCTGCTTATGAGGTCGAGGTATCCCAGAATTCGAAAGCCACAATGATTGTGGCCGATGTGCAGGTGGATGCGAGGTTGTGGTCAAAAGTCAGCCACAATTTTCGGATGGCCACAATCGAAAAAGCAACAATTACCAGGTGCAATGTAAACACAGTAATTGTGTATTATCCTGCCATCATGCATTCAAGTCTAGACTTTTAGAGGGCAAATCTGGACTTTTTTGAACTTTTTGAGGCAAGCAGTTTGCCTCAAATATTTGAATCGCGCGGAACCGCAGTCAGCGAGTTAAAGGTCAGAGAGCTCATCAGGGCGCTCGAAGTACCTCCAATCATTGATGACGTGCATACTTTTCTCCCTCCGGTGGGCATACCCTCGTAGACTGCAGCGTGTTGTTGAGACATACGGTGGACCGTAGGTGGCTCAAAATAATCAAGACAAGGCAAAGAAGGCGTTGGAAGTTAAGGCAGAAGTGACAGAAAACATGAATTGGTGAGCTTTGTCTTTCCTTTGGTTCAGAGTGCCTTCAAATCAAACTTTGGACTTCCTGCATGCAGCACTACTTCACAATGAGAGAGGTATTTCGACGATAAGCTCAAATTTCGGAGTGTTTTACCTACGTTGCAATACTAGCCTTTAAGTGAAGGACGCAATGTGGATTAAGCAGAAACAAATGTTGGAAATCAGACAGATTTTCAGAAAAGAAAAGGTTGTCGCAATTTGAGTGAAGTTCCTGCTTTTTCACAACTTGCTCCGCAATTTTCATGATGCGCTTTTCTCACATCAGTCTCAACCGGCATTGGATCGCACGTATGCTGGCATTTATTAACAAACGTCTAATTCTACACGCCACGTCTTTGTAATATGAACGTAGCTAAAAGTGTGAGATTATTTTTTGGGATTCATGCAAATTTAGTTCATGACACGTTTACTTGAACGTAATCTGTGTCTTAAACCAATATGTAGTTTATAAAGCAAGCTATGGAATTTCATAATTAGTATGTAAGTGGAGCAAAGCGAGCGGAAAGATGACCTTCGGACTGCGTTAACCGTTCTAGCAACGCTTCCAACGCATTGAGCTCGCTTCAATAGGCATTTGTCAATTTATGACTTCATAAATCCTCTTAAATCTGTTACTGGATTAAAAATATAACAGGAGGTTGTACTGTGCTGGTGTTAATGCTAAAGAGTTATTAGACATTTGAAAAGAGCCAACCGACAATTTTGACTTACTTTCCCGAACATGAGGATCCTTGGAAATAAAACTTTTGGATAAACAATCCTTTTCATTGACGCTTGAGAAAAAGCAAATCTGCTCAAAACTTGCTGTGATACTATGCTGTCTAGATAGATAAAAGAATCGCTGTATCTCTTAAACCAGCTATGTCCAATCCGCTGGCCGCAAGCAGCCCATTCGAAGGTTTTGTGCGGCCCAATTTAGATTTTCGCTGTATTTAAAAGTAGCCTATATACTGACAACCTGTCCTTATTTTGATAATAATCTTGACAAACATTTTTGATGTACGTGGTCTTCAATGCCACTTTATCACATCTGTTACCATTGCAGTTAAGATTCGAACGCTTTCAGTACATTAGCTTAAATTAAATTTGGATGAAAGTAAGACATTAATGTGCGACCCGTCAATGTGCGACCCTCACCAATTTGTCATTCAATGTGCGGCCCTCAACAATTTGTCATTCAATGTGCGGCCCTGGTTAAGATAGTGACAATTTTGGGCTCAGTAAGCCATTTTGGTTGAACATAGCTGACTTATTGAATATTGGTCTCTCAGTCACAAAGCAATGAACTTGTTGGTGATATTTTCAACCGGTTACATATGCTAGAAAAGTTTCATCACTAGCATTAATCAAAACTAGACAGAAATCGTTTGCCGCAGTCGTCTTTTTCAAACTTTGATGCAAACCACGCTTGTCTCGCATACTGGCAGTGAAACAGCATCAAATTTCCCACTAGCTTTGATAAATAACTTTGATTTTTGTATATTTACCAAACTAATGCGTTGCGTTAAGTATATAATCGCTTTGGTTAACAAAATGATTCTAATAATCTGTTATACTCCTTGCGATTGTATGCTACGGGTCCGTAACTTCATGTTTTGTACCGGTCCGCTGGTGTAAGAAGGTTAAGAACCACTGCACTGGACCAGTGCTCCGCAACCTTTTTTCACTCACAGCACACTTAGTACATTTTCCCAAATTTTGCGGCACACCTCGACCACTAATTTAAAAAATACACTTCATGATTTATTGGTTGTGAAAATTTCAATTAGAACGTCACAAAAACACCATATGTACTCAGTGCAAGTCTACCTAAGGCAGTGCTTTTCATTTGGGGTTCCGCGGAACCTCAGGGTTCCACGAGTAGCTGCCAGGAGTTCCGCAGAAACAGAATGAAATTGCCTGATACGAAATTCGCAACCACAGTCCTATGCAGTTGTAGCAAGACCACTGTTTCACAGGTTTATTACAGAAAGTAGGCTAGAAACTTGGATCATCGCATAGGGTTCCATGAGCAACGCAGACATCTGTGGAAGGTTCCGCTGCAGCAAAAAGGTTGAAAAACACTAAGCTAAGGTAGGCCTATGAGCTAGTAATCACTAATACGTATATTAGGTTGCGGAGCACTGCACCAGACAACGGTCCACGACACCTAAGATTCCGGTACTATGACATCACAGAAGATATGGTGTGAAACGAAAACTATACGAATGTACATACTTAATGAAACGAATAATTTTTGAATGCACAAACTATTATACAAAGTTAAACATTTCAGTGCAACCAGAACAAAATGTTAATTACCCTCCCAAAAATGTCAAATTACCCCCTGGGTGTAATTACCCTCGGTTGAGAACCGCTGTTCTTAGAGTCAGCAAAAATAGTGCGAGAGGCTTTTTCAACCCATTTGTTGCTTGATGTTGCAGTGCCAGGCCAATACGTGCTAGAAAGTCGATCTATTGCAGTTGTTTCTCTGAAAAAAAGTCGGTCTATTGCAGTTGATTTTCTGAACTGTTCTGATCACACTCATAGTCTTCACAAACCCGCAATTTGTGAAGGACGCAATTTTTCTTCAGGAAAATGCATTTTTACCTAATAAAATAATAACCTCATGAAAGCGGATGTGATTCAACCTGCTCAACTTGGCAAGAACTGTGGTTTGCTCGCGGTGCGGTTTCGAACTCAATGGTTGACAGCCATTGTTGCGTTTGTGGCAGGCGCTACAGCATTGTGACTTGGCCGGGCAAATTATGACCGACTTAACCAAGCGTACAATTTCCATGACAATGAAACAATAGCCGTAAGCGAAATTCAACCTCGATGCACGACGTGCGATCTTAGCGATATTAAGTACAAGTCTGATTTGCACAATGCAAGTAGGCTGAAAGTTTCACGGACCGGGAAACCTCACTGCGACTATGACAAAGGAAAAGTTGGTCAATGTTTTTTTTATGACGAGCATATTACGACCATTATGCCATACTGGCCGCGCACTTACCCACACGGTGACAAGTAACAAAGTAAACCGCAAATTGTCATTTGTTTTTTTCTCAACTGTGGAAGTAATAATATTAGGCTTTAGTTAAGGGGTATTTCACCTGTCAGTAGCCTAATCCTCGTTGATTGTGACGCAGTTGTCGTGTAAACAAACTTGTAAAAAATAGGTATTGGGTGGTAACCTCTCGAGTAGTTGCATGCGTTGCTTTCGCATGGTGATTAAAGGTGACCCATTAACCTCGCTCTCTTGATACCGTCATCCTCAGTTACTTGTACGTCATTTCGGCAGATTAAGACGCATGGATAAACCTGAGCTATCTTTGTGGTGACTCTGCTTATGAGGCAATTAACATAGGTCTCGTGTAAAACCATATTAAGTTTTTTAACTCGAATTTTCCGGTATTGCAATTTAAGTTTGCTTTGTTCCGACAACAGCTTAATGCTAACTTTTCTGTTAGTTACATTTTCAATTCAAGGTTCTCCAGACCACGACCAATACCGTATTTACTCGACTATTAGCCGCCCTTGATTGTAAGCCGCACGAAATTGTGTTGAAAAATTAATGTAACCCGTCCTTGACTGTAAGCCGCAACTTGGACATAGGTTACCTAAGCTTCATTCGAGCCTGGTACATTTCGCGTTTAATTGGCCACCCTGGTAATGATGCTTACACGTTACACCACTACAACTGCCTTCTGTTCATCATAATCCATCCTGTGACGGATGTGCACGTGATGCTGAAGAGAATGGAAATGCGAAATAAGAGCTTGATCGACAAAACATAGCCAAGGAAAGACTGAGCGTGATCTCTATCTTGCGATGAGGCAAAGAAATAAAATGTTAGCCGCCCTTGATTACACGCCGCATGAAATGAAAAAATAACTTTGATCCACGGATCACACCAGAATGAATACGGTGCTTGTTTTTCATCCAATGTGCTTTTTACCGCGATTGTCCGCTCAATTTTGGACAATTGTTGTTTGCGGATAAGCTGAGGTCACATCATCGCGCAAAACTTGTCCTGCGAGTTGCTTCTCACAACCGATGAAGAGTAACCGTCTGTTGGTGCTGAGAACCTCGACTGCGTGCGCGCAGTGCGCTCATTATCGCGAATAAGTTGGCTGTGTAGAGGTTGATGGGGTGGGGTAGATTACATCCACGGTAGCTGCACTGCAGAGAAAACGTTTTGTAGGTAATATTTGTTGCAGCACGTGTAATGTTGGCATTAATCTTTTTGACCGTTAGATGCGCAGAGCAGAATGAGAATTGTTCGATGTTCCTCAGTTTTAATGGTCTGACTCTTTGTTGACATGAACCACACGATCGCGTTTCAGGGACCTGCGTAATTGCTCGTGGCAAAAAGGAAGTGTTTCAAGCGAAACGAAAAACGTTCTGGCGGCCGATGTAATGCATCACATGGAACCGCTTGGTCTCTAAAACAACGGACCTTTGAAACGTATTTTTTTTCGCCGAAACGTTGCAAAAACCCGAGAGCTTTCTCAATAACAGAAAGCTATGTGTGGCTGCTGATGATTGACTGAGCTTACGCGTTGCTGGAACAGCTAGCGTCACAATGCGTGTGTGCTTAGACCATGACTGTACCGTTACGCTGCCAGAGCGGGTTGTTTGTGAATGCTTTCCTTCAGGTTAGACTGAAAGCGGTTGACAGAGAAACAGCTTCAGTAGTCTTCTGGGATGTGTCGCTGAAACTTTGACTTTTTAGCGTTATGTTAAAAAAACTAGCTGTCCATTCCCACTTGTTGAATGTGTCGTTAACCCAAGTGCCAGAGAGGTGACGTCACACTTACGGTATTGTCAAAATATGAGTGGCTGACAAGTAGCAAGTAAGACTACATCAATAGCTGGGCCAAAAATGAGACGTATATCAAGCAAAACTGAGAGCAACGTCAGCGTGAGAGAAACGATGTTGTTGGAAGTAGCAACAAGGTAATATCTTATTGAAAGCGCCATGCTGTTGTCGTATTTCTCGTGATGACTTTAATACATTCGAATTTTAAGTCATGTCGAAGTCTTAACGTTTTTTCGAGGAAACTTTCATAATTCTGTTGTCACATTTTCTACGTGATGTCTCTGACCCATTCGTGGGTAACCTTACTGTCTTGTAGAGAAATTCTGCACCCGGGAGTAAATGTCAATTTGCATTAGCATATGCAGTCATTTTACAAATTCTTTCTTGGAATCCATAAAGCCTCTAGGTTTGCTGTAAATCAGTAGTTCCCAAAGTGGGGGGTAAACTACCCCCCGTGTGTAATATGCGACTCGTGGGGGGTAACGCGGAACCAAAACCACGATATTGTTCTGTATCAGGAGCAATCACTGCGAAATGCTGAGGGTAATAAGACATATTCGCATTCGCTACCATTTCGGTAACGGCTCGAACAAGTTTGGGAACCACTGCTGTAAACCTTCGAGGAATCGGCCGACTGCGCTTTGCACTCATCTTATTGCGATGATTTAAACTTGCACATATCTGTATTCAAGTAATTAGTTTCCACAAAGGTGAAAGGTTTAAATTTTTTAATATGACGTGAAATCGATTTCCTATGTAAAGAATTTGCTGATGAATTCAAGCCCTTCATACTTGAAATGCAAGAAACGTGTTATCAGTTTTCAAACAAACTCACCAAGACGCTTAATACTAAAGCGCTTCAAACGCATACGCAAAATTAGCAGCTAGTAGTTGGCCTTTCTTAGTCCACCTTAGATCTGCGACTGGTATTTTGTAAAAGCAACTTCCACTGAGGCCAGAATCTCCTCTTAACCACACTGTGAACTCTGCAGACTATTCTCGTGCATTTTACTGCCCAATGGATGATAGGATCGACATACAGTTCGTTTCACTTTTTTTAGTAAATATGCTTTATATCACAACCTATTACGGTGCTGGTAGGCTACACTGCACCGTAAACTATGCATTGTACATGTTTTTAAGCACCTACCGTATGACGAAATACAAAAGACCCTTCGGCCCTTTTCACAGAACGTGCACACTTCCAAACTAGAAGTATCAATCAACTGCTAGTTTGTAGTGCTAACAAAAGCCGAGTGAAAACATTAAAAAATTTGCCATGCTGCGTAATGTATTGCTGAAACTAACCAGTACCAACAACAGAACCTGAACTGCTGACCTAGTGTTATTGTTGGCGGTCACGTTTTTTTGATACTAGTGTTTTAATAAAAGCTTCATACCGTAACGCAGTGAAACCAGGAGCGGATCCGGGGGGTGGCCATCGACCCCCCTAAAACCTACGAAAGTAACTTTGTTCAACATTAATTTAAAAAATTTGAAACAGCATTCGCGATATAAGGCCATTTTGTCGTCCACTGTTTTGTTACAAAAGTATTGTGAAGTATACTCCATCTCTCATACAGAAATGCACTCGCAAATCTTCCCCCTCATAACCTTACTGGCTGGATCCGCCCCCTGATTAGAACATAACTCATGACCAGCACACATTTCGCTGGTTTCGTTGTCATGAACTAAAATTATAAGCACTACAATGGTGTATTAAGGTAAAGCTGAACTCAGTGCCAGCCTTCGCAAGTGCGGTGCCCGAATGGAAGCACTTTTGCGGGGCCTCGCTCAATAGTGTGTGCAAAAATTTGAGGGGGACATCAAGTCAAAATAATTAAATGTTGATATGAAACACGAAGAGGGAGGTCGGGAGCATGTCCCTCAGTTTCACGTATCTAGCAAGACTTCAACGGACAACGCTGGAACACCCAATAAATCCATGAGTTACTACACTAAATCAGTCCCGTCGCCAAGGGGGGCTTTGGTGGGCTTATCCCCCAAACAAAGCTCAAAGCCCCAAATTGAAATATCCAACACTATAAATCAGTTTCAAGTCCCCCTGTACAAACTTAAAATTCACCAACAGAAGGCTTTCTGACGACGATTCTGCAGTCAATACCTCCAGAGAGGAGGTATTGTAGGCGTAGCGCGGGGCCCGATTAGAAGCAATCGGGTCAACCGGGAGGCCAATATAACTTAAAACTATTGAGATTAGTGGAATGGCGCGTTTTGGCATAAACAATGCACAACAATGTCAACCTTTCCTCATGTTTGAAAATCAACGAATATAATAAGATCTGTTACCAACTTTCTGATTTACGCTTAAATTACAATCTTTTGTTCGATTTTTGTTTTTGCAGGGTTAGGACGGGCCATTGTCGTTGTCTTCGTCAGATTAGTTTTCGGCGCACAGGGGCCATTTTGAAGATCTTTAAAACATCATTACTTTTTGTTTCATTGGCCATGGCTTAGGTTTACCCATCGTCTGGACCAGCAGTTCTCAATTGCGAGAAGGGCTTCTGGGATTACAAAATTTTCTGCCAGATTCATAAACTTTGTAATTGTATTACCGAGGCATTAAACCTAGAGCTGCAGTGGGAAGAAGCAGGATTTAGATCTGTGGGCTTCCGTTTCGTGTTGTTGGAGAAAATGATGAACTTCTTACTTTTCACATTATTTTTTGCGAAAATGTTGCAGCGTGAGACACTTTCAAACGTTCCGATAGCATGTATACGGACGCATAATATTCTTTTTCCTCTCCACGGGCTGCGGACAGTGTTGCCTGCAAGAAAATTTTACAGAGCAAAATTGTTTTAGTGAACATGCACTTGTGCAACCATGCAGATGCACAATTAAGCGTTTCAAACTGTGGAAGGGCCATGCGGCGGTAAATACGCGATATTGAATTTGGAATGTTGCTGTGAGTGGGCGAGGATGAGAATTCACTGCGCAAATGGTCTGTGGTGCTGCGCATTACGCATCTCGAGGGAGCATTGGCTGCTGTCTGCGAGTTGAATGGAAACCCGCTGGCCTAGTGTTTAATGCAGGGTTTTTAAGGTGTTTTAGGGACCCGATACGGGTTTTTATTTACCCTGCGTAGGTGGTCTGGCTTGGAAAGTGCAGGTTGCATGCCGCAGTGCATCAGTTTTTGTTTTTTTAGCGCTGTAATCCGACGGTTTGTGTTTGTGTTCAATGAGTGAGTAAGATAGCAAGTTGACTTAGCACCGCCTGCAAAATAGTTTCGTAACATTTTTCGGTGACTGTTTGCAATACGGGGCTACATGACAATTGCTTAGGGGTGCACCACCATTAAAGTTGCAATGTTCATTAGAATATAACGTGGTTTTAGTATTTTTTTCTGTGTGGTGTGTACGTTTTCGCGATCTTCAATCCTTTAAACAAAACTTTGATTTGCAGCCTTCATGTAGTCTACTGCATGTGTTGACACCCAAACACCAAATGAAACTCTAATGGGTTCGTTGCAATGTTATTTTTATAGCAGCTCACTGGGGTGTATTCTGTACGCGAAAAAAACTCAGACCTGACCGATCAAAAAGAACAAAATTACCTGCAGCAGCTGGTCATATTCCACATCTTGGATGGAGCAAGTTGACTGGCTTGTTTTTATCACCAATGCACGACAAAATTCCCTATAACGTACGACGTACGCAGTGCAAGGGTTTTCTGAGCAGTGAAAGTGATAATGGTCCACGAAACCGACTTGACATTGTGAATTGACTCAAGCACATGCGTCATTTTAATGGCGTCCGTCGAACTGGCGCGTCATTTGCTGCAGCGCTGAGAAAAAGGTTGCTTACTGCATGGAGTTTTTGGTATGTTTACGGAGTTGCATGCTGACTGCTCGTGGATAAAATGAAGCGCAGATGCTGACAGCAACGTAAATTATGTATGACCTTATTTCCTGAGCATTCATAAGTAACGAGAAGACCGCAGGGTTGTTAATCACCTTTTTAGTTTCGTATAGATTCGAATCACCTTTTTAGTTTCGTATAGATTCGAATCACCTTTTTAGTTTCGTATAGATTCGAATCACCTTTTTAGTTTCGTGTAGATTTGACTGCGTCTTCTTTGTGGAAGCAAATAACTGAATTTAGTTTCGTAGCAGTCTGTTTTGTTCGCGATGTTCGCACATGGTTTCAGTCACAGAAGTTGGGCGTGTTACGACGCATTTGCCGAAATAGCCACAACATACTTGTTAAACGCTCTTTAGGCGGCCCCTTTCTTTCAAATAACCTATATAAGGCTAAAAATCCAGCCACAGCGCTGTGAAAGAAGTAACGGCTGGCTGAACAGTTGACTTACAAAGAAAACTTAATGTTTCAGGAAAAATAACTAGTCATTGCTCCGTTTTGGTAGGAAAACGCGATCTTAGGACTAAGTGAATGTAGTCATTTTTTCTCGGGTCGGAACCTTTCCCAAGAATTACAGCAATAGAAAGAGGTGAGCTTCAGAAAAGCTTGTATTTTAACGTAGGTTTCGCAGTATTTCTGCGTTCACTGTTTCTTTCCATTTCAGAGATAAACCTTACTTGCAGGCATTACGTCAGGGCAATTGCAATTTTAACAGGAGATATAGTTCGGTTAAAACCAGCCTAACCCTCTTCCTTTCATTGATCGACATTTCCATGCACGTAATCAACCGTAGGTGCTTCTCGTAACCACAGCGCAACGTGCTTCAAAGCAAATAAACATCGTATCTCGTTTTCGAGCAAGAGCTGGCCTTTTAACGCTGAGAGAAAATTCTGACGCAGCACGGTCGTACGCAAGGGGGGGGGGGTTGGGGCTAAACCCCCCCCTTGAGCTTGATATTTTACAAAAAAATTATTACCTTCGCAAGGAGATTAGTTGTTTTTGCATACTTTTTGCTTGTTAATTTGTCGACTTAAAGCAAATGCCACGGAATAAATTTGCATGCAAATTTCAAGGAATATTGTAAATTGGCGAAATAGTAATAATTAGGTTTTGGTGGGAATCTGGGTTATCGTCTGCGTCCAGAAACCATCTCACAACATTTTGCAGACCTTTCGTCCACTAAGCACGTTTAAGATCGTGTTCCGCGATAGTTCATTTTGTCCGAAACCATTGTCTTTATATTGTCTGCCAAGGGCGTACGCAAGTGGGAGTTGGGGTTAA
>JGI24158J21664_10005332_pt1 | contig 16797 bp, 11 predicted proteins | sample Ectturendosymbi3_FD_21664 | JGI IMG/M metagenome (IMG submission 21664)
AACCCGAGCAAGAAACATCACGGAGATGTTTTGCGGGTTTGGAGTGGAGTAAACCTGGGAATAGGATGAACGAACGGCAAAGTAGACTCCGTGGCCGAACGCAGTAGCTGAAAAAATGAAGATTTTTAGAAGTCTGTAGCCACCAACAAACGTATTAAACATGTCCAATGTAATCTAGTAACGAAAAATAATCTGGAGTCATGTGCTGTACAAACAACAGCCTGAAAGAAAAAATCGTGAAAAACACCAAAGGACTGTTGAAAATTGCAAAGATTAGGGGCTTTTCCACTTTGGGGATTCCCGACATTGACGAGTGGTCATGAAACGAAGAGCAAATGTACAAAACCAAAAACATTTTTTCCCAAACAACCTTTTTCGGATATTATCCCTCTGTTCCTAACGCAACCCAATTCAAAACTTACCATTTTTTCCAGCAAATCCACGGTCGAAGCCGTGAGCGCATATCTTGTGGGCGTCGACTTCGGACGTTCCATGAAAAAGTTCACGTTCGACGGGGGTGTCAGATGTCAAATACCTAACCACGTCCTGCCTGCCAATCATGTACTGCTGGTACAGAGTGGGGTTCTGGATTCGTTCGATCTGCAAGCGAAGGATCGTGCACGCGCCAACGAGGAAGTGGTCATGGTTAGGTTAAAGCCAAAATATACTGATGGACTTAAACGTGATAAAAGTCGGACAGAGACGCAAATTATGAAAAGAGCAAGCAACGTCTGAGCAAACGCACTGCTTTTTTCGAAAACATTAACGACGTTGCGTTTAACCAATGGCAACAAAACGGAGGAGTAGGATTATATTGTGAAAGAACGTGTGGAAATTTTCCTGCGGTTTAATGTTTGCTGATTCTCAACGCTAGGACCACTTACTTTTGTTATGACACAAGATGCACTTTTGCGAAACCCGGAAAAGAACTTGCTCGACACTGTCTTGTATTCGGCGGCGTGCGGTGAAAGTTTTACTTTCAGGAAAGGTTTTCCTTTCATGTCGCTCCATTCGTGTGGAAGTTCTGGGAAGTATCGCCAAGTTGCACATGCGCAATACGATACGTTGGTTGTTAAAAAGATCTAGAATAATAAAACGGTGAAACAACGCTCACAAGAACGTACACACTTTGAGTTTGGAACTCACACCCACTGCAGATTCCAGAGATGTTTACTGGAACGGTAACAGCAACTTCCTGAACGATTTCCCTTCATGGTATTACCCTTTCTATTAAAACCCCAACGTTTCCGAACTTACACAACATTACCGAACATACGCACCACTGGCACCGCTGAAGCGTCTTATGGAACCGCTTCGTTGCATCAAGTCTTCAGCTGCACTTTCGATTGCCATTGTGAAGAAGTTGATCAAGACTTGTTCGCCATCACAAGGACCGTCGGACCACGCCCTGCCTTCCTGTGAAAACGCCGACGCCGAATATTAATATACAGTTAAAATAGGCATTAAAATCAATTAATTTCCACCTCGAAAATCGAGTTTCCTGCCAAGATTAAAACAAACTTGCGTTGAATCACCTAGAGCAGGGGTGTGCAACCCGTGTCCGCGGGCCAAAAGTGGCCCCGGAGCTAACGTCTTGTGACCCGCGGAAAGGTCCAGATTTTACAAGGGTATTGCCAATCGTTCGTGGGTAGCCAGCGAGTGGTCTTACCCGCAGAGTCTGGCATATGCTGCTGTGACCCGTGGATAATCTGGTTATGTGCATTTGGCCCGGTAGTGATCCGTGGGTCGCACACTCATGACCTCCAGTACTCTTTCGCTTAACATTTAACAATTCACTAGGAATTTTTCGTAGTCCAAGGTCTGTAGTCAGGAATAAGCAGGAGTAATTTTGCAGTTGTTTTGCCTGAGATGACAACCGGACAACGTGCATCTCAGGAATAGAACGTGTTTTCAGGAAAGAACAGGTTTTGTTGCACTGTGCCTAAAATCGTCGAATGAGGTCGTGGTCCCTGGCCTGGCAGCGCATCTTGTTTCCCGCTGTGTGTTGATTTTAGGTCATCCCACTGAAATCATCCAACTATGACGGAAAAATGAGTTGTTTTCATGGTGGTTGTCTTTTTTCGTATCAGTCACATTAGTTGCGAACTAAAATTTCTTTCCCAACAGGCCCCTATACGTCACATTTCCCGCAGAAGAACTAATAGCTTTACAGTGTTTTGCAAGATTCATTCAACAAAACGTTGTGCAGCTTCGAACGACTTTGGTGAGTTCGCCAATTTATCCAACAAAAACATGCAGATGACTGCATTCGTCACGCAAGAACACAAAACTGAATGTGTAACGTTGGATTGTGAACTCAAGGAGCGGCTGGATTGTTCAATAACACCACAAAACTTAATTGAAGAAGTCAGGTCACCAACTATATCGATAGGAAGAGTTTTTACTGTTTTTTATAAAAAGCAGATGGTGTTTTTCTGTTTTCATCGTCAGCATGACAAAGGAATCAGTCAAATTCAGTAAATCTAGTTGCATGGTTCACTCAATGTTTCTGGGGATGAAAACGTTTTTTTTTCGAAACACCCAAAAAGTTTTAATTTACACCACATTAGTTTTCGCGTTGTTTTTTCAGTACGGCAAGATTTCCAAAGTTTATCTGAAGTGATTTGATGTTGCAGAAAAAACGAAATAGGTGGATTAATGAATTAATCAAGCAATTAAAAAATCTGGGAGTTGACGCATTCACTACAGAGCGCAGGAAGTACGGGAAGGTAGGGCACAATGGCGCACTATTTACTTTTTTTGTCACTGCTATTTTAATTTGTGTCCAATTAACAAAAACTTGATTATTCAACAAAGCAACCCTTTGTGTATAATATTATACTAAAACACGACCAGTTTGCTTCTGAAAAAAAATCATAACTGCTTTAAAAAGGGCGCTTTTATTTTTCATTGTGTCTAACTTATGGGGCATGAAGTTATTTTGTCGTGAATGAGTCAACCGCAGCATAATAGATGTGAGAAGCGCTGATATTTCAACGCGCAGACAAGTCTACTGCAAGTTTTGTAACTCCGTAGCTTCCGAGCCAAGTACCAAATTTCTAGTAGACCGGAAGACAAGGTGTTAAAAAAACAAATCAACATCAACGAGAAACTCACAGTAAAATAACCCTTAAATAAATGCCTTTGAATGCAGCATGAACCTGGAATGGCCATAGATCATACATTCTCTGTATGGTGCTTTCTAATAACACCAAAAATCCTGAAACTTGTCGAAGCATGCCTCATAATAATGACTAGAGGCAAAATGGGACAAGGTCCATTGTGCCCTAAGAATTTTGCTCCATTGTGCCCCGAGCGTATCTAAAGAATATAATCCGGCCCTGTTCACAACGCATTTATCGTGAGATCGACAGCGAAACATACTTCCTACGTTTTTAAGCAACCAATTAATATTCCTGATTTTTAAAGCAGTGCACGGGAGCTTTTAGTTGTTATGCAAAAACAATATTAATGAGACACGTACACTTTAGTAGTATAATTCATAGTACACCTTTGTTTCTTTAAATCACGTTGACTGAATCAAAAAGCAAATGACTGGTGGCTGGTGCATAAATTGTACCTACAGCATGCAGGAGCAAACATTAGCCAATTAGGCTTTTCAATTCAACTTTCTGATTTTTGCCAAATTATTTTATTAAAACAACTTCACTCTGTACTTCTCACCAGTGACGTACTCGAGCCATAATTATCGAGTCACCACTCGAGTCACAAGCCCTTCCACTCTGAGTCGCGTAATGTTCATCTAAAATTTTTCGACCAATGTCAGATTCGAGGCATTGTGGCGGCCTGGAGATGGCGCCACATGCAAAGGAATGGTCACCGGTAGGTGGTGCCCATAGTAACGAGTCACTGTGACAGTCACCACAAGCGAATTATCGTAATTCACTTATCCCTATATAAAGATAGTGCAACATAGTATCAATAGAGTGAACTCGTCGAGGGAGCTCTAATGCTGCTGGTTGCTTTCCTGGACGTTTAATGCCCCAAATTTCCATCTTTGTTGCTTGCCTGAGTAATTCAAGGCGATGCAGTCAACTGTAACAAAAGGCGCCCGTTAAGCGACCTGGGAGAAAAGCCATAAGCCCCTCTCAATGACATCCTCCGTTGAAGATCGTTTTCACACAAACGGTAAGGATCGCACTTGTAAGAAATGATAAAAGTTAAAGTATGGATATTAAAAGTGATGCAACTTCAAGGTAATGGAGAGGGAAGTGATGTGGCGGCCTGGGGCTGGAGATGGCGGGAGTAACTATTTCCGACTCCGCTCCTGTTCCAAAATTTATTAATCCGGTTCCGGAAACTTTTCAAATATGAGAATCCGAATCCTGTTCAGACTCCGGCTAGTATCATCGATCCAACCGAAATTAACCCATTTTTACACCAAAGGTGGGACCGGATCCGGATTGCCGGAGTCGACTCCGGAAGGATTCTGCGTTTTTCTTTCGGACCCGGAGTCAAAAATTTGTTACAAACCGGATCCGGTCCCGGAGTCACTTTTCCATTCCGGCAGTTGCAGGAGTCTGTGCTTATATTTCTTAGGTAAAAATATTGTAATTACGGTTGGATCGATGATTGTAGCCGGAGTCTGAACAGGAGTCGGATTCTCAAATTTGAAGAATAGCCGGACCCGGTTCCGCAACAGGATTCCAAAATTTTGGAACAGGAGCGGAGTCGGAGTCTGAAAAAATGACTCCGACCACCTCTGCTTTACACTTAGGAAATGACCACACAAACACCTGCTACTGGCGAAATTGAAAAGTGACTCCAGATCCGGTGTCTAGCGAAATTTCTGACCTATGCGACATTTCTGACTTGTTATTGTTTTTCAGTTGTTTTGCTTCTGAAAATAAAGAAATAAAGTCTGGCAATTCTTTTTTGATATGTGTTGTGTAAATTAAAACATTTTGGTTTGATGTCAGGTACCCACAACAAGCTTTTGCACAGGAATAACTTTAACCATTAAATGTTGATGAGTGAGCTTGGGTATTTGAGGGATACATTCTGTCATTGGACTAAGCTTAATAGCGTAGATCTCTGCAGAAGCTTTGTACAAATATCTTTGCACTGAGGAATACGTCAGACGTATCCAGAAAGTTGCTGGCACTTTGGAATAGCTTTGTACTGAACGAAGATACAGATTTTTCCGACTTTAAGCAATTCATTGACAAGTGCTGATGTTAATGCTAAAGAGTTATTAGACATCGTAAATCAACATTTGAAGGACTTAGCCAACTATTTTGACTATGATTTTCCTTAATATGAGGCTTTTTGAAATTAAATCTTTTGATAAGCAATCCTTTCACTGAAAGTGTGAATACATGCGAACTTAATCTCTATGAAAAAGAAAGTCTGCTGGAAATGTGTTGTGATAATCCAGATATAAAAAGGATCATGGTCTGAATTCGGGATATCTAATGAAAACGCATATCCGCCTGTCAGTCACAAAGCAATCACAATGTTAATGTTATTTTCAACCACTGACATGAGGTGTAAGTTTCAGCACCAGCTTTAATCAAAACCAGACAGAGGAATCGTTTGGATTCAAATGCAGAACTTCGTCTTTCTGAAACTTTATTGCAGCCGCATTTATATCACATGCTAGCAATCAAACAGAAGTAAATTTCAAATTAAAACTTGAAAAATAGCTTTTAGTTTTGTATTTTTACCAACGAACTGTGTTGCGGAAATTGCGTAACAACTTTAGTGAACAAAATTATTGTGACCATATTTACATTCCTTCCGATTGTATGTTAGCGGACGGTAAAAAAAACTGTGCCATTTACTGGTCCGCTAATGCAAAAAGGTTTTGAACCACTGGGATTACAGGATGCGTAAGTGGTATAGGCTAACTTGCTGCAACACCATTTGAACATCATTTTCAACATACCCCAGATCGTGCAGTTTGCTTCACAGATGCAATACTTTCATCCTTTGGAAAACGCATTTAGTCTATTAGGAGCGCATGCGCTTTTAAGCACTTTAAAGATAATGCAGGCAATGTTTTAGTGGTTTTGAACCTTACTCGCTGCTTGCATGGAATGTTTGAATTTCCTGCAAAAACTACGTGTCTATGCAATCACAACAGAATCTCACTGTAAAAAGTTGTGTGACATTTCAAAGACGATTCGAACCAAATGCAGTATTTGAACATAACATTGGACTTAATGAAACAGCTACACAAGCAATATGAAATTGAACAAAAGTTGCAAATGCTGCTTTTTACTTGCCCGCATGACTGCACAAAATGTAGTTTCGAAGTTTGTCAAAAAAATCACAAAATCAGTGCACGATACATAATTTCTTTCTTGAAAATAGGCTTGGCTTTATATAATTTATTTGCTACCATTCACAATATATCGATATTCAATCAAGCAAACTGCGATCACATTTTAAAAACAAAACTGAAGTACTGCACAAGCAGGCAATCCTAATGTTTGCACAATGCAGGAACATAAATTTTCACAAAGTTGGAATTCGTCCAATCAATCCAAAGTTATCGTCTATTGCGCCCTCTCGTTGTCCGCTGCATTTGAGGTAAAGCAAAACATTTAGTGAGGTGAAAAGCAATGCATCATGGATTGATTCGGACGAACTACAACTTTGTGAAAATTTATGCATCATGGTTAGCATAGGAAAAAGTTCAACATAACGACAACATATTTGGTTAGAGTATTCCACACCGAATCAACTACTTATCAATCTTTCGTTGTTATGCAGAAAGAAATGCTGCTGTCTCGACGTTGAAAGTGCAAAGATCACCTATTTTTCTTTGATATAGTCTTTTTTCAAAATTGGAAAAGCTTTTACTTAATCGCATGTAAAACCAGGCAGAAGCTGGCTTAAAAACTGCACATTTTTGGTGTCTGCGCAGAAACGATTGAATTCCTTAATTCATAGGAACTGAACAGGATAATTGTTGCCACCAATGGGAAGTGCAAAAAAGGGTGCTAAATTCTAAAATGAAAAAACAACAACAAAGCAACATATCCAACTGCCACACTGAAAGAAGTGCCTTAGCAAAACATGCATTCGAAATTGAACACAAACGTAACTGGTCATAATACGAATTACTGTTTAATAAAAGGGATTTCAAAAAATGGCGTCGAACCGCGTCTTATTTAATAAGCACTAAGCTTCACAAATTTAAAAAAATATCGCCGAACCTTTTCTCCGACGTGCATCAAACAGCATTCAATTGCATTCACCGCGTCGTTTAACAATTTTCACCTCTTTCAAAAATATTTGTTTTTCACAAATTTCATAATCGACAACAAACTTCGATTTGTTTTTATTCGGTAACATACCTGGCTTGTCGCATTCATTGCTCTGTTTCTTGTTGTTTTGTTCCTTGAGGAGCCGTCATAGTCTTGCGTAAGGTTCTTTCGCTCCGTCGCACTAATTGCGCTTTCCCTTGTCACTTCGCGACATAAGGCGACTTCGCCTCTGCTCGTTGTTTTGATAACGGTCCACTCTGAAGTAGTCTGGAAGGTCGGCGTCGTTTTAAATAACACAGAAGTACTAAAACCTTCACTATTTTCCCGCCTTTTGTTGGAAGCTTTTCAAGCACGGAAGAAAATTTTTTTTTGTATCGATTCGAAACTTCGAAAGAAAGGGTTTTGACTAGAATTATAAAGTACTTCCTTTCTGACATTAAGTTTTGGTCCGTGATGCAACAATAGACTTGCATAGAGACTCTTTAGTTTTGAAAACATCATACTGGTCGCGATCACCTGTCATGCTCAGATAATAATATTCCATTCGTTATGACACGATATTAGACACAAATAGTAGCAAGTTGACAGTGCAACACAGTTCTCAAATTTTATACGAGATGGGTAAAACACCTTTAATGTTAATCGTTGATTTCACAAAGGAAAACTTAATCGCTGATTTCACAAAAGCAAACGTCATTGCTCTGATTGCGCATACGATTACTTTACGTGGAATGTAACCTAGCTGGGCAATAAACACAATTTTGAATTTTATTTCTGTATTGCAAGTGCAAAAAAACATTACACAGAGTGAGCAGTAACGTCTTTAGTTCAACCTTCCTGGAGTGCAAGAATTTCAGTGAAGAAGGCAACAGTGGAAACAATACAAGAATTCAACAAGTTTCTTTGAGACCGTTTACTTACACTGTATCGCATAGTGTGAACGAAGAGACACATTAAGAGAATGAGACAACGTATTTTTGGAAAAATAATTTGGAGACTATTTGATATTGAAGTGTTACTATATTTTGTTTCAAAATATCATTGGGAATACTGCAACACAACAAAGCCTTATTTGGAAAATTTGTACGAAAAAACCGTTAAAGGTAACCTGCGATGCACCAATTTCCGTTAATTTGATCTTTTTTATTTGTCTTCACTACTTGCCCTTTGACACGTGCATTCAATAAAAATGCCCCGGCAAACAAACAATCGACTCAAAATTATACGTCACAAAATACGATTGTTTACGAAACAACACCAAGTAAGCGCATTGTACTTCCAGGAGTTTATGTAAATATTTTTGAAGTAGATTTTTCACAAACGAAAAATAGCCCTGCCTTGTCACTTTACTTGAAAATAACGTTCAAATCTTTCAAATTTTACGACACTGGATAAATCAATATCTTCAGTGATATTGTGTTTCGGAAGATTTTTGCAATCATGCATTTACTTCACTGAATCGATTTAGGATAATTATTGCAAAAATATATTGAAAAACCATTCTGGGGTTTTGACACACTATTTTCCCGAATGTTTTTGAGTGAATAGCAAGGCATGTCAGTAACAAAGTTTCGCATAAAACCCATAGCTTTTTTCTGGAGACATTCATCAATTTGACGATTGCATTTTTGAAAAATCTTTCCTTATTTCTTATCATCAGTAGCATTGCGATATGTACAAAATGCTTTTTCGTTCGAGTGTGCGAGCGGGAAATGTAAAATCCAGCTAAAACGTTGATTGAAAATGTTGCAGGTTTAGTCTTTGGAATAAAAAATGAATGAAACACTAATCGAGGATTTTGTGAGTAGACACGAACATGTTATGTTGATTTTAGGAGGCAGTCGGCGAAGTCTTTTCTGATAAACCAATCACAACGAATCTTTTTTACTGGGTTGATTTTTCAATTAACATTGATTTTTTATTTTTCGACACAAAATGATGTTGTCTCTTTCCTCTGGCCATGTGGACCGCTATGGCATTGGTTCGCACCCAGAGGGCTGCTTGTGTAAATTACTTCGTTATATTTACGTGCCACATCTTGAAGGACTGTCCGCAAAAATGTGCCTGGTTTCCACATTTCCGTGATGCAAAAACGGCTGTCGACGACTGCATGCCGCACAAAGTTGGTTAGAAAGACTAAAATTTTTAGCAACTTCATAATATGACGCAATGCATAAAAATGTGGATGGTGACGTAATAAAGCATGTGGCCGGAAATAGCGAAACGTTTGTGTAACACTGCTTTAGGCCACATGATCCAAAATGTCAAACCTTATGTACGTCATTTGCCTCATGCTTCAACTTTTAGCATGACTTGCAATTTACCCGCAGCCGATGACGCAACTAATAATCCAGTTGGAGATTTTAACAATGCATCGGAAGACAGGGGCAAACCAAAGAACATAATTACTGTATGGCCGGAAAAAAAACAATAACAAACATTACGCAATGCTGCATCATCCGTGAGCACAGTTGATGCAACCAGTTGGCCATCAGATAAATAATGTAAGATATTATTTAACACTGAAGGGTCCTTCAAATATCCCTGTGAATAGCTTTCAAGAAATGAAAGAAGGTTGTGGTTTTCAAAGTTTCACATCCAAATAGGGAGGGTGCGGAATGACTTGGATTATGTACTTTTAGTCTGCTGATACAAGTTTTACTTTTACTGCAAACTTTAATAAGAACAAACCAGGGAAGTATCAACAAGCAGATTGAACAATTTGTCTGATCTTCATACAATGCAATGTGAGCATGAGAATTTAAAGAATCACGTGGAAGCCACATCGAGTTTCTGCAGGTGGAGGGGGACCCGCCATTAGCATTCTAATCGGTCCCCGTAATTGTTAGTCCCGGCCATGCAGACGCAGTCGTGCTATATTCGTTAACATTCAAATTATGCTGAATATCAGTTTCAACACATCTCAAGATCGCGCAGTTTGCTTCACAGATGCAATGCTTTCATCCGTTTGAAAAACACATTTAGTTGATTGGGAGACCATGAGCTTTGAAACACTTTAAAAATATTGTCGGAATTGTTATGGTGGATTTTGACCTCAAACTGCTTGCATGGAATGTTTGAATTTCCTGCGAAAACTACTTGTCTATGCAATCACAATAGAATTTTGCTGTTAAACGTATTGTGACATTTCAAAACGATTCGAACCAAATACAGCATTTGAGCATAACATTGGACTTTCAGTGCGGTTTGCATTTTGACAATAAAATAGCTATGCAAAAAATATGAGATGCAATAAAAGTTATAACTGCTGCTTCTTCCTCTGCCGCATGACTGCACAAAATGTAGTTTCTAAGGTTGTCAAACAAATGGCAAATCAGTGCACGATACATAATTTCTTTCTTGAAAGCGAGCTTGACTAACATAATCAAGTTGGTATTTTTCACAATACATCAATATTTCAATTAAGCAAACTCAAATTACATTTTTTAAATAAATTAAAGTACTATACGCACAGGCAAACTTAATGGTTTCTCATTCAGAAAACAAAACTTTTCACAAAGTTGTAGTTGGGTACGATCACCTGTCATGCTCAGATACTATTATCCCATTGTTTATGACAGTACATTACGCACATACAGCAGCAAGATGACGGTGCAAGAAATTTTTCAAAATTGCAACCAAACGAGAAGAACATTTTTAATGGTATCTGTTGCTTTCACAAAAGCAACTTCACGTTTCTACTTGTGTCAATGCACATAGGATTAGTTTATTTGGATTGTAACCTAGCTGGGAGATAAACGGGATTTTGAAATTTTTCGATTTTTTAGGTACAAATAATCATTTTCCAGTATGAGCACCAACGTCTTTAGTTCAACCTCCGTGGAGTGCAGGAAGGTCAGGAAAGAAAGCGACAGGGGAAACAATACAATAATCCAACAAGGTAGTTTGTTTGAAAACTGTTTCTTTCGACTGTATTGAAGGTTGCAAACGAAGACACATATTGAGAGAATGGCACACGGATTTTTGGAAAAAGTGTTGGAGACAGTTTAATATTGAAATTTCACTATGTTTTGTTTCAAAATATCATTGCGAATGCTGCAATGCAACGAAACACTATTTCAAAAAAAATGCAAGAAAAAAACGTTTGTGGTAACATTTCATCCACCAATTTTCCTTAATTTGTTCATTTTGCACTTGTTTTGACCATTTCCGCTTGGACACGTGCATTCAATGCTAATACAACGGCGAACAAACAAACGACTTATTATTACCACAACAGAGGATTGCTGAAGGAACAACACGAAGCCAGGGCACTTTACAACAGGAATGTATGCAAATGTCTTTTGAGTAAGAATCATGATAAAATATTAGTAGTTTATTCACAAAGGAAAAATAACACTGCCTTGTAACTTCACCGTAAACTATGTTCAATAACTTCAATTTTCGATGACACTGGAAAAATCTATATCTTCAGTGATATTGTGTTTCGGAAGAATTTTTAGAATCATGCATTTACCTGATTGATAGATTTAGGATAATTACTACAAAAATATATTGACAGACGATTCTCGAGTTTTGACACAGTATTTGCCTGAACGTTTTTCAGTGTCATTAACACAATTTGACTTAAACCTATACCTTTTTCTTGAGACATTCATTAATTTGATGATTACATTTTCCAAAAAGAGTTGTCTTTCCTAATGTCTTACAAAATATTATCAGTAGCCTTGCGATATGGAAAAAATGCGTTTTCATTCGAGTGTGCATGTGGGAAATGTAAAACCGAGTTAAAACATTGATTGAAAGTGTTGCAGGTTTAGTTTTTGGAATAAAAAAATGAATGAAACACTAATCGAGGATTTTGTGAGTGGACACAGAGATGATTTGAATTCTAGGAGGCAGTCCGTGAATTTTTTCTGATAAACAAATCACAACGAATACAATATTTTTTATCGGTTGAGTTTTCCATTAATATTTTATTTTTATTTTTCGACAAAAAATGATGTTGTCCGATTTCAAGATTTTTTCATTCAAAGAATTTTAGAAAATCAATTGGGAAAAATACACTTAATTCAGATTTTCCCAGAAATACATGCATCCTCTAGGAATTGTATGAAAATCACTTCAATCGTGAAAATGTTTGTGAAATTTACTTATTTGATCAAAAATCGTTTCCAGTGTAACACTATCCATAGGCCTAACATGTATGTGTAGTGCCAAACAAAGAAGCAGAAGTCCAAAGGCGCATTACCAGAGGTTGAAACTGGCGTTTTCAGCCTGCATCGCTGTGTTGTGAATCAAGTAGCTGATATAAAATTTAAATGGAAGTGTCTTGCAACAATCTTCATGTCTGACTACATTAGACTGTTTGAATCGCTTCTGAAACGGGTTTTGAACTCTATGGCGTGTGCTGGGATTTCACTAATGACTAGGGCAGAGCCGTGTGAAAGGCTGTTGAGGCCCTCAAAAAAATCCAGATGAGGCCCTTTAATATCAGCAAGCATTTAGGCAGATGCCTGCTTTTTCGAGCCAGTTCCAAATTAGCCCCTTGAGCAGCGCTATGTCAAAACCTAACCAAGCTAAACTAATAATGTACAACTTAGGAGAAAATAACTTTAATGAACAGCCAATGCAAAATAAGTGAAAACTATCTTTGTCACTTGTTAGTTGTTATCATCAATAAAGCGACACAAATATCTCTTATTGCGATGTGATTGGAAATTATTTATGTTGTAATTTACCTGCTTGATGTAGTTGCCATGCTTACATCAACTATAGTGTACGACAGGGGTGTGCAACCTTCAGCCCGCGGGCCAAATGCAATACAACAAAGTGGATTTTTATGCTGGTCACTAGTACTAGACAGCCTGTGTGAAACGAAGGCGCGACCCGCCGTCTATCCTGTTTAATTGCGTTTGGCCCTTCAGTAATAAAGGTTTGACAACCCTGGCATACGACAGTATGTGAAACCAGCAGTCTCATTAATGCTTGTGATTTGCATTCCAACGATAAGAGCACGTGGTGGTCGCTGTACAGCCTCATCATTTTAATAACCGGTCTCAGTGTAATCAACTTGGTGCTATCGCCAAAAGCTGATAGGTGGAAGATGTGCGTTGAACTAACTGCTTTCTAACACTCCCTCTGCCTTCACTTCACGCCTTCACTTCTAATAAGAACGAAATTATTGGATTCTGACACCATCCATCTTCATCATGACATATAGCAAGTGAGATTTAATCTGAAGAGGCTTTTTAAGATCGAGCAAGCGAGCGTTGAACTTGTCGAGATTATCCTCGTTTTTTTGGTCGAAACTTTAAATTAGACTGTCTTAAGTCAGTTTTCACAGACATATATATAATAAACTGACACAACAGCCTTTCTTCGATTCAACTTTACATAACCTGTCTTATGCAGCTTTCACGAAAACGTTTTTAACGTTGAATTAGAAACCTAGCCTCTCTATCTGTGCGCATCTGCAAAGCGATGGCACAACACTCCACAACACGTTCGTTATGAAGTAAATTTCCCCGAGAATTTCAACGCACAAGGGTGATGCTAGCGACGTTAAGTGGGGAATGTCAAGACTTTATTAATTAACAATTCGCCTTGTTTTGACGTAACAACAACTTTACAAAAACTGCTATAGTGTCCGAACGTCCGCAATTCTTTTTCGAAATTGACATGTCATGCATTGCATGCTTAATCTACCAGCTCTGCATTGAGCGCAAAAACCAGAAGAGTAAAGGTCAAGTGTAGAGATACGACTCTAGCTTACTAATACAATATATATTGTGGGGCCCCTACTAGTGGTCGCCCCCCCCCTGACCGGGGGGTACGGGGCTGCCTTGCCACGGCACTGGACTAGGGCAACCAAAAGTTATTAAAGTCAAAAATTTTCTGCCATTTCAAAAGCTTATGAAACGTCCACGAACCTAATTTCACGCTCATACCATGGACTCCCAATTTATTAGGTCAATGAAAATCAAAATTTATTATTCGGTCAAAATTTATCGTCAGGTCAAAATTTTATTGCAGCAGAGTTTTTTCTCCTCATCGATAATTTATTCAAACTACAGCAACAGATATTCATATGCTTTTGCAAGTTTATTTGCCATTCTGTAATTACAGTGGGTTTGTTGCGACTTCAATCTTGTTTCGCCCACTACTGGACGATTGATTATTGTGATAGGCGTGCATGGTAAGGCAAGAAACGTGGTGTTACAGTAGTCTACTTGGTTTGGTACATGCTCAATCCATTATGCATATAACGTTTAACTTTCTGATGTTCTCAGGTTTGTCTCTACTGTAGTTGTTCATGTACACATGAGTACATCATCACATCATCCCCAAACTTAAACAACCAAACATTTTAAAATTTCGAAGCATAGAGTGCATGAATATGTTTCTGGGTTAACCTCAACACCCAAAGACTGAATTATTTTGCAGTTGCAAACGCATCAAATTTTCGGTCAAAATAAAGTCAAAATTTGCAAATTATAAGTCAAAACTTTACGTTTTTAGGTCAAAATCTGGTTGCCCTACTGACGACAATTCTCTATTTCAAGCGGGCCATTGCAACGCGATTTCTAGCTATGCAGGTTCTTGTTAACGTCACGTTACGTTACGCGGTGAAAACTGAGCCAACTTATCCAATTACGTTTTCAGCATGAACGTTTTTGGCAACGTTATATGTTTCAACACAAGTTGTGACTTTTCGACAATTTGCGTTGCTGATAATATGTAGGATAGGATGGTAGATGGTAAATTAGTATGGGACTTCCGTTTTTTTCTGTATATCACGTCACATGAGCTTATGCACAGTGCCGGTTTCAAGCCTATTTTAACCGATTTCATCAAATTGGACACCGAGCCTTATGGGGCCCCATTCCAGCAGAGACAGCGTGGCGATTAGAACCTTTCCGAATTTTAAGAAAATTATACCAAGGCCTCCTAGAAAACACAGGCCTGTCATACGTCTGGGTGATGTCAACGAAAGTCGTCCGTATTTTCGTGCAAATCTGACTCAACTCCCACTGCGAATCGAAAAGCTGAACGTCCACGGTTGCAAGGCTGTTTGTTGGAACCAGGGTTGCCAGTTGGGCTTTTGAGGCCAAATTTGTATTTTGTGACTTTTTTTCAACTACTTTGTTTTTTTTTATTTCTGAAGAAAGGCCAAATGAAATTCGGCTTTTTTGGCCTTTTTTGGCGAATTAGATATTTTTTGGCGTATTAGATATTTTATGTCGATTTGGCAGTGTTGAGTTCGCGTTGCATCCTCAACATGAAACGTCTTGTGACTCTGAAATACAAACAAAGGAAGACCTCAAACACAAGTTCAGAAAACAACTTGGAGGATTGGTAATAATATTATTGAACAGCAAAGACAAAGAAGAAGCATTCGAATGTCAGTGTTAAAAGTCGCATCACTAACTGGATTGAATCCCAGAAGAATGAAGTTGGAACAATGTAACAACCAACGACACTTGTTTTACAACGATATTGTATTGTGTATTTATTTGAACTGCTGTATATTTATACTCCACATGTATTGTAAGTCACACCCAGGAAGAGAGTAACCCCCCACATTACAGAAATTATTTTTAGCAATATCCCATATGAAATTATCCAAAATATTCCCGATTTAAACGAATAACAACGATACGCACTGATGTATAACTCTCATTACGGATTTAACGTGATCACGCGTCGAACACGTGAGCACTAGAATTGCTAATGCACCTCTCACCGTGTGATACGCTGTCACGTGACCTATGTATGATACATCGTGTTGACCCCAGAAGCGGAATTGCTTCACTTGATACAGACGAAGTCGTGGGCATACCAGGCTAGCAGCTAAACTCGACCGTGGGTATACCAAGCGGGTTTAGTCTGATTGGCTATATTAAATGGCCATATTACCCACTAGAGATTCATAACATAGTGGCTATGATATTGTTGACAATTTGGGTTCTCTTCTCTATGAAAGAACCGCATATGCATGCCCCTGTCACCTGTAATAATTATGTATGTGTATGTGATGCACATTATAAACCCCTGCTGTGATGAATATCGCAGTGCTTAAAAGTTACCAGAATAAAACCATGAGTGAATACAATTCTATTGTGATAAACTGAGTAGGTCGAGCGAAACGGGCGGGTCTAAGTTTCTTAATTGTTAACTTGGGCGTGCCATGGACACTTCCTATTAATCAGTGCTCTCGCAGAATTGTCCTAAGCGCGTGCTGTTCTTCTTCTTTAGAAGAGAACTGCCACAATAGGTTTTAAGATGATTTTGGCAGATTTTTCGGCATTGACAGATTTCTAGACACTATTTCTGGACACAAAATGATAAATTTTCATTGGAAACTTTGCACGAGCATTTATAATTTTTTGTTTTGCTGTTTCATGCTTATAGGTTTGCAATTTCAGGTTACTCTTCAGCAAAACCAAAAGTTGCAAGAAGTTCGTTATGGAGTGATCTTTATCCTTTTTATGTATAAAATATTTAAATATTGCCTTTCAAAAGCGCGTTTGCGTGTTTTAAAGGTGTTGTTATGTGTTTATCGTGTATTTGGCTTTTTTCGGTGTTGTTTGGCTTTTTT
>JGI24158J21664_10005333_pt1 | contig 16797 bp, 9 predicted proteins | sample Ectturendosymbi3_FD_21664 | JGI IMG/M metagenome (IMG submission 21664)
AGCAAACCTGAGCTTTGTCCTTATGTACGTTATGACAGATGCATATGGCTCCCTGCGTTTTTCAGCTATTTTTTCTGCCAGCCTTTTGTTTACTCTGGTGCCATCCCTCCAGTTGTTGTGAAGACAAGGGGATTGAATGAAGACTTCTCTATGTCAATCACTCTTTGATTATATTTGTCCTTCTTCTCCTTTTCATGTTGTTGGTAGACCTCTGCCAGGGACTTCCCAGAATATGACTGTGAGGTAGGATGTGTGATCCTTATACAATTTTTAAACAACGCAAACTTCCGTGTTTGGGGGAAACGCATATTAAGTTGCAATGATACAACATTTTTTCTTCACTTTTTTTTCCTTTTTTTGCTTCTGCACTGCAACTTTTTCTACTCCGGTTACATCATCAAACCTCCGCAACCATGCTCCGCTATTTACGGAGCTCCGCCTTTTACAGGGAACCTCATGGTGTACAGTGGTTACAGTAACACTACACTAAATACACAGTCTACATTACAGCATCATGTGGAGAGATTTTAGCTTTTCTTTGTGTTTGAGTGTGTTGGTGATATCTTTGTTGCTAATTTGCTATGTACACTGATAAAGCTCGGCTAACAGTGAGTAATGTCAATCATGTGTAATGTCGAAGCCAGATAGCTTGTTTCATTGTTAAGCTACTATATTATTTTTTGGCCAATGTACTTGTTTTATGCTTAGAGTGCTTGAATCCTTATTTGAAACACTGTGGTTATCATAAATTCAAATACCTTATTTATTTATGTCAGTTAAAAGAAACTCGAACTGTACTATATGGTCCTAGTTCTACTGCTAGTAGATAGAACAATTTCCATAAAATATTTTTGAATTTGTAATATAGCATCAGCGACAGTATTGGTAACATTTTGTCCTTATTCGTTGTTGGCAATATCAGCTTAAAGCGCACAAACTGTTTTACAGTATAGTGTTTTGATTTTTGGTGTTTGATTGTGAATCAGCCACTATTAGCTGCAGTTGTTTGATGTGACGTATGAAAGAGTTTTTGTGTTATAGTTTGTCTATATCTGAAGTGGCTATGGAACCACCCATGGATCTTCGTATTTCAAAACTTATTCTTTCGACCGTACTACCTCGCATGATGCGGTTCCAATAAAGTGGTCAGTTTGTCACTTAAACGGCGTCAACCTTGTAGTAGCATAACGGATACGTCTCAAGTTTGCCATGTCAGTGTTTGTGGGTTCGCCTCATCTTGGTGCCTTGTGTTTTCGTAATAGTGACTGCTTGCATGTTTGAATTTGTGGGATCAACAACCAGTTCCTTTTAACTTTTTTCAAAACTTTCCAAGCTTTTGTTTTAGGGGTTAGTGTTAGGTTACTGTAGCTAAGCGTTGGGTAGGGTAGGTTGGGGTTAAGGCTACAGTTAGGTTATTGGTTTACCTGCGTTTACTATGTTTCTACTAAGCCTACTGCATTTTCCTTGTCCGTTACTGTCACATCATAAGAGGTGGTCGAATAAGGTTTCAAATTTAAAGATCTGTAGGCAGGCCATTCCGTGTCAATTCTCAGGAAGTGGTAAGGTCACCCTCTCCAATTTTCCTGAAATTTTACTCAAATTGTCATTACCCCATATGATGAACATCTGCAAAATTTGAATGAAATCTGTTAAGAAATAGCAAGATTATAAAGCTTTATAGTTGGGGGTGTTTAGCCAGCGGGGTGTAAATTGTTTGCATTTAGCCATGTTTAAAGCCTTATTACTGCCAAACTACATTTGTGAACAACCCCAATTGTTCAGGGATGCTAGTAACTTTGGCAAATATTGAAAAAATAACATTATCTACATTGTGATTTTCAAAGGTCACGGATACCCAAAGTTGACTGTTTCTAGCTTTCGCTACAAATTTTCAAAAATTTTCAAACCTTGCCACGGTTTTATTTCTTGATATTTTTCACTCATATGTGGAAGAATTGTTGCTGATAAAATTATCTTTGACCTTAGAAAATTTTATTGCAAAATTATCAAAAGGTTTGTGAGATATTTTGGGCCGAACTTGGCACGAAATCAAAAAACTAGAAAAGTGGGGTACCTTTGTCGCCTCGGTTACCCATGACCGCAGTGAAAATTTGCATTGAAAAAATTTCACATATTCATTATGATATGGCAAGTTTACCATACAAAATTCATGAATGGTTCTCAATGTTTTCATAAAGAAAAAATTTGACAAAGTTTGTGCCTACAAATTTTGTGTAATACAGAGGTCTTGATATTCACTACTCTTCATTATACCATTGTTATTCAAGCTAGCGTTGTTACTTCACAAATTCATTATTAAATTCTGGAATTCTGTTGTGTCTTGTGCAAAGTCAATTACTTGTTTAAGTAGAATGCAACTGAAAAAATTTGTTTCATTTCACTTAAAACTTTGACGACCGGTCTACGAATATATTGTACCTGGATTTCGAAAACCATTCGCATGGCAGGTGTTAATGCATCCACTACACTACCATGACAGTGCCACTGAAGTGATAAACTCAGTGTTTATTTAAACCGCATCATACATGGCAGACCTATAGCCATTTTCCAAAAACATAAATGAAAATCTTTAAACTTTTTCAAACGGTTTGAGCAGCTCTCTAGCTCAATATGCTGAGGAGTTGTTGCTGGCCAAAGCTTGCCCTGAGATGACAAATGATATCTTTTGTGTAACTTTCTTATTTTTGCTCAGTCGTTCCTTGGTTGGTAATCAACTTTTCAATAAGTTTAATATATCTGGAATCTTCTTGCTTTTATTTTTCCCAAATGCCTCGGAAAATGACTAAGTTTGTTTTGAATGGCTTGTGTGAAGATATTAACTTTTTCTGGAAAGGGCAAGTAGTAGTGATCAAATCAAGAGTAGTAGGCTATGTTTTTCTCCTTGAATGTTACACTATGTCAGCCAAAATTCAACAGTTTCCCTTTCTTTTTATTTTCTAAAAAAGCTGAAAATGCCTTAGCTTTTCTTCACATCTTGTTGACTTCCCGCAAAAAAAAAAAAATTATTTCCTTAACCCTTTCAGTCCTGCGTGCGCCACTTTTCTTGTAGAACTTTGCAATCCTATAACTCGCCAGGCGATTGAGCTAGAGAGCTATTCAAACCCTCTACGGATTCAGCAAGTCTTGTAGTCGAAATCGAAATAAACAATTTTCGTTTTCGGTGGGGGTTTTCTGAAGGTGATGTCACAAAGAGGACATGTTTTGGAAAAGTAGGCCACCTTTGCCTAGCTCTGGGCCCCAACCCATTGACCCATTCTTTTGACTCAAAGTTTTTTTGAAAACTAGGTCAAAATCCGCGGCTACAGAGCCCTTGATCAAGTTGCTAGTACATCTGTGGCCAAAATTATGGGCCAAAAACCCAGTTTTTGTCCTAATTCCTAGCTTTTCAGAAAAAGCATAATTTGCCCTTTCAGGCCAAACTTTGGCCGGCCATAACTCGGCAGTAGATAGAGCTAGAGAGCTGTTCAAACCCTGTAATGACTAGTGGCTTCGTGTAGTTCAGCATAAAAAAAACATTTTTAAAATTTGGATGGGGGGTTTTGGGCCAATGGGCTCATGATGGGGGTCTGTTTTTTGGTTGATTATATGACGTCATCATCCGATCCCATGCACCAATATTGTGGCTAACAGTATTTTTGGATTCTAGGCTAAAATATGCGTTTTTAGAGCCATTGATCAAGTTTCTAACGTTTCTGGTTCAAAAGTAATGCCAAAAATATTCCAAATATGTCAGGAATTCCAAGGGCCTTCAGGGGATTTCCGATATTAATATTCTACCATTTTTTCCATAACTCATCAACCAAAAATGCTGAAAAGTCCATCAAACCCTCTAAAACCTCGTTCTATAGCCTAGAATGCATTTAAATCTCGCGCGGTTTCACGCCGCTAACATCACGGATTGTTTAGAGAAACCTGTCAAAACAACTTGTGATTTTGTAAACATAGCCAGAAAAGCCAAAATCGCTCGGCAAAAAGTTTTTTTTTTCAGCCTAAACTACAAGTCTTTCTCCATTCAGACCGGATTTGAACAGCTCTCTAGCTCGATCCGTTGGCAAGTGATGGCCATTAGAAAAGTGGTGTTTTCCAGCCCAGACTGGGTTTTGTGGTTGCTTAAATATTCACCAAGTTTTGGTGTTTTGTCCATAATTTTCTGCTACAGATATGTTAGAAAGTCATTCAAGGGCTCTAAAGACGCAGATTTTGGCCTAGTTTCTGAAAACATCTTGAGCCAAAATAATGGCACAATAGGTTGGGGCCCAGGACCAGGTAAATGTATCCAAAAACACTCCCACTTGTGGCGTTCCCCCCGAAAACTCCCACCGAAAACGAAAATTTTTTTTTCGATTTTGACTACAAGACTTACTGAATCCGTAGAGGGTTTGAACAGCTCTCTAGCTCAATCACCTAGCTGGTTATAGGATTTCAAAGCTCTGCATGAAACGTGGTTTTCGCAGGACTGAAAGGGTTAAGGACCAAAATCTCTGCAAAACTCTTCCTTTACTCAAGCATCTTTCATAACTGTGCACAAATAAATTTGTACAATTGTATTATTTGCGGAAAGAAAAGGTTTCGCTGTTATATTCTAGCCTTGAATCCACTACTTTCACTAGGATAGACATTGTAGTGATGAGCTATTGTTGAACAATTATGACGAAACAATTACTTTGAACCAAAAAATCATAGCTTGCTTAATTCAGGTGTGCACTGCAATTTAGCTGAACAACAGCTTAATTGACAATCACACAGTTGGCAAGGAGTAAATGCTTTAGAAGTACGACCAAAAGTGCAAAATTTTGAGATAAAAATTTCTGGGTAAGGAGTACACCTTTGAGAGGCTGACGAGGTCCGGCCGTCGCCATCCAAAGGCCCGGATTCGGATCGTGGTCTGCCATTTGAGTAGCCCTGCTCTAGTGCATATATTAATTCTGAGTCAATATCCCCTTAGTTAATTAAAATGAAATAAAACATATTGAATAGGTAAATAAGCAAAGGTTTCCTGAAACCAAAAAACTCTTGTACTCTGTAGCTTTCAAATAAAACAAGAATCAACTTCATACCAGTTGACCTTTTCAAGTTATAAGTAATTGAAATATGGTTATGCATGAGCGCACACAAAAACTATTTCTAACTTGACCTTCATTTACATTAGTTCAAAGGTCATAAGGAAAATACCAATGATTGATCTTTAATAAACATACCTTCTGACACATGCTCACAAATTTCCAGCTAAAAATAGTCACAGATAAAAAAGGTACAAAGGTTTTTATGTCAGAGCACTAACTTCACAAAAAATATACACAAAAATTAAATGGGAACACTGCAACTTTCAACCAGCAATAACTTTGCAAATACTGGCTCGATTTAAAAAATTCAAAATGTTTTGTAATCAGAATGATGAGATCTCTCTGCTTATGAAATTTCATGGATTTTGCTCATAGTCAGATATATAGCTCTGGATCACCTGACATGGAATGACCCTCACGCTAAATTTAGGGACAGGTGTTGAGCAGCCATTGGGTTGTCGCATCGTCCAGAACCGTCAGGCCGTGCAGTCCGTGGGGAGGTCGATGAATTGGACATTGGAGGACAACATGGTTGATGGTTTGTTCTTCTGCGCCACACTCCCAAGTCACAGAGGAGACCATACCCCATTTGTACAAACAGGAGCGGAAATGTCCGACACCAGTGCGGAGGTGGTTAAGATGGACCCAGGCTCTTCTTGGAGGGTCATTCCGGGGGGGCGTGTACCGGTGTCTGGAATTAAAGAGCGGTGTCTTGGGTTGTCCACCCACTCCGTGTTCCATTGATGATCTGCCCACTGCGCCGCACATATGTTGTTGTTGTCAGCGAAGCTGATGAGTTGCTCTGCAGCGGGTACAAATGAGTGTCTCGATTTGAGGCGCCGTACAACAGCACTCAATGGACGGATGAGCACTGAGTGGAGCAGATGTCCAGGCTCTGTGGCACGGCATCCTAGAGACAGTGTGGCTCCACTGCGACAAAGCTCAGCAGGTTGGATGCCTGCAATGATTGGAAGGTTGTCCGCTGGTGTAGGACACAGGCATACAGTCACAATTCGCAAGGCGTCATTGATGGTGGGGTCAATGAAGCAGGTACGAGCACTGCGGCACCAAACAGGAGTGCAGTACTCTGCAGTTAAATGGACCAGGGCTAGGGTGGCTGTTCGCAACGTTGTTGCTCCAGCACCCCAGCCGGAGCCAGCAAGCCGCCTCAGGAGTGCGACACATGATGTTAGCTTCTTGCGAAGTGACTCAAGGTGTCGGCGGTACGTGAGCGACTTGTCCAGTGTTACTCTGAGGTATTTGGGCTCAGAGCAGAAGGGCAGGGTTTCGTTGTTGAAGTTGACTTTCAGTTCACGCTTAGCTTCCTTGTTGTTGAGATGGAAGACTGCCAACACTGTTTTCGTGGTGCTGAGCTTTGGCTTTGAAGTCTGAAGGTATTCACCTAGTGTTGCCATGTCCTTGCTCAGCGCCAATGATTTCATTTGTCAATTCTGGATCATGTTCATCACTCATTCTATTTATAGAATGAATTTATACTGTAACCTAGCAATCAACTTTTTTCACCTCAAATAAAGAGGTATTATCATAAATCTAACAACACAAATCAAATTGCAAAACAAGCATCTTTGAAACCAATGTGAAATGCAGGCAACAGAGCATGGAACTATGGTGAACAATAGGGAATGCTGCAAACTTCTCTGGTTTTCTTTTTATTCTCTGAGGTGTACAAACCTGCTTGACCACGAAAAAAGTTTGTCAAGTCCCTTAGACCAGTCACAAACGTCCACGTGATCAATTTGAGCAGTAAATAAACGCTTGTGATCGCAATTTTAAAGTAAGTTCTGCACTGATAAATAACAACCCAGCATAGGCTGCTGACAATGCAATATGTAGATCACAACGTGTGAGGTCATGACCTTATGCGTGCCGACTATATGCGGAACACAACATGCATTCTCTCCCATTTGCATGCAAAGTGTTAATAAAAATGTTGCTTTTGCTGTTTCGGTGTTTTTAGTTTACATTTTGAATGAAAAACTGGCTAGTAGCAAGGGTTGCATGGTGTAAAGTATGCAAAAAAATGAACATCTTCTTGGAAAGAATGCCTGCTGACTTGCTATTGAATGATTTTTGTTTACAAAATGCATTACAAAAAAACACTTACAGTACTAAAGAAAAGTCATTTATCACACCACTGCTATAAATATTCAATAATTACTTAAATTTGTAAGCATAAACACAAACTTTAATATGAACATGCTCTAATAAAAAATAAAAAAAATGATTTTCATTTTGTTTCAGAAGAGTGATGAACAATAATACTTGACCGTTTAATAATAATATATTAATCTGCCACATCAAGTGCTTGTTTGAATTCATAAGATATTCAGTTAACCAGGTTTTCAATAAGTTACACTGCCATTCCTTTGATGATACGCTTCTTGCCCATGACAGCACGGTCCAACTACAGGCCCGCAGGTCACAAGTTGCCTGCGGACAGAATTTTTAAGGCCTGCGAGCTTTTCAGTATTGGTTTAACGTTGTGTGTATGTCGCAGTACATAATTTTGATTGAAACAAGTATAACAACGCTTAATAAAAATGTGCAATAATAACGGCGTTAGACTTGGGGAGTTTTCAGTTTTTCAAACATGTGACCTGATTAATGAAGAAACGCGGGGTCTGTAGCCCATCAACTGTACAGCTTCTCCAATGTGACAACTGTTGCAGATGCACAGAGCAGATATACAAACAAATAATAGTAACTTTTTACAACACAACGTGCACTGCAATCAATGTGAAGGCTGAGCTTGTTTGTTGTTAGAAAGTGCACAGTCATGTTCTAGGTTCAATGCATGACAATGCACAAATCAAGTCATCTTCCACATTAAGCCCGTTTCTACATTTTGTTTTCGTGGCAACAAGAATCCTCAAAATGCTTTAAGTAACTGCATATTGTGCACGAAGTGGTAGGCCACATTTCCATGTCGCAATAACAAAATGACAAAAGACAAATGACAAAAGAAAGTGTATTATGATGTTTTCAGTTCAAAAGGTACCTATGTTTTCAAATAAAAGGTTCAACTTACAAAACATACTCAATTTCAATAACACCAGGCCAGGGGTGTAATGAGAAGCGCAAGGGGTGCACAATTCCCCGGGCATGAATCACTATGGAGGCACCGAATCATTGCGGGAGGTGCCGAAAAGTCCCAACAATGCCATAAGTACTTTCTCACATTCTTCAATACTAGACAAGAATCTGGTAGAGGAGAATACAATCAAACAGTTGCACCGGGCATCGTCAGACTTCTGCGTGCCTTTGCCAGGCCAAGACCCCTCAAAGGTTCTTTCCTGGCCTGCTAGTCAACCATGGCCCACAGTTTTAGAAACCATGGACAAGACTGCAGAGAGCATCTGGAAATTAGTCCGCTAAGATAGATATTGCAATGAAAATGCACTCCATGTTTGGAAGCACATGTGTGTCAGAGCATTTTCTGCTACAAAGCAAAGCAGATCAAATCTAAAAACAAAAAATTGAATGGCAGGTGAAACACTCATCGATAGTTTCTGACTTGCTTCCACTAACATTGGTATTTGATATATATACAAGCGATAGTGTCAGAGAAGCCTCGGCCACAGGCATCCCACTGATAGAGATTTGTGATGAATTGGTTTTTGCTGTTGTGTAATGGTTTCAATGATGGTCTCGCTTAGTTTCCCATTTTTAGTTTCAAATGTTGTGAATCTGTTGTTTCATACATCACTTTGTTGGAAGTGGCCCACCAGTTGTCACATTTTTGTTAAATGACCCATAGGTCAAAATTAGTTGGACCACGCTGGCCTATGACAATGTCTCAGTTTCACTTACTGTACTATGTGATTGTGGAAATATTAAAGGTATGTTGTTACATGTGCATGGTGCATCATTTTACTAATGTGTTTATGATCAATTTATTACACTGCTTTCTTGTAGGTGTAGTTTTTGAAACAGCTTTAGCTATTGACACAATGCAAGCTTACACACCTTCAGAAGTTACGAAACTGCTGCACCTGGTGCCTCATTTGAGCTTAAAGTTCCAATTTCTTCCCAATCCAGAATTCACTTTTGACAATGCAGCATACTTGGAGGTATAGTAAATAAAAACTGCAACATGTATATAGTAGTTGGTGCATTGCATTACATGTTAAAAGTTGCTGAATGTTATTTTTATTGCAGAGCCTTGTGGTTGTGGCTTTTATGCCTGTGGCTGTTCTACTCATCACAATGATATCATTTTTGATTTACTATTGCTGTGTGGAGATGAAGCGATCTGCTCCCAACAAAAATAACAGCACTGCATGCTACTGCAGTGTATGTTTAATGATTGCATTTATTATGATAGCATTGTAAGTACTACCTTCTTAGTAACAACCAGATGTTTTATGCATAGAGCAAACTGACTTATTTTTGCTCTTGTCAGTCTGATTCATGTTTTTTGATACATAATGTACATGGACATTGTTTGGCATGATATCTAACATGAAAGTGATTTGAATATAAATAATTACAAGTTTATACATTTCTAATACTATCAGAGATTGTGCAACATCAACATGTAATGTGTGGGCAAGCCCAATTGGTGTGCTATGCATCAAGGTCTTGTAACAATTATTTCCAATTAGCTTAGGGTTGACATTAAGTTAAACCCGTGACATTTGAGGGGCAAGCACATGCTTTCACCATGTATGTTAGTAGTGTTTTGGTTTGCCAGAACTTTGGCTGGTATGTTTTTTGTTCTTTTTAACAAAAACAAGCTGCTATATCATGGGCAAGTGACACTTAAGCTTAATTGAGACATCCCATCAGAATTCAACCAATTTTAACAATGTTAATAACCCATGCAGTGTTCTTCTCAGAAACATGCTTCAGAATTTCTTTTTCACAGTCATAAAGTGAAAAAACGTGAGTCTCTGTAGTGTATAGGCATATTGACTCCTGCTTATAGCAGGATGCTTCAAGTGTTAAAGTAAAATTGTAACTTGGTTTTCCTGGTGGAGCCAGAAAACACTTGATTTATGTGTTATTGGTGTGGAATTGTTCAAAGTATGTTTTTTCACAAAACGTTTGAGGCCACAATAAAATATAAATATTTGCTGGTGTCAAGTGTGCAACCGTATTTTTTTAATTGCTTGCACAGACAGCTTCCTGTATGTATTCATAGAGCAAGGTTTGAAAAGATGTATTTTCTACATAAATCTAAATTGTGCTGAACTCCTTTCAACTTTCAAAATAAACTTGATACCTTTTTTGAAACAGGATTAGCTGTGTTCTTGATGCTAGGCCAATGTTTCAAGTGTACTATGCAATAAATTGCAAGCTTCAGTTTTATGTGAAACTCATCCACATTGATCACCTTGTTTTGTGTTTTTTTATTGGATTTTAGCTAATTTTAATGTTTAAGGTGTTATGGCACATTCCTTTTCATATGGCATCTTAAGGCCAAAGCTTTTAACATTTTGAAGTGCATTGTAGAACATTGAACACACTTTGTGATTAGTCGTATTTTTTTTTGCTAGAAGTGTTTCTTTAAAGAGTCATGTCAGTTGCACCACTCCTGGTCTCACATGCACAGGCGCTATCCTAAAGGTGCTTAACTTATTTTTTAGTTTTTCCTACCTTCTGAAATACTGTTCATCACATTTCCTTGACGCGTGGTTGGGAGTAAGGCATTTTGCTGATTCAGTAATAACGGGTACTTAAGCACTCTAAGTGTGCTGGAGATGGTTAATTTTCAGTTACTTCAATATCTAAAATTGTTTTTGCAATTGTTTTCAGAGGTGCAGTTGGTGCTGCTTGTTATGGAAGCATTCAGTGTAACGATGGTATGGAATCCGCATCAAATGCTGTACTGGAAATAAATCAGTCGTTTTCTTCAATAACAGTACAAGTTAGTCTATTTGGAATACTTTGCTTTCTCGCGGCACACCAGTCTTCGTGTCTAGCAGCGGCGGCACAACATAGATGTGATGCGTAATGCAGGAGAAAAGACTGCTTGAGCATTGGCCTGTAGTCTGTAATTCGATATTTCTTGTTTAGAGTAAACCGAATGAGTAACTTGATCCCTTCAATGGAGTGCACTTTTTCTAGCTTTTAACGCTATTCTAAACCAACCCGTTGTTCAAAGCGATGGAACCAAATGCTTACGAATGGTTAACGAATAAATGTTCTGAAGTCGTGCCGTAACGTTGAAATTAAAAAGCGAATGTGTATGTTTCATGACCAAAAACACGCAGCAAACTTCAGGGTGATGGGACTTGAAAAAATGTTTATGGCCTGCTTCGGTCTTATTTCTATTTAAACCTTAATCTTTCAAACAGCGAAATGCTCAGTTTTTTTCGTCTTGTGCAGGGACGGTTGCTATTACTTAAGCAGATTTTCAGAAATTTTAATTGCCCCGAGGCTGATAAGACGCTAACGTCTCAGGCGTTGTCTTAGAATTAGCTGCTTCATGCACGCAGGAGAAACAGCAGCTACTTTGAGCGGTGGACATCACTTAAATAGAATGTGCTTCACTTCGCTTGCCACTCAAGTAATAACTTTTAGCTATATCTTGTTAATTAGTCATTTTAAAGTCTCTGACTTACTCATTGATGGGGTATTGATACCACTGGTTCCACCATGCGTGACGACACTCATGCATTCCTTGACAAGAACTTCGCGTGTGGTGAGCGCTTTACGCCGCCTGCGGTTTTCGACGAATTCATCTTCTGCGCACTTCTCTGATTCACAAAAAATGCAAGAAAGTAATATTCGAAAACAACGTAATCTTTGAAAAGCGTTTTTGTCAGGCGTAATTACTCACCAGTGCGTTCATACTTGGGATTAAAAGCTTGCGCCAGACCTCGTTTTTCAAATGTTATTTATTCGTTCATTGTCATGATTTTTATCTCGCTACGCGATTGAAAGCTTATTTTTTTCATACGCTTGGGTTATTTTTTTAGAAGATAATTTAGTTGAACGGTATGTACGATTCAGAGTGCAGAGCAGGGCTAACCAAATTACTCTGAAAGACTGGTTACTTCTCTATTGGCTTTTGTGGCCAGGTATCGAAGAAGTTAACTTTCAACTCGTTCATTTCACAACTCGGTCACCCATTGATTGGCAATCAGGGGAATTTGGTTTGCAATTTAGAGCGATATGTTCTGTCAACGACAAACAGGGAATACCAACAGCGCTTCCGTCACGCGAAGTCGCGCACCGAATGCCAATAAAGTGGCAAAAATGGTATTAACCATATCACAGGAATAAAGCAGTTACAGATAGTAATACTGTAACTGACAACTCAACCGCCTATAAATTGGACTTCATTTTTCTTGCTTTAAACAGGTCGGTGACATCAGCGATCTGTCGGAAGATCTGTCGCGCGAAGCCAGTAAACTCAGGGAAGACTATCCGGACAACAGCGATATTAAATCGCTTAATGGCACGATCCATTTGATAAACGAACGCGTCAGTAAACTGCCAGTGCAGACGTTTGGTGCGAACGATCGTCTCGAATGGACTATTGAGGCTATGCGAGTCATCGAATGGTACAGGTGAGTGAAAAATATTTAGTGTTGCAAAGAAGTTGTCGGCTGAGGCTGAGACTGTCAGAGTTCGCAGCTTCCGTCGTCAGTGTCCCTGTGTAGCTTAAGGACGCCATCAAACAGCAATAACTTCAACTTGATCTGAACCAGTTGTAGCTTGTGTTAATTGAGACGCATGGTGGTGAGATTGGCTTGTCGGCTAAATACTCCATGTCACAGCATCGCCTATACTTTCCACAGGTTTAAAGAACTGTATGTTCGTTTAAACTGGCTGCTTAATTGGCTGTCGGATGTTGATCGATTGGCGTCGGATTTCACTCTGCAGAGTAGCGCAGGAGATCTGAGTAATGGTAGCACTGCTTTGACGATGAAGTTGTCCAAAGCACTCATAAAATAAATCTTTGTCAACCGACGTATACATTTGCACTGTTGAATATGGATGAACGTTGACGATGTGCTGACGGGTTATTCATCTTCTGTGCCTCTGCCGCATCAAATTGACCGAATGCATTAACCTTACCTGCAACTGTAGGTGTTCACGCTTCCAGGAAAAGCGTTGATTGTGCAGGTGGTAAGCTCCTTGGATTGACTGACACAACGTCGATGCTTTCTTTTAATTAGCGAAGCAACTGCAGACCACGAACATCTTTGAAATAATTCTGACTTCGCTCCTTAAAACGCTTTAGTTCCGCCTCAGTGCTTGCAATAATGATGGACAGCCGAAAAAACGCATATGTAACATCTCTCAAAAGCAGCCTTGCCCCTTGGGTAAACAGCGTGCATATTTTTTGCCTTCCAGGAATTATCCTCTGCTCCTATTCAAATAGAAACAATTTTTGTTTGAATCTAGTTTTTGCCATTTTTATGTTATTTGTATCTAATACTATTATATAGTTTTGTAATCAGTGCTGTTTTTGCAGGACAGTCATTACTTTTTCCTTGGTTGGTCTTCAAGCTTTCGTGTGCCTGCTCGGGTTGGCTGGCGTCTGTTGTCGATCGAAATGTCTTCTAATCTCGTAAGTTACTTTAAAACAGCGTTTTCGCCGAAAAGACACGTTAACACTCAAAAAAAAAAGCAGACACAAGTTGTCCGTTTCCTTGCATGGGAAATTAGAATGAGCCCGGGTCATAGCATTGTGGCCGTTGCCGGTCCCAATAAACCTTAACTCACCAAGCACCACTGAAAGCCATTCCCTGAGAAGGCGCAGAGTGCCATTCTTAGGAGCTCGCACTTTGTTAGGTGTTCGCGCTCTTGACTGCGGTATGTCAAAGCGATCACGAGACTGCGGCGTCATTTTACTATTTCCCACATGCCGACAGTTATTACTTTTCGTGCGGACAGCGTCTGGTCAGTAATTTACCGAGGTGCTCTCGTGTGTTCGGTTGACATCTGCGGGATGCTTCCGCGTGCTGGCTGTTGCCGTCGACTGGATGCCGTCACGTGCAACGAACGTGGCGTGCGCTGTTTTGCGTAATTGATCTTGGCGTTTACTTAGTTCTTGTTACTAACGCGTTCTTAACAGGCTGGAAGACTCATTCAATTATCTCATGGCGTTTTTGTTAACTCGTCTTAAGGCAACGCGTTTACAGTACTTCGTCATGCGGCCGGTACAACAAGTAAAACGTTTGAGTAGTTTTTGTCATGATTATCGGTGCGGGTGGAATGTAAGTGTTGTCTGCAGTTCTTTTATAATTTGTTTTCAGAGCCACTTTCATCGGTTTGATCTGTCTTGTTGTTTCCTACCTATACGTTGGACTAAGCCTTATGACTGACGTGGTAAGTATCTGTTTCTTCTTGTTTCGATAACTTCGCTGTTAAGCTTTTAAACACGTCACTACATTCAGAGTGCGCCATTCATACATTTGCTCATAAGTCAGTTCAGTCTTTGCCAATGAGCGGTGTGTACAATGTCTTTATCTGACCAACCCATTTTTTATGGCGTCTTGCCACCTTCCCCTGTCTGAAATCGACTTCACCCTTTGCTTGTCCGCCAGTGCACTCCACCAACTCCTATTTATCTAAGCGCTGTTAAAGATTGAGGACGCATGCGGAAGGCAACAGTCTCTTATCATCTTCACAAAGTTGTAACGAATGCCAATAGCACAGCACGTATTTCTGAAAGTTGAAAGAAAAAAACGCCTTTTTGGCAGCATGTCGCATTGTTGTTCAACCGACAACGGCTCAGTTACGGCAATATCAAGCAGGGCTTTGGAGCTGGAACTCAAATTTAAGGCTCCGGCTCCAAAGCCCTGGCATTGAGTATTGAACCCATTTGCTGGTATGCAGGCAGGTTAATAACCATAGTATAAATTCCGTCATCACCTTCTTCGTTCATGATTTGAAAATTGATCAGGATTGCCGTGGACAGGCATTGTGATGCGGCGTACCGTTGGAAATTTTCAAATACTCCCGCTGCCTGCCTCTCTGTACAGCTGCCGTGACCCTAAAAGACGTTCAAGACAAAGCAAATGCTGAACTTGTTTTCTGTTTTGCGGTTTGCCAAAGCGTTGTCTCGCTATGACAGTTTCGTTCCCGACCCGATCATTTGCATTTATATTTATATACCCAATCATTTTCTATTTAAACAAGTAGCGTGGCATTCACAAGCTGCGCTGTGACAAAGCAGCTGGTGAAGTGGAGCCTTTGTCCGAAATCCACCAGAAACGATACACTGGTTGGGAAGGGCGGATGTAATAAAACTGCTGGACAATGTGCAGTTAAAAACAGTAGAAGGGGCAGACCTGTGAGATAAAAACGGCGAAAAAGTGTCGCTAGATTGGTCTTACCACGCCGGGCATGTACTTGCGCCCTCCTTGAATCTGTATTGGCTCATGTTCCTCCCTCGCCATGTATCAAGAAGAAAAGTGATGAGATGTGAGCAGCGTTTGTAGGTCGGTCAAAATGGCTGCAGGGAGCTCGTTGCCCCGGTCTGGACAATAAAACATCGGAGCTATAGACCTTTTCGAAAGCTGTATGGTAAAACGTAAATGTGTACGATACTAAACAGTTTTGCGCGCTACTAATATTTACAGAAAATTTTGCACCCCTGCCCTAACATATATTTCGAAAACCCACTTCGGCCTCATCTGGTTCCCTCAATTTTTCAGTTCAGAGATTTGTTTATTCCGCAGCAAATCCTTATTTCTCAATCACATCCTCGAAAAGTTCCTTCGAAATGCCCGCCACTTTCAGTTGCCGGTTTTATTTATCAATGCAGCCAGCGAGATAGAGGCTTTATGTTTCCTTTGCACTGATCTCTCGATTACTTACACAACTTTTCGACCAGAACCGGACCTTTTATTCGATTGGTACAAAATCAAGTTAGCTGGCTCGCATTTTGAACGTTGCTAATGATGTCGATCAACATCGTGATGTGGCACAAGATGACGCTACGAAATCTTCGACTTGTGCGATAATATGTTGAAAGTACGTTTGAAAGGTTATAAGAACCGCACATGCCAGAAAATGCCAAATTTTGCTTCCCCCCAATGCCGCCGCTACTCTGATCGTAACAACCAGTCACAGTAACCTCCAGTTGACACGGACGCCACCACAGTAAAGGTGCGTTTACACTAGAAATGCTTCTGAAGCGCGTGCAGAGCGTTCCGTCCTTCAACAGCATATAGCCGTCTACATTTGCAACGCGTCTTCCGCATACACGAGACAAGGACGTTTTTGACGACAAAGGCGTAGGTCAGTTGATGCAGGTGTAGGCCATCGAGGATTTGCTAAAGACAGCAATAAAGTGGCATCTCAACACGTGGATCATACCTTGCTTTAGCTTGAAAATTAACGCATGCACCATTTATGCCCGAAAAGTTGACTTATGATAACACAGCAGCCGGTAGCAATCATGCTAGTACTGTAGTCACACTGTAGCATGAAATCTTTCTCACTCTAGCATGAAATCATCATTGTTTCACAGCGCATGTATTGCATTACAAATAGAGCAACCTTAGGATCATAGCACACATGCTTTTTCATACTTCGTATTTCATTTACAGTATCATTTATGCTGAAACTTGGACAATTTTACACATAAATACAACTTCATCGTTAGGGTGATTTATTAATTTAAAACAATTTATCTTAGTTGATTTATACAACTTTTATAAGCATTGCTGCACAACCTACATTCTAGTAATAGGCGGGTAGTTTTCAATAAATTATAACTGGCCCATAT
>JGI24158J21664_10005334_pt1 | contig 16795 bp, 10 predicted proteins | sample Ectturendosymbi3_FD_21664 | JGI IMG/M metagenome (IMG submission 21664)
TACGGCGGTACGATCTTTGTGCAAAAGCTTCCAAACAATTGTAAGTCAAACACGCTGACCTTTTGCTGAGAATTTGAGCTCTTGCTTCACTTTCCGCTCGGATTTTCTCACCGCAACGCAGGGTTGCATCAGTTTGCAACGCAGGGTTGCATCAGTTTCTTTTTCACAGAAAAGTGATTTTTTGCGATGGCAATGCCATAAGTTCACTTGAACTTAAAAAGGAGGATTTTCATGTCACCCACTGTGACAACGGTTATAAGATAACCTGTAATCATCGCTATTATTAATAATAACAAAATGCAAATTTGAATTCTAGGTTTTATCAAATCAGTGAGCCACTTTACAGGATCTAGAGAACTGCATGCTGCTCCGGGAGCCGTTGGTTGCCGACCCCTGATCTAGACTTAGCTGTTTGTCACATGGACAATATTTATAATATGATGATTATCAACAAACGCCCAATCAAAGCCTTGCTGCAGCTGGAATAAAGCTCAATGATGATAAATGTGGATTCTCAAAAGTGTGCGTGAAATTTTTGGGCCATATCATTGATGAAGATTGCATCAGAGCGGACCCAGAAAAGATTGCTACTGTGCAGTTATAAAAATACATAACAGCCCTGAGTGGATCAAGGATGCAAGAGAGAAACATGAATCTGCCGGATAAATCTGCTTATATTGGATAGACCAGCGGTTCTTAACCGGTGGGAAATTTCATCCATGCAGTGGGAAATTCTTTCTGGTTTGATGTAGTGGGAAAGTGTTTTTTAATTTTAGATCAATATCTATGTAGGGAAATCTGAGTATTTACTGTAATAACAAAATTAAAGTCCGAATTTTTATTTTGTGGAGTTTTAGTTTTTATTCTGTTGGAACACAGCAAAACCAGTGCGAGTTCATATGCATTGCTTATACACTTAAAGCAGAGGCCCATTTTTCAGTTGTCCACAAGATATCATGAGAAGTTTCACTCTCTGACAGTTAGAAATTATCACTGGGTATAAATTTTTGCTCTTACTTGAAAGGGTCTTTTCAGAACTTTTTGGAACAAGTATTAGCCCACAGTCTTTAGATATTGAAGTTGATTCGAAACTTTTCCTTATTTACACATAAGAGATGCTGGTTNTGGNNCAATGAAAGCAATGACNTACACATTTCNTTTGCTATTGGGATCCCGTTGCAAGCAAAGAACTTACTGTAGGCATTACAGGGACCCTTTGAAAGTAGAGTAGTTACACATCACAAAACTGTGGGATCTCCTTTGAAGCAGAGTACTTACTTATGATCTGCTTCAAATTACAGTATATTATAAGAGTGGATAATACGTTTCTCACCAAAGATGAGGAACATTTACGCGCGAAACACCTCGACGGGGTCCTACAAGGGGGAGTCCAGAGGCAAGTCGCCTCCCCTTAAACACAGCACAGGACGCATACAGAGGTGTGAACCTCACCTGAAAGACTCGATCATCGCAAGCTCCAGTTGGCGTTTAACGCGTCGTAATACGGTTGCAACCTCTACGTTGGCGTTGCGTTGAATGTGTGATTCGCCACGAACGGGATGTGCGCGAAGAACAACCAGGGACGGGTTTGCGCATAGGCCAAATAGGTCATGGCTTAGGGCCCTGCGCAACCTCTCCTATGAGAACTCAATATTAACTTAAAATTTGCGAAACTGCGCAGAGGCATAACTTCACAATTTACCTTGAAACGAGCGGAATTGCAAATGTCTACTCTAGACTCTCATCAGTACAATAACAACACGACAATACTGTGCATCTGGGCGTGAGATGCAGGTCGTCTGTATGAAATCGGTTACAGAAAAAGAATGAAAAAGAAAAAGTGGTGCTTAATTGATGTTCAATTTTACACTGACAAAAAGCTCGCAACAATGCACGACCGCCAGACACTGCCAAACTCGAATGAAAGGCAATATTTTCAGTATTGGATCCTACGTTTGTTTGCTTTTACAAGATTTCCCGCAAACTGAGATTGCTTGTTGAAGCTCTATATGTTAGTTAAGCAGCTAGAACAGTTCCTCGTGAGCTTTACTTGAAAAAATGTGTCTACTTTGCGCTTACTTCATATGGTTAACTGAGGGCATTGCGGCAATACTTTGCTGCTACAGAGTTGCAAGTCAGGCCGGGCTTTCGGGTAGGGTTCGGGCGTAAGTTTGTAAAATTGTTTCGGGCCGATTTCAGGCCTGCATAAAAAACTTTTTTTTTTAACTTCCAGGGTAACCATTTCTTTACCTCGTGGCGTACATTTGTTGTGCACACCGCTATTGAAGTGTTTGTGATTTTTGTTCAACTAATTCTATTTGTAAACACAGCTGTGTTCTTTTGTTCTCTGCTGGAATTAGTCTCACACTCTTAGAGAAGATGACAGTGGTGAGGAAATTAGCACGCGACGTGGAAAAGATCAATCACTAACACGATTCGTAACTTGTTTTGTTAAACGATGGCCTACAAACCGGCTTTTCACGGCAATAATGTTACCCTAGATGGTTTCTTTTATGCCTGTAGTGCCATCGTGGATGTTTTCGTCATAGTTTCGTTTTTTCTTGAGAGACGTTACATTCCGCAGCATTATCGTTGACTAACAAGCTAAGTTGTTCTTGTTTAAGCCATTTTTTGATCAAGGTGTTTTCTACAGTATTTTGGATGTGGCAAAACCATGTTGCAGCTACAGTATATACCCGTACACTACGTTTTGACAGTAATAGCGTGACTCGAGTCAATGATTCGACTCGGCTCGAGTCACGATTTTTCGTCACTCGGACGCGACTCGAGTAACGTTGACAAAAATGGTGACTCGACTCGAGTCACGTTTTTCACAGAATGACTTGACTGACTCGAGTCACAGTCAATGGCTCGAGACTCGAGTCAGAGTCATTTTTACAAAATCTCTGTGTTCCTGATGAAAAAATCCAGTTCGTTTGCACACAAAGAAATGAGCATTTTTTGCTTCTGTGATGATCAAGATTGGCGGAAATTTTCTGTTTAGCCTGTCTAGTCGTGCTATGCTGCATTTTAAGGATCAATTGTCTCCACTTGCATAGAGGAAGACCTAAGACTTTGCTTTCACTGAGGGGTCAGCAGGGCACAATATATTGGTACCTTATCGTAGTTTAATGTAGTTTTGCATAACGTGATCATTGTAGTGGGCCTCAAACTGTGACTTTGAGTCTTTTCCAGATACCAGTAAAGTGATTCAAGTTATTCAGATTCAAATCCAAACCAAAAACTATATTGCAAAATATAATGCAATGCGAAAACCGAATCTTGTTTAAATCCAAATTCCTGCCACTGTTATTAGCCTAAGCCCATGTGACGACGTGATTACGGCACATATAACGTCGAATGCGTAGCAGCAATAGAAGAGAACCTGGTCAAATGTGTAATCTCAATTGCTATTATGCTGAGGATTGTCGGTTCGACTCTTTCTTTAGTTGGTTCAGGGTGATGCAGCACTGTGCCTGCAACAAACTGGCTCCCAGCGTGTCGGTGACTACAATTAAGTTAACCTGCAGTCCTACAGTAATCTGCAGTCCCAAAACTGAACAGGAAAGTCACAGTAAACTGCAGTCCCAAAATTGAACCGAAAGTTGCGAAGAAGTTCAAAAGAAAATAATCAATTCCAATCCAAATGTGCTTAAGCAAAAATGATAACATCCAAACTCCTCAATATGTTGAAATGTCGCAAGATTTAAATCCAAGTAGCCTACATGTTCATCTCTAGTCATTTTAATGTATTGGCCATACGAAAACCACACTGTCAATGCAACGCTACCAAGAAGTTGCACCCATTGCACGTTCTCTTTGTGAAGGTTGCACCTGGCACCACCTTCACATCCTGGTCACAGCACCACTTTGCTGTGATTGGAAAGGCCGAGCAGCAAGTGCGCAAAGCTTCACACTGTGGCAGCAAGCAACAACAAAGATCTCACGGCGTGCTCAATTTATTTCTGCTTGTTCGCGACACATGGGTGTTGTTCTTCACACACATCCCTTTCGTGGTGGATCGCACATTCACCACAACGCTAACTGAGAAGCTGCAATACTTGTAACAAGGTAGGGCTAGACTTTTTGAAATGACTGAGAGTGAATGTCACAAGTAAAATGCAAACTGAGAAAACTTAGATATAAATAACCTGCAATCAAACTTGTTAAAACAACATTGGGCAACATATTCTAACTTATCGGGCGCCATTTCATAGCATGTTGGGCACCATTTTCTAATTTATCGGGTGCCATTTTATGGCATGTTGGGTGCCATTTCGTAGCAAAAAAGTGTCGTAAAAAACGTGAAATTTCGTGTGATTCGACATCGAATCGAGCTTGCAAACCAATGACTCGAAGTGACTCGACAGTTCTTGTGACTCGACTCTGACTCGACTCGACCAGGTCATGACTCTGACTCGACTCGAAAAATTTTTAGATGACTCTGACTCGACTCTGACTCGAGAGGCTTGTGACTCTGACTCGACTCTGACTCGACAAAAATGACACGGACACATCACTGCGTTTTGAGAATCCATAGTTGCGCATATCTTGACTCACTCCGTAAATTTGGCTTTCGGGCCTAAATCAGACTCCAAATATACATGTGGGGCTCGGGCCGGGTTCTGGCTTGTGATTTCTGGCTTGGGCTTCAAAATGGGGCCTGTTTACAATTCTGTGCTTCTATGCAAAACTTGTCTTCATGCTGTTTACCTTCGAACTATGGCATAGAGCAGGGGTTCCCAAGCGGGGAAAATTTACCCCTTGGGGTAAATTTCACTTATCCTGGGAGAAAATTTAGTGATGCTGTTGAACATTTTTCTATAACGCTGGTGAGTAAACAAAAAATAGGGGGTACATTTTATATTAGGAAGCTGGCAAGGGTAAACGGAAGAAAGAATGCCGAGAACCTCTGCTATAGAGGATGAAAACAATATTTGTATTGCTTGGAAAATTAAAACTTCAAAACGGCATAAATAAGCCCTGTGTCCATTGAATGGATTCATAGGCGTAACCAGGGGGGGCAAAGAGGCCATGCCCCCAAAAAAATTTTTTAGAAAATAATCATTATGTGCTTTGAGAGGCGTGTTTCTAAACAAAATAGTGTTATTCGCCTAAAATCAAACATTTGGCCACCCCCCAAATTTTTGGGCTGGCTACGCCACTGAATGGATTGTGCTTGTTTGCTTTGTAAAATGTGTGGTTATTATTACTGTAGAAAAAGGAGTTTACGTACAGTTAATCAGATCGAGAGCTACACGATATTTTTGAGGCGGCAACATGGCCCCGCATGAAAATGCATCTATCCGAAAAACAAACCTAATAAAAACGCTAGAAATTACGGAAATTTAACGAAGAAAACTTCTGAACTACACGAAAGCTATGAATTCCGAGAAAAGATTGCAATGCCATTTGTTTTTTAGAAGAATGTAGGAAAGCCTTTAATTTCTGTTGAAGATCTAACGCCATTGCAGAACCAAAGTCGGCACAACGAAAGATAGATTTTTGAGGGGGCACTACACATGGGACGGGCATACTTTCCCGCTTTTCAGACAAATGGCCAAAAAGGGTCACACTTGCGTGGGGCCGCAAAAATTAAGATGGCCTAGAGCCCCGCCCTCCCTAAATCCGTCCCTGAGAACAACACCACATATATGTGGCCCGAACAATCACTAATAGAGTGATTGCGGCACATGATCTTTGTTGTTGTTTGTTTCCACAGTGCGAAGCTTTGCGGCCATGCCGCTCGGGCTTTCCGATCGCAACAATAGACCTACTGTTGACTTCATTCTCTATCAACAACTTCAGCACTTAAAATACAACAACGCTTCAAAATCATTTCAAATACAACAACGAAACCCTGCCCGTCTGCTCCGAGCCCAAATACCTCGGAATAATGTTGGACAGGTCGCTCACGTATCGCCGACACCTTGAACCACTTCGCAAGAGGCTGACATCACTCGTCGCGCTCCTTAGACGACTTGCTGGATCCAGTTGGGGTGCTGGAGCAACAACTCTGCGAACAGCCACCCTAGCCCTAATGGATTCAACCGCAGAGTACTGCGCTCCTGTCTGGTGCCGCAGTGCTCATACCCGCATCATCGACCCCGCCATCAACGACGTCTTGCGAATTGTGACTGGATGCATGCGTCCTACATCAGCGGACAACCTTCCAATCCTCGCAGGCATCCAACCTGCTGAGCTTCGTCGAAGTGGAACCACACTGTCTCTAGCACGCCGTGCCACTGGAGCCTGGACATCTGCTCCACTCAGCGATCACCCGTCCATAGAGTGCAAACGCACGGCGTCTCAAATCGAAACACCCATTTATACCCGCCGCACAACATCTCATCAGCTCATCTGACAACAACAACATACGTGCGGCGCAGTGGGCGGATTGCCAATGGAATGCGGAGTGGGCGGACAAACTCACAAGACTCCCTGTTTTCATCCCCGACACCGGCACACACTCCCCCGGAATGACCCTCCAAAGAAGGACCTGTGTCCAGCTTAACAGCCTCCGCACCAGTGTCGGACGTTTCCGCTTCTGCTTGTACAAAACGGGGTATGGCCTCCCCTGCGGCCTGTAAGTGTGGCGCAGAAGAACAAACCGTCGACCATGTTTTCCTCCAATGTCCAATCCATCGACCTCCTCATGGACTGCACGGTCGGATAGTTCTGGACGATGAGACAACCGAATGACTGCTCAACATCTGCCCCGAGATTTAGTACGGTCAAGCAGTTGTTTGAAAAATAGCTCAAAAGGAAAAGAAAAGTCACTTTAGCGGCTCACGAGTTTTTCAACTTTATCTACAACATTAGGATTTCAATCTCCTATAAAGCAATGTAGAACTATTAGTACGGGACCTCATAATATTGCCGTTTGCGTTTACGTTTTTCGGTAGAAAAATAATTGATATGCTGTGCAGTAATTTTGAAGTAAGAATTAGTCATTGCGAATTCATTATGAATATTTCACGCAATCTACGTCATACTTATGCTTTTGCTGGTGTTGTTGACGTCAGACACAGAGCTCACTTGTTACGTTATCATAAACTGCAGAACATATCGTAAGTGGACGTTGTGACTCTTGCCAGATGCCAGGAGCGAATGTAAATCTTGCTTCACCCCCTACCCGGTGTGCGCCTGGTTAGATGAAAATGACCTTGCAGTTTAATCATACGCACGACGACGACCTGTTACGTTGTATTTTGAAGGCTTGCGTGACTAAAACACAGGTTTAGAAACTGCACGAAGTGAAGGATATCGGAATTATGACATGAGACTTGCGGGTCAGCAGCAATTCCATCCCTATCTTTTTTACGATATTTGTAATTCACTTTGCGCCTTTGATCAGATCTTCACATTTAGCGTAAACTTTATTTGAATATTTTTGTGTGTCGTTGAAATAGGCTATGCTTTTTACTGCAAAATGTGGCTTTAGAGGGAGACGACGGTGAATGTATTCAAAAATGTTGAACGATCAAGTAAATTTGGCGTTTATTTGAGTAAATTTTACTGTCAAAATGAAAATGTCCAACAGGACCATGCTGCTGGCTGAAAAACAAAAACTGAGGGAAGGCATGTTTCCTTCGCGACCTGGTTGATCGCCAGTCGCTGTGACGTGGGTTTATTATCGCGTTTCGCGTCCCCCCCAAATCAAGCTCAGTCACTATCATAACAACCACCTGTGCTGGCTGACATTCTCGAATCTCATCCACTGCTGCGGAAACTATCAGACGTTTCTTGTTATTTAAAAAAAAATAAATTGGTTTTAATAAAATATAATTTATACAACTGCGGACCAGACATGGTGCAATCGTAATGGTCAATCGTGATCGATTACAATCTATTACAGATTTTAGAATAATCGTGATGGATTGAACTGACTGAAAATGACATGTAATCGTAATCGATCTCATTGCCAATTTATTCGTAATCGACGATTATTTTCGCAAACCCTTTAACGCCCGCGCCGGCCACCATAGTGGCTGGCACTTTTTTGGTTATAACTCGCCAGCCACTATAGCTAGAGAGCTGTTCAAATCCTCTACGGATGCGGCAAGTCTTCTAGGTTCAATAAAAAAAATTTTTTGATTTCGGTGAGGGGTTTGCCTGGTAGAAGCTCGCAAAGTGGAGGTGTTTTTGGATTTTTGACCAACTTTGACTGGCCCTGAACGCCAATCCAATGGGTCAAAATTTTATTACAAACTTTTTTTGGAAACTACATGATCTTCCGCGTCGATAGATCCCTTGATTGACCTTCTAGCGTGTTTGGAACCAACGCTATGGCCCAAAAACCATTTTGCCACCAAAATCAGAAAATGCATGAGTCTCCCACTGGCGGCTACAGTAGCTCAAGATAACCCGTGATAACTCCCCACTAGAATATGCTAGCGAGCTGTTCGAGCCCTCGAAAGACTCTTGAAGTCTTCCAGTTTACACTGAAAACAAAACATTTGAGATTTGGGTGCGCGGTTTTCGGTGGGTGGTGTTAGAAAAAGGGTAGGTTTGACTTTTTTGTTTTTCTTTTATGACGTTATAAACCGGAAAAAGGGCCAAAATTGTGGCTCAAAGTTTGGTTGTATTCTGGAATATGAAGCTGTAGAGGCCTAGATCGAGTTCCTAGCGTTTCTGGTGCCCAAGTTAGGGCCAAAAGACCCCAAATCATTGGGGACATGGCTGAGTAATTTCTGGGAATTTCTCTAATTAATTTCTGCTTATTTTACCATAACTTTCGACCAGAAATGCTAGAAAGTCCATCAAACCCCCTAAAGACTCGTATTTTAGCTTAGAATCCAATGAAGTTTGAGTCAAAAAATCTGATGGATTGTTCGACTCCCCGGACGTGACGTCATTATCCAAATGTAAACAAATATGCACAAACACCCTATCAATGTGGAAACATCAACAAAAAAAGCGTTATCTCAAGCCAGAATTGTATTTTTTTTCAGTCTAAACTACTAGTCTTCACGAATCTTTAGAGGGTTTGAACACGTCTCTAGCCTATTCTTACGGCGAGTTATGGCCATATACAAAGGGGTGTTTTACACCCCAGGTTAGTGTTTGAATGGGTAGGAATTTTGACTACTTTTTGTTTTTTGTGGCATAATTTTTTATCCAAACATTCTAGAAAGCCAATCAAGAGCTCTTAACACTCGTAGGATAGCCTAGTTTCTAAAACATACTTGGGCCAAAATGTGGGCCTATTTGATGGGCGTCCAGGGCCGGGTAAACTAGGCCACAAAAACGCTAAACACCCCCACTTGTGACGTCTCCCCAAGAGAACCCCAAACCCAAAACTGACAATTTTTTTTTACTCGGAGCTACTAGACTTGCTGAATCCGTAAAGGGTTTGAACACCTCTCTAGCTGCAGCAGCTGGCGAGTTATGGCCAAAAGAATGCCGGCCACTTCAGTGGCCGGCGCGGGCGTTAAAGGACTTGGTAATCTTCATGCTATGTCACCGTAAGATGAACCGCGGTGTTGTCGGTTGGATTCCTCCTTTATCATCGGTTGTTATGGTTATCAGGGGAAACCATTTGCCCGTCTGTGCGCCTTAAATCTAGGTAATTCAGGGGAGCACAGCGTTCCATTGCGAAATCTCGCTTTGTTTCAGCTAACTTTCCTTTTGGACTCCATAAGTAATGTAGTGTCTAGTGACACTGGCTGTAGCAACAAAAATAAGAGCTTTACCACAGTTAAAAACGGGTAGACATTCCGGCAGCTGATGAGTTAGCGCTACTTTACGAGGAGGGTTTTTGCTTTTGCTTATATGTATTCACAGTTAACCTGCAAATATGAGTGCTGCAGTAAGCTATGTATACAATTAGTACAATAAATCTTTCACAAAAATAAGGCAATTTAACCCAAGTCGAAAGCACCTTTCCATTAAGGCTGATAACGAGCATGTCAACAGAGATCATGCAGATGCTGTTAGAAAAACTCAATATAACTAGTGAGATTTTGGCCTGCAACCAGGGGAGCAAACCAGGCAATTATTCCCCCACCCCCGAACTTTACATGCATCATTTTGTATTTTCAAAGCAAATTAGGTTGATCTGCAATCGGACAGCAAATTCTGCAATGGCCCTTTAATTAAAATTTCAGTTTTTGAAATGCTTTAGCTTACTGCAAAAGGGCTCATCATGCGACCGGAACCAGGTGTAATAAATATTCCTTCTACAACTTTCATGCATTCATGAACACTTCGTTGGCGTGTTAGTATCTCTGTTCCGTAATGATATATGTTTAAAAACGTTTGGAATCAGCGAGCGAGATTTGATCAATATACTGTATGTAATAAACGGAACTGTAAAACCGAACACCGAGCCCACGCAATTCTGAATAGCAGGAACTGGAGTCGCAGCCAAAAGTTTTTAGATGGTGGAGCCGAAACCGGAGCCTGAAATTTGGGTTCCGGTTTCAGAGCCCTAGTTTTGGGGGCGAGCAAGTTGTAAAAATAATGCAATGGTTTTCAGTTATCAACGGACCAAATGCGTTTTTGTAGCTATGGTAAAAAATTGCAACAAAGCGCCTAGAATTTATTCAACAACTGAGGTTTAGTATTTCAGAAACATGCTGCTCGAGGAACAACAGTTAATAACAGCTGCTTTTGCTCATTGTCCAGCGGATTTGAAAGCAGACAAGAAACTTGTCACTCGCTCATTTCACCAAATTATTTGCATTTTGAAACTACTTCAAAATCTCTCATGCGTTGTTGACTGTGTCGTAACAAATAATGCCACGCATCGCTTGGAAACAGCAAACATTGTCATTTCATGCTTCACGTTAACTGGATTAGCCGTTTTAAGGAAGTATTCGCCAAAGAGTGCCTTGTTAAAGTGGTTCAAGCACGACTGTATAAAGAATTGCCACTGTGCAACTAATAGATTTCGGCATCGGCCAGCATGGCAATCAAACAGACATGCGTACTGAACTACTTCAAAAAATCTGTCAGCAAGAACCACAAAGCCGTCAGATTGGTGAAGAAACTTTAAAAAAAGCATGAGGTTAAAAGTGATAATTATGATGAAAAGAACCGCCAAGTCGAATGGCAGATGTTGTAAATCTAGAGAATGCAACAGATTTTTGCAATGGGAACGAGTTTATTGGTTGACATTGAAACACGAGAAGCATGTTCTTTCGACGAGATGTTGGTCGCCTGAGAAACAGTAGCCTGCACGTTTCTGGTGTTGCAACCTCTACGGTGGTGTTGCGTTGATTCTGTGATTCACCACGAACGGAATGTGCGTGAAGAACAACACCATACATATACGTGGCGCGAACAAGCAATAATAGAGTGATCGTGTCATGTGAACTCTATTGTTGCTTGCTGCCACAGTGCGAAGCTTTGCGCACATGCCGCTCGGGATTTCCGATCGCATCACTAAGTTGTTCTGAAAATGTGCTTACGTCAAATCATGCAAACGGATTGTGTTTTTTTCTGCTGAGAGCGTATCAACATAAATGCATAACTTTTAAATGTAATCGCAATGGATTACTTTGTTATGTTGTTTATTCGTAAATGTTATCGAGCATGTGGCAAGTACAGTAATCTCCCGTCTTTACGTCCCGCACCGTCCACTTTAGTGGCCGGTAAACTTTGATCAGCCATAACTCCTGAACGGATGCGGCTAGAAAGCCAGTGAAAACAACCCTGGATCGAGAGGACAGGATAGAATCGATTGGGAATGACAAAAACATACCTTTACCTTTGAAATTTTTGAGAAAAATCTATATTTGTCCTTTTGTTGTACTGAAATTTTGGCAAAATCCGGGGTAAATGCGAATAAACCCACACCGCTTTAGCCGCCCGATCCGGATTTTGCGCTTCGACGACCGCCGAAATAATCGAAAAACAAGATCGGTTCGAAAATATTTCAATTTGGGCCATTTCGCGCGGGAAAATTAGGGGTTACAAAGGTGGAGGTTGGAAAAATTGAATTCTAGATCACTGTTTAGTGGCTTGAGAACAAAATACAGGTGGTAGTGGCTTGCTGATTGGCTTAAAATGTTCAGGAAGGTATTCTGAAACCACCGAGACCTTGGGAAAGATGCTGGCCACTAGCGTACGGAGGGGGCCACTGTGCCATGCCCCCCCCCTCAGACCCTAAAAATAAAGAAAAGTATAAACAGTATACGTATTTTTAGTTGCAAATGCGTATTTTTTCGTGTAATTTTGCAAACTTTTCCTGGGGGCATGTCCCCGGACCCCTAGAATGGTCGTCCTAAAGTTGATTTGTGACGTCACACGATTGTGACGAAACGTGTCCCCCCTCGGGAATTTTCTGCGTACGCCATTGCTGCTGCTGGCCTAACTGCTTGGGAAGTTATGGTCAAAATGGAACCTGAAAATTGCTCAGCCACCTGGTGGGTATTTCGATTTTATTCCCAAATAAAATTTTCCTGTCAATATTTTGGTTTGAAATTTGCAGGGATGTTGTAAAACACCAAAATGCACCTTTTTGGCAAATTTGGTGGGAGTGGTGGCTGCCGACTGTCAGATAAGTGGCTTGAACCTCAAAATGGCCCCGAAATCTGAGTTTTTTACCCCCTGTGCACCCCCAAGAAAGGAAGTGGCAAATTTTTTTATCATCATTGCAAAGGTAAGGCCTTCACAAACATTTATTATTTGAAAGTTGACTTTCAAACATAAAAAGAAATTGAAAGTTGACTCTAAGTTGAATCAGCCAAATCATTCATGTTAATGAAGCATCGTACAACAATACGAAGTGAGTGAGACTGCTTTAGAAAAGACTGGGCGAAAGGAGAAACTCTACGTAAACGTTCTACCCTGATGTCTGAAGAGGCAAAAAAATAATAGAGAGCTTGTCGGCAGATTTGCGGAGCTGAAAGATAAGTTGCATCTTTGGATTGATAGTATGGGGCGAGAAAACTGCCCGTTCCACCTTCACTCACCATTTCGAAAGCTTGAAAGTGGAACGCGGAATAAATTTGTGAATAATTGTCAATCTCACAGGATGACTTGAGAACCATCATGGCAGTGGTTTACCTGATTTAAAAACGCCGATAATTAAAACAACTCTTACTTCACGTTGATGGGCCAGAGGTGGACACAGAAGTCCTTAATCTTTTGTTGTTTTTTTTGGTTGATGTCAGTGACGTATTGGAAACAATGCAAGCAACAAACGATAATGTATAAAACCAATCATACGGTTGGCAAAGCTTGTGCACACAGATGAAAAAACAACAAATTGATGCCATATTGGTGGGTTTGAGCGTACCAACAATACAGTCCTTTAAAGTTGAGATTCACTTGTTGTACCCTAATGCACAAGCGCAAGCAGGAAATTATTATGATGAACTAAAAGTTCCATCGAACACTTACGGGGAAATTAAGGCAGGTGATTTTGGAAGCGAAACGCAAAAGGGACCATAATATGCATCAGCTGGCGCTTTCTGACTGGTTTAAATCGTTAGCTTTTAGCACAGTAGTGTTGCTTGCCTAACTTTCTTCACTGACAAGTTGTCATGTTTGATTTACTGTAAATACCACTGACCTGTCGAAAAAGTTCTTTCACTTGTGTAGTGAAGTTACTTGAATCCTCATTTTTCGATAATTGTTTGCGAACTTAATTGAGATGCGAACTTAAACCGCGATTTAAGTGTACATGGTATTCGTAATTGATTACAGTTGTGATTTAATCGACCCATGTCTGCTACGGACCGTAGTTTGTGCATGTCTGTTTTTTTGAAAGGTATTTTTTTGAAACAAGAAGTCGTCAAAAGCATAAACAGGTCGTGATCCGGTTTTGATCACCTCGTAAACCCGGTTCCAACCCCCCTTGGGACTTCAACATCGAAAAAACGAGGTGCACATATTGATCACCATGACCTTGTTGGAAAAGACCTGAATTCGATGTTCGCCCACAATTTCCCTTGTTCAAGCAAAAAAGTCTTTTTAACTTTTCAATAATATTTTTGTACGATTATCCCTTCCGAGCCGTGAAATCATCCCACCCAAGCAATCCCCTGCTTGTATCTGCTATGGATTGATTGTTTTCTGGTTAATAAATCTTCACGCACTTTTGTTCTTTGAGATCAAACGGTTTTCCTCATTCACTGACAACGACTGTATTTTCAGGAAGGCATTCGAGCGATAAGTCGAAACAAACAGCTGCTCTCGTTCCGGTCGATAGAAACTTACGCAGCTCCTTCGCGATTCCATCATCGGTGAGAGACGATGAACTTGCATGACCTCTACCATTTCCGGACTTACGCCTGCGAACACTCCCTCAACACCTTTGTTGCACCAACAGGTGTGAGGAAAGGATGTTTCTGTTCATCGTTCACAGTCAAAAACTAGTTTGGGCCTTCAAGTTGTATCTTCCTGTTTATTTTGAAAAAAGAAGAACCTGCGGGAAACGACGCATGGAGTGGAGAGAAAATACGACCTTTGTTTGAATTCAACGTCAACACTAACGATTCTATAATTCAAAATGTGGGGGAACACTACAGGGCCAGGAAAAAAGAAGGGGCACCTACACAAACGTCTCTCATGCATGGTGATTTTCCGTTGTTTTTAAGATTATGATTAACCCTATCAAACCTCACGTATGTTGGTGAATATCGTTAAATATGACTTACCGTAGTTTTGTTATTCACTACAGACGCATAAAAGCCACTAGACACAGTCGCACACTTGCACTGCTATGTCGAATAATATGTGTTTACCATGCAACTTCCGCAGCACTACACACGTAAAAGGAAACACCAAATTCCGTACACAACTGTACCGGCCCCACATGAACGAAAACAGCTCCACAAAAGTGAAAAAATTAACTTGAAAGAGAAATGGTTCCAACCACAAATTCCATCCTGACACAGTGACAAGTAGGTTGCTGATTGCTAACTGCTTTGGTCAAAATGTTCCCACTAGACTACAAAGCATTTTTTTAAAATAAGCCATCTGCCAACGGATTGATGACTGCGACTAAACCGTGTTTCTGGTGGTTTACCGACACTTTGTGATTGTGGTATAACCATAACAACGTCATGCAACCACCATCACAAGGGTAATACCCATCTGCAGCTTGGATATGGTAAAGACTGTTCGATGCACTATGCAGCAACAACGAGGTTGCGGAATCAGTGGCACCTAAAGTAGCATAGCAAGGCCGCAGGTAGATATGTGCGTAACGGCGTTTAGGGCGGACACCAGCAAAAGCAAAATGTAACCGCAGGCGTAAAACCTGCTTTAGAGAATATTCCCAACCAAGTGGTTTATTTTGATATTCACACTAGTTTTCCTCCGATTGATTCTCAAAAATTGACTTTTCAACCCTGCGTTGATTATTACTGTCTTGTCATAAGCGAAACAGTACTACGTCAAAAAAATATTCAGACAAATACACGTTACGTCCAAGCAATTCCTCTAGTCGAGTTTCGCGCATTCCTCACGCGTTGATTGGTGCAACGCATTTGATAGCAGCTCGCCACGTGGTCTTGTCTTTAAAAGCGCGTTGTCATGCAGTTGAAGTCCTTTTGGCCTCTCCCCACGTGGTTCCTCTCGCTAAAATTCAAAATGAAGCTTTGCGGCTGTGCACTGGCGCCATGCGGAGTACACCCTCGTTGTGCCTCCAGCACGCTTGCAACAAGATGCCTCTGGAATTAAAACACCACCTCCCGTGCTCCAAATATAGAGCTCATTTACTGACTTTTCCCACACATCCCACTAAAACCATTATAGAAGATTGTTGGCAGGAACTTTTCCCGGACCTTGGTAATTTCTGTTCTCATTCATACACCATGAATGATACACTGAACGCGCAATAAATGAACGCCTTGCAGTCAGTAAAACAGCAGTGCATCAGTCAGTGGTCAAGTTCAAGAATTTTGGATCTTATTCAGATTGTAAGAGGAGCGGTTGCCCACGGAAAACCACCCGACGAGACGATATTTTGATAAAAAGATGTGTCGTGAAGTCTCCTACGTGTTCAGCCAAAACGATTCGAGCGGAACTTGGGGAAACTGGTTCGAGAATCAGCAGAAGAACCATCAGTTGCCGTTTAACCGACGAATTCGGTCTCAAATCACGGAAACCGGCTAGAAAACCAAGAATGACCCCTGCAATGAAGTTGAAGCGCTTGCAGTTTGTGAAAAAATACAAAGACTGGACAAGCCAGCAATGGTCCAGAGTTTTGTTTTCCGACGAAACGACAATTCAGCAGTTTGCCTCGAGGAAGAGAACTGTGAGGAGACCACCAGGAACTCCGTACAATGAAAGATTCATACAGCAAACCATGAAACACCCGCCGAGTGTGATGATTTGGGGAACGATTTCAACCCAAGGAACGGCCGGCCTATTCTTCCTCGATCCTGGAACCACCATGAATGGCAAAAAATATCTGGAATTGATGAAACAGAAGTTGGAGTTACACATGGCAGTGCATAGTTGCGAAATATTTATGCACGACGGGGCGCCATGCCATCGGGCAAAATCGTCACGGACTTTCTCAAGACGAAAAACATCAAATTGTTGGAATGGCCGGGAAGTAGCCCGGACTTTAATCCAATTGAGAATTTCTGGACAGAACTGAAGAATAGAGTTGCTGAGAAGCATCCAACCAGTCTTCCATCGCTTATTAAGACCACCAAGTCATCCTGGGTTCTCGACATGCCCACAGAGCTGTGCCGAAACCTCATCGAGAGCTGAGATGGATCAGGGCGGTGTTAAAGGCCAAAGGAGGACATACAAAGTACTGAATGTTGATATTTTTTATGTAAAATGGATAATAATATATAAATATGACGCCTATCTATGAAAATTATAG
>JGI24158J21664_10005335_pt1 | contig 16793 bp, 11 predicted proteins | sample Ectturendosymbi3_FD_21664 | JGI IMG/M metagenome (IMG submission 21664)
TCTGTGGGCAATTGCAGTTGATCAAGTAGGTTTTTGCTTTCATGGTAGTAGTCCTCTCTTTCCTGGGCCGTAAGCTTAAGCCAGTCAATTCGACTTGTCTGGGGCTCCATCACCTCGTCATCAAATTCAGGAAGGTGAGAGCACTGAATGCTGACTGCCAAACCCCAATGATCAGAAATTATGCACTCGGTTAGCACATCCATAATGAACATTGCTTGATGCACTGAAAAGGATGAGCCAAAATGGTCTATCCAAGAAGTTGTGTTGTGTGCATCACTAATGTATGTGAATGTATCCTGGGGTAGTAGTGCATAATCAGAAATGATAAAATGATTTTCCATTATATTTAGTGCTATTATGGTTTTGAGTAGGTTGTTGTTTTTTTTGCGTTTTTCGAGGTTTTTGTTCTTTTTAGATTGCATAGACATCCACGACATCTGGATGCACTATCATTTCTTACATTTTTTTCTTTGTGTTAGCTAGTGGCCGTCTCCGGTGGCCATTGGGCCCCTTTCAGCTAGGTTTGCTCCCCCCCCCGCCGACTCAAACATCTAGTTACGCCACTGGTTGCCAGATGCGTTTTGGTAAAATACCGGAAATTTTGATATGTCAACAGTGCCAGATCTAAGCTGTGTTGTATTTAGTATGCGGCACAGGGAAAATAGAGAGGCAGTCAATATTGCTAAGCCCGAATTAATAATTTGCCTGTACAGTATGTTGGCTGGCTCATTACATTTCGGTGTGTGCGTTACGCGAAAATTGCACTAAGGATTCCGTCAACAGCAGCGAATAAACTTCGCTGAAAGATCTGTCCTGACAAGATTCACTACTAGAGTCATAATTTGAGAAATTCGGCGTTAGTTGTTTTTGAAGTTACGGCAAATTGTTTATTTTGAAAATACCAGCTTCAGGCACTGATTTTCAAAATACCAGCCTTTTACCGGCCTCTGCTAAAGTAGCTGTAAAATACCGGCCAAACCAGTGAAATACTGGCCATCTGGTAAATCTACGTATTGTCATATATCTACGAAAAAGCCTAACGTAATGAATAATTTTTTGAAAAACTGTCCATTTTGACGTAGGCCTATGTTGTTTTTCAAAAACCATGATCTTGGAAATAATTAAAGTCATAAAGTCAAATAATGAAAGACATATTTTGTCTCAAACAACAATACACTTACTTGCGAACAGTTAGGACATAGAAACATGGGTGGCGGAGTCGAGGGGCCGCATGAACCTAGGACCCCACACTTCTGAATTTCGAATTTTTCCAAAATAAGTTTAAGTAGGCTATCACAATTAGTATTGCGTCCATGGTCAAAATAACTCGTTTAATGAAAAAAATGTTGCAAAATTTTAGCAATATTTGTCAGTATTATCTGTAATATATTATTTGTAATTTGACAGGATTTCGTAATGTTGGGCAGAATACACCGTGCCCAGTCCGTCACCCTGCTACGGCTTGCATCCAGCATTGGTGTTGTTGAACCGTGTTGCCAGATGGTGTAATACAGGGGTGGAGCCAGACATTTTGATTTGGGGGGGCCACTGGAGGGGCCAGTTTTGCAACAAGGGGAGCTGTCAGTGGTCTGTGTCTTATAGCTTTAAATAATTTCAATGCAGTGGCATGACGTCACGCAGAAAATTTTTGGGGGGGCAGGAAAAATTTTGGGGGGCAGTGGCCCCCCCTGGTACCCCCCTAGCTCCGCCCCTGGTGTAATACAACACATTTTTTTACAAAAATGGTGTAATTTTACATGTTTGTGTGCATGAGCGTGGGAAAGATTTTCTCCAGGGGGGGTACTAGTGGATTTTTCCAAAAGTTTTTCTAGGGGGGCCAAAAGTGGTGAAATTTGTTTTTACCACTCGAAATTAAGAAAACAGCCTTTTTGCTGAGATTTTCAAATTCCTACCCCACTTCCGACACCCATGTGTGGCGGCCTGGAGATGGCGCTACATGCAAATAGATGGTCACCGCTAGATGGTGCCTATGAGTAACGAGTCATTGTGAGAATCATTTTTGCTTGTTTTTAAGGTGTGTTCTTGTTTTTTCAACAGCCCAGTGGCAACTCCAGATTTATGTAGAACATTGGATTTGAAGTCAGTTCCGTTGGACAGTTCCCATTTCGAGCATAATTTCAAACAAACAATAAGTTGCCCAGTAACTCGTGCTAATATGGATGAGCCTAGTAAACAGAGGACTGACTGGCGTTATCATTGCTCTGTGACGTACGTTACTCGACAATGGAGAAGTTATCATGAGATGAGAACTTCTCATTTATCATTACGTAACTAACGTCTCAGAACAACAATTTTGCCCGCCAGAAAGTAAGCAAATGAAATTTAACTGAGACAAGCGTCGAACGGTTTTATTCAGTCAGAATGAAGGATGATTTATTGTGTGATGAGCCCGAGTGACGCTGTTGACCTGGGTCGCCCAGGTAACAGCCTATTTGAATTTCAGGTGGTTCACCCATACTTTTTCAGAGTGGTGTAATTTTGTCTAAAATTGTCTATTTTAGACCTTCATATGGTGTAGGCCAGGGGTGGCCAACTTGTCTTCGACTGGGATCGATTAGAAAATTTCTTGCCAACTCGCAATCGACAGGTTGGTGATAAAGTCACAAGTACAAATGCCAAATTTAAGTATCGCACGTGCAAATACAGTGTACCATCGCCTTATTAAGTGATGCACAGAAGGCAAAGTGTCTGTTACACCTAAATCGTTATTGGTACTCAATAATAGAAAAACATATTACAACACCTTCGCGGTATCTGCCGTGCCAGCCTATGGTCAGCCATCGCAAGAGGCACCAAAGAATATACGTGACCAACCAACTGATGAATAATTCTTATGTAGCCTACTTTGTCGAATATTGATTGAAAAGTGTTCTTTTGAGGTATTATGTCAATCAGGGACGCCGGGTTGGGGGTGCATAACGTGGACACTACCCCTGCTCTTTGAAAGGGGGGCAACGGGGGTACAAGTGACCTTACATAACAGCACCATAGGTAATTTCAGGAACGCCGGAGAGCTGTGAAATGACGGCAGTATTTCCCCCTGTCCTTTTGAAAGGGGGGCAACAGGAGCGGAGGTGCCTTTTCATAACAGAATCATAGGTAATTTTATGGTTTATCAAGATCGAATTGAAACAAATATATTGCAGCTATTCGCCCACCCATAAAATTCAGAATGATTTTCTGTAATTTCTGCTATTTTTTGAAGTCTACGCTTTTGCTGCGCAAAAACAACCATCCCTCTCATTTTTTGCCTCTTTTGATTTTTGATGTTTTTTAGAACCACTTGGATAAGCTCTACACTTGTAAAGGGGACAACCCCTTTTTTCTGTCCATGTTTATTTATTAATAAGCTCAATAGGGCTGCCATAAATTCAGCGCAAAAAGGGAGGACAATTTACGACTGTCACTTACTTGAGTGTATTATCTACACAAGTCAAATAACAAATAGGCATATTGATTAGTTTTAAGCGTTGAAGTAAAACGTCCAGTGTACTACAGATTCTATCAAAATACAAACTTTTGGGCAAAGAATCATACACAATCATGGTGTTTACAAAGTAGACGATTTGCCTACGTAGGCGTCTTCAGCTCTTACTTAGACAAAATTTTCATCCCCAGTAGTTGTGAGTTTTAAGATTGTAGCCAAATTGTTATGTAACAATTTTGATTATTACGAAAAAATCACCAACACTTTTAGTCGTTTGGTTCGTTGATGTGGTGCCACGAACAGACGCAATAAAAAGATCTTTGTCAAACTGTCACGTTCTACATTTGGCTTTGCGTGAAGTTGCATTGTCGCGTTTCTCGAAGTTATGCTGCACAACTTTAAGGGATGTTGGAAAGCGCTACCACTGGAATACAGAAATTAACTGTGCGCTATTCCGCATATGGCATGATGTTTGACAGAAAAGTATGTTAGTTTTCCGATAATTTTTAAAATTCCATACTTGTAGCTTTATGAGAGAAGAGTTGACTCGTCATGAAAAGAGTTGACTCGCCCTGATCTGATCTTCCATTACATACCAGAAATGTAAGTGTTCGCCCACACCAGGTTAGTCATTATGTCAAGACCTTTGATGCCTTGCTGAGAAACAATTTGTATCGATTTTTTATAATCTGCTCATCTTCATCTAACTTTTTCATCCGATCGCTTCCAATGTTTGATGCTTTTTACAACTATTCATTTTTCCTCAATTATTCAACGCTCCAGTATGATAGAGACCAACTACAATAGTTGTTGGTGCATTGTTTCGTTATTCGCGTCTCATCAGTATTGCTTTTGTATAGTAAAAAAAATCCTGTGTGCAACGTGTACAAGCCAAGCATACAAAAAGTAAGAAATATAACTGGTAAAATGGTAATTGCCAAATCCTGCTGTAAAATTCAGGAAAATTAATTGGCTGTCGATCTCATATTAAATGCGTTGCAAAGCACTTGAAACCCTGATCGGAACAGTTTGCATGCCTATGTGCATACCCATTTGATTTACCTTTCGCTTTTTTTTCTCTACTAGCTCCTAGCTGTTTACCTCAAAGTTTTGATGTTAGAATGCCTTCATTTCTCTCACACTACTGGATCCCTGCATTATGATGGGTGAATGACGCTTCAATTGGGGCGCTGTTAAAGTGTTTTGCCCTTATCAGGTTTGGTCGTGTGCAAACGTCGATTCTGTAATGCGCAATGGCTAACCATTTTTTGTGCTCTTGTGTTGTATGATTGCATCTGTGATATGGACCAACGAGTCTGTAATAAAATTATTATTATAACATTATTGCAATCGGGTGTCGCTATCGCAGTCAAACTGGTCACTAACTGGTATGATGGGCACAGGGAACTAAACTGAAGCACTCTCAACTGCAAGCCAAAAACTTTACCCGAGCCCTAAACAACCGAACCTTGATCCAAAGGAACATCATACTCTTGCGAGTGGTTTATTTCAAAAATTCAAATCGTGAACAGATTTGAAAGCCACATTTTTCAAAATAGCGGATCTAGTTTTCACGTCACTACTACATATACTATTGAAGCTGTTTTATACGTGCAATGGCTTGCTAAACTTCTGCTTTTTGTCAACAACGCCACGGAAATGGATTCTGCTGGTGTCCGTTAACTTGCATCAATTTGAGAAACATGGCTGTGCCGTGGGTAAATTCTGCTTTAATAGCTAACATAAACCTCCAGCAGGAAATACAATTGTGCTTGAATTTGTCTGAGAAAAAAGACAGAAGCAATGTTTCACCTCAATTTTTCTCATGCCTCGCCAGTCCATGCACTGTCCCAGCGACCTCGATTGAAAGCATAATTTTATAATTAATGTCCCAGCGACTTCGATTTTATAATTACTGTCCCAGCGACCTCGACTGTCCCAGCGACCTCGATTAAAAGCATAATTTTATAATCAATCACAGCTCCCAGAACGCAAAGTGGGTTCGTGAATATTTCTCTACAAAGAACAGAAGTCCAGTTCAGTACGTCTTTCTGCTCAAATTCAGAAAACAAGCCCACGAAAATCACTAGGTCGAGCACTTGTAGATCACCAGCATTTTGAACCACACAGTGTAGCTTTTCTTGTTATGACGAAAAACGATTCCAGTGGTTGACCAAAATAAAATCATCACATGCGTACTGTTTAGCGATAAAATGAGGCCAACGAGTAGCCTATGTATTACGATCAAAGTGCAACAAATTCACGGTTTTTCGTATAATTGCTGATGACAATGGCTGGTCATTGTTGAGATTTCTTGATTTCCTACATCTTTAAGTCGTCTGCCGCTGTCTTTCCTCGAAAAGTTGCCATTTTGATTTCGATATAAAGCTCCTTCCGTCTGATGGCTCTAGTATTCAATAGTGTTACGTGATGATCAGTGTTAGTGACGTGTGCAGTCACAGCAGAAAAAATCTGACGCAGAAGTTGTTTAAAGTTCGCATTACTGATTAATGTGACAGGCACAACAGCATACACCTGGGCGTCTTCTTACGCCATATGAAACTCCAGACCAAAAATCGTGTTTGACAGAGACAATTTCAAAAGAACTATGTTGTCAAGGGCGGCTCGGAACAGTAACACAGTCAGGCAGATGCCTTCGTCCAGTTACTCCAGCTAGTTTCGGCACATGGTACATCAAATATTAAATTGAATTTTTCATCCAAAATCAGTTGAAAAAAGGCCCCAGTAGTCTTCGATGCAAGTCTTTCTTGTACGATAGACGTTTAAACTTGCCGCTGTCAGCAAGGAGGGGTTGGCTTGCTGCTGCATCTTCTACAACAGTTGAAGACTTTGCAAAAGCACATACTCCACGAGAATCGAGCACACAGTTGTAATGCTTGTCAAACACGTCAAACCGATCGATGCTACTGATCCACTACTGTCGCGTAATGTACATGTGTACAAGTTCTTCTAAAAATAAAAAACAAAAACTGCATCAGCCGTGGTGCTCAACGGAAAGCGAAAAACAAGCAGTTTATTAAATTTAGCTCCTATCGAGTGGTTCGAACGAAAGTTCGGGCCTTTTTGGTCCCGTTCTGGTGCATGCTCCTGCCGTTACGGTAGAAGCAGGGCCGTCGCCAGCAGGGGGCCAGTGGTGCCCGGGCCCCCATTTCATGTTTGTCCCCCCGGTTGGTGCATACATCCAATATTGTTTTTAAAAAATGTGTCTCCCTTGTGGTTTTTGGCTCCCCCTGCTGCGAAATCCTGGCGACGGGCCTGGGTAGATGACCATGCGCGTTGTAACTCTGTTTATAAATAAGTATAATCAAATCTTTTCGTGCTCCTAAATGCACGTTTCGCATTTGGTATCGGATACCTCTCACATCAAAAGTCATATAGGTACTGTATATGCTAGACTTGTTATCCCGGATTACCAGCAAGCAGAACTACTAGAGACACCAACTGATGATTTAATTCTTGTGTCAAGTGACATTCCACAAGAGATGAAAATAGGAAAAGATTAATCTTTCTGGCAATAATGAGTACGAGACGGTAAAAAGAACTACTGGTGAGGATTTCCTACTTAAGGAAACAGAGGTTTGGCTTGCTATTTGTGAAGAATATCAATAAAATCAAACAACTACTGAACAAAGTTCGAATTGACTAATTCTATTAGAATACTGCAAACGTTTCAGTGGGAAAAAAATCAGTCAGAGAGCTTTTAATTTTGACTGCTTTTGCAAATACCCTTAGATCAATTTAAATGAAACACAACAGGCTATTGAATGGTTCCTATGTAAGAATTTTGTTAGTAGTGGCCGTACGTGTGAATATCCTAATTGGAGGAAAGTCAAATGCTTGGCAAGTTCAACAAAAACGAAGCACAAACTTGCCATGAAAAGTGGGTAATGGTAAGAATAATCAAGCAAAATGATGCAATCATTTGTCACCTCTCATAACAAAGTGGTGAATCGCACCACTTCTTTGAGTTATTTTGGTTCTGCGTAACTTTGCAGTTGTCTTTCTTGAGTATAGCTTGGTAATTACACAGTTTGATCATTTGAAAGTAAGGTTCTGTTTTTGTGTTTGAATAGGAGCAAGAAATATGTGGAATACCATTTGTAATTTCTTTCCACGTTTCAACACAAGATATTAACAGTTTTGATGTTATATCAAGTAAGAAAAATTTCAAAAATTTCTGATGAACCAGCAGCAAGATTTTATTAGTTGTATAAACTTCAAATTTGTTTTATGTCTTGACGAGTGGTGAGACTTAACAGTAAAGTGGCTTGACCTTTTCAAGATCATTGTTGTTGTTCAGTGATAATATTCTTGGGATCCAGAACAGTGGCTGTAAAAGGTTAATTACAAACTGTTTTCTACTGTTGGCAACTGAAAAATGTTCAACCTGATCTTGTGTGTATGCCCTTAAAAAGGTGACATGATTGTTGTGTACCCCACAGAGGCTTGAGACCTACCCCATTTGTCGTACTGCAAGACGCTAATCTCTACTTTGGGCAGTAATTTCGCAAATATTTTTTTCGGGCAAAAATCAGAAAACTCGAGAAAAAATATTTCGAACCCCCAAACATTTTGTTCCCTACGGCTGCAATGTTTTTATGAAAAAAAACGTTCTTGTGAGGTAACTTTTTTATTGCTTGCAGTCACATTTTCCCACCGACGCCATGACGAATAAACTGATACGTAGAGGAAAAGTTTGCTATCGCTACAAAGGAAAACTGTTTTAAACACAAAACAAACATGCTATCAGCAAACTCCTTTTGTTTGTAATTGCCACCAAGAAGTGCGTCCGTTCGGCTGTATGAAGCCAGCACATGAATTGAAGCTGAATTTTAGAGCTTGCGGTTATGTAAAGCAGAAAGAAAACATTTTTTTGGGTGAGCATAACTATGTACTATGTACTTGCTGCTCTTCAACTTGCTGCTAATTAAAGAGATTATTCGTGTTGTATAAAGACACAAACGCTGTTTTTTTACCACGAGACTACAATTTCTTTTTAAAGGCATCAGTGAACAATATTGAAAAATTGCTTCACGAAAAAACTGGAGCAGAGAGCAGGACACTTACTCTTTCATAACGAGCGCTACACGTTACTGCTCCAGTTTCTTTGGGTTGACGAACGTTCCAGCATTTCTCTTCGCTATGTTTGATACAGATTGTCAAGAATAAATCATTATGCAACTGAGCAATCGCTATAACAAGAGAGAAAGGCTACTATTGATATCACGAATGCATCTGATTTTTTGCTGATTTATTTAACAAATTCTCAGGCAGATTTTGCGTTTTGTGTTACTGAAAAAAGTTCTCCCATTGAATAGGAAAACGCTTTCAAAAATTATTGGATTCAATCAAAACTACAAGACATGTATGAACTGGACGTTGCTACGTCACGTGTGATCGACAATATGAGCCTTAAGCTGGATGTACACGGCATGCGTCCTATGCGTTTTTTGAGCGCATGAGTCTGATTTCGTGACGTCACGTCTTTTCCTGATGCGTCTGGTATGGCCTGTGTTCGAGTAGGAACCTGTTTCTATATTGACTCATCAAACTCACTGCTCTGACTCACTTTTACTCGAAAGCAGACCATACCAGACGCATCAGAAAAGGACGTGACGCCACGAAATCAGACGCATGCGCCCAAAAAACGCACAGGACGCATGCCGTGTGCATCCAGCTATAAGCGTAATACCAACAGGTAAATGCATCCATCATTTAAACTTGCGTAACTTTGGAGTTAATTTGGTTTATAACAAAACTGACGTTTAAAGAAATTGAAGTACACAAGTTGACGGAGACATTCCATTATCTAAAAATATAATTTGTTCAATGGGAAATAAGCGACTTATTAGTTACTTCAGTTGTTATATTTCCTACAAGACTAACCGCTGCTTAAGTTTTTTCGTGTTTTGCATAAATGGTCAAACATTATCGCCTTTCGCTGAAAACTATTCGATTGGTGTTTTGTCGGCGATTACAGGATGTCCATTTGTTCGCTTTGCTGGGGGGCTGCAAACCGCCAACATTAGGTGTAGTCAATGGCTAAGGCAATCTAAACAAGACGGAAACCTTTGCTGATTTGCAGATTTTGAGAATGCCAAGTGTGAAGATCACCAAACAGAAAAATAGGTTCAGAAGGGTCAAAATAGTGTACAATGAGAGTGCCACTCCACAATAAGAGTTTCATTTCACATTGCTTGCAAAAAACGCCTTAGATGCAACCCTTGCTTTCATAAAAAACTTGTATTCATGTTACGAATCCTATAACAGCCCTCCAATGAAAACACCAAAATTTGATGAAGACAGATCTCGAGACTTTTCGGCAGTTTAAGCTTTTTAAAAAAATTAGGCTGAGCATTTCTACTATACCTTTTAATTATAACTCAAAATAATACACAACGGCAAATACTCATGAATCTTTCGGGGTGCCATGCAATAACCACATTCAAAATAACGTCCCAGATACCATAACACACGCATGGCAATCTACCACACGTAGCCAAAAAGGATATAAGTTATTTCTTTTCCATAAGCAGGGGAAAAGTTTTCGCTTTTGTTTTGACAGAAGCAAGAGGCCGACGTCATCTGCTCGTCGACGTTCCGAGCTACAATGAGGTAGAGGTTGCTTTTCCCGATGCTGTAGAAGCCAAACTCCCTGAGCGAAGGTTACAAAACTTGTCAGAAAGCTTTTCATCTGTGCAGTTATCGAGCGTGGCTTGTCTGGATAAGAATTTCTTCGCAAGTTTTGCAATTAGACAAACGCGATGTTTCAAAGATACTTTGCTGAGTCAGCCCCTACCCATACATTGTATAAACACTGAAACAGTCGAGCATCAAGGTCCGATTTCTAAGTGTTTTGAAAATTAAACCATACCCTAAATCAGTGGTTCCCAAACTGGGGGTAAATTATACTCCGGGGGTAATATGGGATTCTTCGATGGGCAGCGCGGAACCAAAATCACAATGTTGTTCGGTATTATGAGTGATCACTGCAAAAGAAATTTTCGACCTGAAATACGAAAATATTTTATTGAGGGTAATAAGACAGAATCGCTACCTTGGTTTGGGTAACGGTTCGAACAAGTTTGGGAAGCACTGCCCTAAATGATAATTAAATCAGATGAAACTTGACTTATTCTAAAGAGACACTCAGGGATATATATCCCTGGATACACTAACGGACCTTCCAAAATTAAGTCTCAAAGGGTGGTTTTAAACTTTTTTTTATATCGAACAGTATCAGGCAGTATATATGCAAGTAAAAAGTTCAAGGAAATTTTATATCTTTTGTCCGTGAAGTGCAAATGTAATTACTCTTTGCTAGGACACATTGTGACCTGTATGTGACGATTGCAAGCCGTCAAACTTAGTCGATTTCTTGCACCAGACAGCTCCAGCATCAACAACATGGCAAAAACCACAGCGCCTCTTTCGTGAAATCGGTAAATTTTTGGATGGTTTCATGCTTTTTTTCTTTCGGCGCACTTGAAATTTCAATACACAAAGAAAGAAAACAACGGAGTGCACAAGCCCGTTCGACCCAGAGCTTTCGACCGGGGTTTCGACCGAACATTGTCTTGGTTTTACGCTGGCTACAAAATAAGCGCATTTATTTGAAACAATTTATTTCCGAATGGGTGTCATCAGTTTTGGTTTTGACAGTGGTACTGTTTTTCTTTCAAAACAAAAGTAAATTTTGAAACTACTTTTTCAACAGGATGAGCTTGTGCATTTATTTTTATCAAAATGATGCGTCATCTTTCCGGAAGCAGCGCCGTTGCGTACTTGTTGGGAAACACTTTCCTAGATACTCAGCAACCGCAATAGATTGCAGTTATCCCACAAGTTAGTGAAATTACTCTTTTGGAAGGATTCCACAAGGATATCGCGTTTTGAAACGCCCAATATGGTTCCAATTAATTTTAAAATAATCTGCTGTTGGATTATTGTTTTTTTACGAATTTGCAAGACGTCCATGTTTCACTTTGTTCCATAGATTATACACAATATGAAGCACGTGCCGTCTTGCATTTTATTGGGAAGAACCATTAAATGAAGTCAGTGTATGCAGTGGCGTAACTAGAGGTTAGATCCAGGGGGGAAAACTTAGCTGAAAGGGGCCCACTAGAAATTGTACGGGGCCCAATAGCCAACACTCAGAAAAAACTTGAAATATGAGGATGAATCCGGATGTAGATGGTTATACTAAAACCCTAAAGCACCGGAAAATACTCCGAAAAACGCAAAAAACAACAACCGACTGGAAACCAAACGAATACTAAAACGGAATTATAAGGTAACTGGGGGTTCGGGTTTACATTTAGCTTGCCAGGGGGGGGTGTATGCTATCATTGTCTTGCGTTAAACATCTTCATTAGACTACCGTATTTACTCAACGTATTCTGTACAAAATATCGAATGCGTCTTTTGATGTAAAACATCTAAATACTACCAAACAACCATCTCCTGTTTTGAAGCATACAACCCGATACACGTTTAGGCCAGAGTAGAAAAAAGCTTTAAACGCGAAACACGGATGATGACGACCGTGCAGAATAAAGACGTGGAAAAGTTGAGTTGCAAAACGATTAAATAGCCTTAGTTTATCTCACCAGTTTCATAGGGAGTGTTTATAAGCGTAATTGCATTTCTGAAACGTTCGAATGTCTTTTTTTTCTATGGCAGGGGTGGCCAACTCGTCTTCGACTGGGATCGATTAGAAAATTTCTTGCTAACTCGCGTTCGACCGGTCGGTAATAAAGTCACAAGTACGAAATGCCATAGTTGAGTATCGCACGTGCAAATACAGTCTACCATCGCCTCAGTAAATGATGCACAGATAGAAGGCAAAGTGTCTGTTACGCCTAAATCATGATTGTTACGCAACAATAGAAAAACACATTACAACACTTTCGCGGCATCTGCCGTGCTAGCCTATGGTCAGCCATCGCAAGAGGCACCAAAGAATATACGTGACCAAGCAAATTGATAGATACTTTTTATGTACTTTCTGGAATATTGATTGAAAAGTGTTCCTTTTAGGTATCTTGTCAATTCAATGCAAAATCAGGCGCGATCGACCAACTGACATCCGGCGATCGACTTGTTGGCCAACCCAACCCTGTTCTATGGCAATATAACACTTGTGTGCCCATGTCCGTAGCAACTAGCAACTTCTCTTTGAACACTNCGATTGGTGTTTATTTTGTAACATCGACTACGCATCTCGCAAGACAAGCATCTGGCGTTCAAACATCCTTTGGGACGACATATGCTTGTTTGAAAAATTTGGGTACTGTCATGCTTTTGCCAAATATTAACGGCATTTTTGCGCTGCGCAACATTTCTCAGAAAACAAGAAGCTCATTGTGATTTCATAATGTCGGAGCGACCTTGTTAGCGGAGAATTTTTCTGATTGCTTTCAGTTTGCCACGTGGTGACTCCCTTCTTGCCATCTCCCTGCCAGATAGAGGGCACTCGGCATTCAAGCCATAGTCCTCTGCACTTCAAAAATCTTTACAAATGTCAAATAGTCATTGTAAGAAGTGGAATCTACAACCAGACAGCTTATGCAGCGAGTGAGTCTGCGAGTTGAGCAACACCTTTGAAGGTAACTGTCGCGGTCGACATCACCCGTGGTTACTCAGCAACGGAAGATGAAATGTTTAACTTCTGGGCTAAGGGTTACTGGTCCATGAGCTCTTCCGTGTAGGCTACCTGACCAACCTGACTACAGCAAACATCACCTACAACTTGGTTGAGAAATTAACAGTTGCTTTTGAAACAGTGAATGTCACTGACGGTGATACGTCCTAGTTTTTTTTTATCTATGGCGTTGCGCAGTGGTCAGTATTAATTGCTTTTTTTCCACAAAACTCACAGCTTAGTTGCAGGCGTGGCTTAAATGTTATGTTTGTTATTTGTAAATATTTATGAGGAAAGAATTAAGACATTTATCCTAACAAGAGCAGTTGGTCATTTTTAAACAAGGTTTTACGACAGAACGTTTGTTTTCAGCTAATCCTATTTTTTTATTCGTAGAAACTTCCAGGTGCAAAGAAACAAAGGTATAAAAAATTAACTGATTTAAAGTTTTCAGCTCTGTAACGTTTAATAGAAAGTCTTTGGCATTACTTCGCTGCTGGCAAAGCACATCATTCAAAGCAAAGGTCTTCCGTTCTTTACCAAGATAATGACAAATGCCATCTCTCTCTCTTTCTAGAACGTTTAAAAGAACAACAATCTATTCCATGGCTCAGCAATTTTTGAGCGGTTTAGGAAGCCATAGTCAGTGCTGTCTCATGCATACATGTGATTAACTTCAATCCAGGCGAAAGTTTTTTTGCTTTTAAACGATTTCTTAAACAAGAAAGTTTTTTTACTTTTAAAAAAAGTGCGCTTTTCAAGAAGTGTTGCAACACGCATTTTGAATGTGCACTATAGCCAGGTCTTTGCGCTGATTAAGTTTCAACATTTCAATGCCATGATTTGTTTGATTTTAATACAAAGCCCACGAACTAAAAGTGCTTCAATTTTCATCTCTTAAAACTACCACGATTTTTCTACATGAGTTGGGAATTCAAGCACTTTTAACACTCTGATGCATATTACGCACACACTCCAACCCACCTTTCGCACATTGCATGATAACCTGCACCGCACCGGGTTTTGTTCCAGAAGGAGCTCTTCGATCTGTTCGCCACAAACATCTCGTACTTCTTGTGACACATGCTACAAACAGATATACGATTATCATGCATCAACGTAATCAAACGAACGTGTGGAAAGATTGTGAAAGCTTAATTAAAAAAACAAATTACTTTTTGATGTCTTTCGTTTGCTTTTACGTTTATACGCAAACTTTAAAGGTAGATCGAATAGCCAAGAATAAGCTAATTCATCCCAGACTTGTAAACGGGCCTCAATGTGAAGCCCGAACCCGGCCCGAAATTTATTTTTGAAGCCGGATTTAGGCCCGAAATCCAAATTACCGAGTGAGTCAAGATTTGCGCAACTGCGGGTCATCAAAAAACGTAGTGCACGGGTATAGCTGAGGGCACAAGGTTTTATCACACCCTAAATAACAACCACCTTGACCAAAATATTGTCTCAAACAAGCACAAACTTAGCTTGTTAGTCAACGATAACACTACGGAATGTAATACTTTTCAAGAAAAAGATAAAGTCTTCCGAAACTATCCACAATGGCACTATAGGCATAAAAGAAATAATCTAGGATAGTAATATAGGCGTGAAAAGCCAGTTTGTATGTCATCGATTTGTAAAACAGGCCAAAAATTGCGTAAGTGATTGGTCTCTTCGACGCAAAGCCGCAATGCCATGGCGTTTTTCTTATCGTTGTCGCCTTCTGAAAAAGAGTGTGTGCCTAATCCGAACAGAGAATAAAAGAACACAGCTGCGCTTGCAAATAGAATTAGCTGAAGAAAAATCGCAATCACTTCACTCAACCGCGTTGAGTACAACAAGTGTAAGTCACCAAAGGAAAAAATCGTTACTCTGAAATGAATGTTATAAAACGTTTTGCATGCAGGCCCGAAATAGGCCTGAAACATTTTGACAAACTTAAGCCAGAACCCGGCCCGACGAGCCCGGCCCCGACTTACAACTCTGATTCAATCTCGTGGTAGTGTTTCAAGCTCATTTTGCAAAAATGCTTTGAGGAATTTCAACACGTTGATCTGAAGTTAAATCAACGATTTTGACGCCGAAAGGCAATTTTGTCCCAGATTTTTTAATCCTATTTTTTGAAGCAGCCCCAAAAGGTTTCACATTATCTCTCTGTTTCAAATCGTTGCATTTCATCAGAAACTTCACGGTTTCACAGCTACGAAGACTTCAGTCGCAATGATGGTGTCTTCCTCTCGAAATATGCACCCCATGCATGCCCGATGGTATGAGTACTTGGGTTCAAAAGATCTTTTGAAACATTCTCTCCATCTGTCAACGATGTTCCCCTCATTCTTGTGTAAGGCACGGTTTTGGTCTTTGATGGATCTAGCTGTCTTAGGTCTTTTTCTGGTAGACTACGAACAGAATACTTCATTGGCTTGCCTGTAACTGGTAACTAGTTTATGTCTGAATTTGCATTTTGGACTTTTTTACCACTTGGGCTGCGAACTTCTTGCGCCTCAGAGTATCGCGAGTGCAAAAAAGGTTCGACTTTTCTCTAACGCCAGGTTTTGTAGGTTATTTCTTTTTGCTCGAATAGCATCTTTCATGCTTTCAACAGGAGATTACTTTTTGCCATCAGTTGTCACGGCAAGTCGTTTCTGACCAAATGCCTTCACTGCTGATATAATTGCAGCTGATTTGAATAGTCACTATTCTTCTTTTGCGTCCGCTGTGCATTCCGAGATATCTCGGAACAAGGACGTTATGTTGTTGGCAAAGATATTTCTTAAATCCTTTCCCAGAAGATCCTCCCAATTTAGTCGGTAGGACCTCCTAGTCCTCTACATTGGTAAAACCCTGTTCATTTTTCCAAACGTGAATTGCAGACAATCAGTTGGTGATACTTCGACAGCTCTGCACCACTTTGATACGAACGTTCAACTCTGACTAGAACAAGTCAGCTGAAACGATGCAAAAATCAATGCGTGACTTGTGACCCAACAAATCTCTGCAAAAGTTGTGCGTGTGAAAATCTCTGTGTTGGAAGAAAGTGTTCATGATGCACAGTGCGTCATTACAGCACAGTTGCAGCATAAGCCTTCTGTTATCATTTACGTCAGCACCACCATGTTGGCTAACCACACCATTCTATTTTTCAGCGTCGTTTCCAATGCGTGCATTTAAGTTCCCAAATTTATTGCTGATCAGTTAGTTTTAGCCCTTCGTAAGGTATCGCTAGTGTAGTAGTCACGCTAGCGCGACCGCTACATGTGAGCACAGTCAGCCAAAGCAAGAAGGGAAAGACCAAGCAAGCGACACTTATAAGTGACTTCCATGCACATGGAAGTAAGAGCTCTCTTTGGCGCGAAGTTAACATNGATGACGTTACAATCAATCCTTCCCGAGGTTCGAGGATCAATCCCACACTGAGGGTGTGCGAACNCAACCGGGTCGCACACGCTTCACTAGCTCCCTACACGAATTCTGCGTACTAAACGCTTGAATTTAAACCATATACCTGCGCTGTATCAAACACAAGATTCGGTCTATTAGATGCAACCTCAAGATTAACACCCTTCCTTCCAGTGGAATCCATTCATCAACAAACCTTCCAACTGAGGGCGTACAAGTATCCCCACCACAGCCAGGGCGAAGACTGTGCTCAACGCCTGAATGGAATAGTTTCCACCC
>JGI24158J21664_10005337_pt1 | contig 16792 bp, 7 predicted proteins | sample Ectturendosymbi3_FD_21664 | JGI IMG/M metagenome (IMG submission 21664)
CCCCCACTTTGCGAGCCTCTCCCAGGCGAACCCCTCACCCAAATCAAAAAATTTTTTTTTTAATAGAACCAAGAAGACTTTCCGCATCCGTATAGGGTTTGAACACTTCTCTAGCTGCAGCAGCTGGCGAGTTATAACAAAAAAACCTCGAGCCAATTAATTGGCTCCGGTGGTCGTTAAAGGGTTGTGAAACGTGCTAGTACACGAAAGTATCTGAGAGGCTTAGGTAATCTATATTCAAGTGCGGCTTACATTAATTTTTTAACACCATTTCATGCGGCTTATAATCAAGGGCGGCTAACAACCAAATAAATACGGCACTGAGATACGGACGAAAACGAGATTTTTCGCTTGACGGTCTCAATATGCGTATTCAGCAAAAAATAAAGGTAGAATCTTTACTGAAATGGCTTTATCTTATTCTTTACACCTCAAAATAAGGGATAGACACCAAAATTATTTTGCTAGCATGCATAGTGACTGAGATATTGACGAAAGAAGGATTTTCCGTAATGGCGGCCTTAATTTGCATATTGGGGGGATTGCCCAAGGATGACAGAGTGGCATCATTCAGATTCTTAAAGAGCACACCTCAGAGGTATGGTAACAGCAAAAAAATTTGTACGGGCGGTACTGCAAGGTTCTCCAAAAATCCGGGGTTTGGCAACCGGACTAGTTGTGGTATGGAAGGGTGTGACTGGCAAACATGATGTGCTGACGTAAATGATAATGGTAGGCTCCCGCTGCGACTAGTGCTGTAACAACGCATTTTGTATCATGAACACTTTCTTCCAACACAGAAATTTACACACGTACACCTGGTGCAGAGATTCATTGGGTCAGCGGTCACTTATTAAATTCTGCATAGTTTCAGCTGACTTGTTTTAATCAATGTAGGACGTTCGTTGAAAATGGAATATAGAATTGTCGACCGATCACCACCTGGTGGTCTGCCACTTACGTCTTGAAAAACCGCCAGGGCCTACACAAGCATGCAAGACCAGGTCCTACCAGATATATGGGAGGCACTGACAAACATGGATGTAAGAAAAACCTTTCCAGGAAATTAATCGTGGTTGTTCCGAGAGCTTCTGGAATGTACATGGGGACACAAAGGTGGAGTGGCAGCTGTTCAAAGCAGCTGTAGCTTCACGTGCTGCTTCGGGTATTTGGATGGAAACGACTCGGTGTGGCAAATAATGGCAAAAAAGTAACTCCATGGTGGAACAAAGAGGTGAAAGATGATATTCGAGAAAAGACAGTAGCTTACAAAGCGTGGCTTTAGAACAAAGCCAACTCTTCTTTGCATTCGCGGTATGCTGACTCGCTGAGGAGCGTAATTCCGCACCTCTCACAGTGAAAAAATTGGAATCTTGGGAGAAGTTCAGACATGAACTAGATTACAATTAGTGGCAAGCCAACAAGTTCTGGCAGGCCGTCCGGAGCAAGTGTATGAACAGTTTAGAAAACTGTACATCCAGATTAAAAGATGAAAATTACGCAATGTACACAATACACGCAAAAACATTTTTCTCCTTCCACTTCACGAATTACAAACCAGAAACAATATTTAAGTTCCAGGTACGGTCGGCGGAAAAAGAGGTGTCTGGCGTTCCGGACCCCATTAACTTTTTAAGTGTGGTACAAGGTACTGTTGCAATGCATTTTTGTTTTTTGCTTAAAAGTATCCTACATAATTTTCATAATTTTGATGTGTACTTGACCTTGTTGATAAAGCAAGCTTATTCTGATACAAACATCTCTGTGTGATAAATTAAGGAACTGCCTGTTTGCGGCAGGAAAGCCCGGAATGACGGTGTGCGCAGTTAAACTTAAAATGTTGTGTGGTGCCAAATACTTATTACTTGCCCAGGAGGTTGGCGTCCAAAGCCCTGAGTGTAAGGATACTAACGGGTATGATGATGTTGTTTATGGAATGATTTTGGGGTTTGTAAATTCGGCATTGCTTGAAAATTGGTGCCAATCTTGCTTGCGCAAAGTATTTTTTACAGGATAATGTGTGCTTGAGAGAACCATGTATGTTTTGGAGTTGGTGATGACAGAACATAAAAAGTCTGTGATGAAATTACAGCGAGTGTTCTGCGTTTTCACATTTTCCATCTTACAAATTATGCAAAAAGGTGTTTCCAAAGTTTAATCATCACCGATGACGTCATCAAACTTGATTCAGGTAGCACGCCGAGATCAGAGAACTCCCTACTATAAAATTCGTTCCGCCGCTCCAGGGTATGTATCAACTTTGGCGAGCAGTTCGGTATTTTTATGCGCCTACAAAAAGACTTTGCTTTCAGCAAAACAATCTCGACCAACGGTGTGTCCTGTGTCATTTGTGCATGTTGTTTTCACTTTATAGAAACGTGTTGGCCAGATATTTCTAATGTAATATTAAATTGACATCTTATAGGACTTTTTGTGTATCAAGTGTGCGTTCTGCTTTTAGCATCTGGTGTATTAAATTTTACTGCTTTGTTGGGTGACTTTTCAGCAAACTGACAAAAGCTTTAATAATGTTTTCAACTTACGCAGTGACTCTTCTCATAACTTAGAAATCCTGAAAAGTTGACACTGCAACTTTGCGAAACGTTTTAAAAAATACCGCTTACAAGCATAGGCACCGTCAGAGTTATTTTTAAGTAGGTACTAAGTTCATAGCAGTACAAGCCAGTGTAAAACAAGGATAGGCTGGTGAATTAAGTTTCTGGACTTCATTTTTAATGTTTTAGTTCAAATTTAGCGAAATTCTGATTGCTGCATACAGGCTGGAGTTTTCTTTTCAGCTGTTGTCTCCAAGATTGTATTGGGCAGTTACACGGATAGTGGGTAAATTACTCACCCGAGCTAGATTTTTTATTTGAAAAATATGAACGCTGGTAAATTGCAAAAGCAACAAAAATGTTATGCTTCGAAGAATCCATTGTTTTTATTCCTGGCAGCAAAACAGCTGCAGAGTCTTAAAAAGGTTGATTTTGTGGTGACAGTCTCGTCACTATGAGTAAATCTAACGAATGGTCATATTGTCTTTGCAAATGCATAAATATTTTATTTGACTGGTTGCAGCCGACCGTTGGGAACATTGCCAGGATGTCCCTTCCTTGCGGACGCCATGCCTGAAAACACTCAAAGATCTCAGCAACTGTTGCAGAAAATTTTACAGATATATTGTTATAGGTGATCGACTGAAATTTGGCTGCCATTAGGAATAATCTGATTCTTATTTTTCTAACTTTCCTAAACTATTTCAGTAAAATTAAGCTATTTTCATTCTGATTTTTCTCTCAGTGTGTAAACTTATACTTCTGCAAGCAACATCAGTATGTTTTCTCGAATCCACCAATACTTTTCGCTGTACATTTTATATTTTGTCTCTGACTTCCAACAAAGTAGAGCTGGACTTCAAAGCCATTGCCATCCACTGGAGTTTCGTTGTAGCGGAACGGGAAAATGCATTTCACGTAACCAAGTGAGTTTTTCTATAGTTGACCGATTCTTACTTTTAGCGTTTGAATTTATTACAGTATTTAGAAAAGTTTAGCGAATCTTAAGCCTTTGTATGCAAAGCCTTTTGCACCCGGAAATGTCTATCCACTCTACTGAGGTGACAATGCAAAATGCTAAACAGGATAACAAATTGACTAACAGCAAGGTGTAAACTATAGTGTCGAAAAAATACATAAATCGGACATCACAACTCAACAACAAAGACCAAGTATCACTCTGCGCTTAAAAACGACAGTGCGGCCAAACATGTTAACCAAATCTTGACAATTTTAATTCGGTAATCACTATGCACAAAACTATAAATGAAATAACTTTACAATATCACAATATCTTTAAAGCAAACATTTGAAAAAATAGGTACATAAGTATTTCCACCTATCATGCAAGTACAGCTGTTGTAAAGAAATTTCTGCTTTGTTGAATTTATCATTTATGTGTGTGTCATTGACGCTCCCTTATGTTGTTCAGGGATCGAAATGATGAGCAAAGATTTTAAAGTTTATTCAGCGACAAGTTTAAGAGCAATTTTTTTCACATAATATTGAAATAACTGAGTGAATAATGTAGTGAAAAAAGAAAACTGATTAAAAAGTCAGTTAAATTTAACAACTTTGGAGGTTTCAGAAAGAAAATAAGGTCAGGTCAAAACATGAATTACGCACATATTCAGCTTGAGGAGAAAAATGCGAGGAAGCTTAGAAAAAGCGTTGTTATCTGGGTGTTCTGCGAAATTTGAAATTATTCTAGATTAATTTTAGTCTGAAACCCCACGCCAAGGATTTTTGCAGCTAAGAAGTCATACAAAAACAAACTTCCAAAAACTTGGACAATTTTTCATAACTTGCATTTTTTTCGAAGGTTCGCAATGGGCTCATGAACTGCGGGAATAATGACACAAGTGACGAAGATCGTGCTCTTCCAAAATGTCAACCGCAAAGCGAGTTTCGCTGCCGTGGAAATGGTCAGTGCGTGCCACGTGACTGGATAAATAGAAGGGTGAGCTGTTATTGCACGAAAAAAATAAGTGTTAATTAACAGGCTGCTACTAAAAATAACGGCTAAAGCAGACGAAGGAAGAGGACATTTGTAAATGTTTCGGTAAACACTGTTACCATCATCATTATAGTGAAATGTGTTTTTTTCAGCTGTAATTTCAATCAAAAATTTATACTGCGCTTGGTTTTAGATATTACTTTAGTTCCTTCAAACAACTAATTTTCAACAGTTGATTTAAATATTGAACTAAAAGAGCGTGTTTAGGGTTAACACCTGTTTGGTTTTTGTAGCTTTCAACAAGGACGCCAAGAGTATTTCACTGACAACTTTGTAATATTGGAGTGCTTTCCCGAAGTAAAAGCAGATTTGGTTTATTCGACAGATTTACCTGTGCAGTGATGGCAGCGATGAAGGAGGAATTGAACATTTTCCATGTAACAAAAAAACCGAGTTTAGGTAAAAACTCTTTAGTTGTTGCTTTATGACAATGTAACAGCCTCGTCATAATCTAACCACCCTTCCTTTTTTCTTCAAAAAATTATTTCTTCAAATGCCTTCCTGAAATCTCTTCGGTAGGCGTACACACTTGGCAGATAGGGAGCTGCACATTCAGTGACGCTTCAAAGCTTTTTCTATATATTTCCAACTTCAATAAAATCTAAAAATACGGCATTTGAAGAAATAATTTTACAACGGCACTTCGATTACCGTTAGAAATTTCTTCACAAATTTACTTGTTTATCTCAATCAGCGGTTGTAAAGCTTTCCGAAGTGCTGGTGTAAATCGATTTCACGTCTGGCATAATGAGATAAAGTTCAAGATTAATAGATCTTAAAAAGGCTTTATTTTCGGTCTGCAATGACGAAAATCAAGTTAAATACCCGATTCCTGAAAAATCGCACTCCACAAACTCTAACAAGCCAAGCCTACCCTACTAGATTGCTAGTGAAAGCCCTTCACTATAAACAGAGCGGCATGACAAAGCGCCTCAATACAACAGGTGCTTCAGTCGTAGCTGCTGCGGATCGGCGCTTGTTTCGTTATTCCTGAGTATGACCAAACGCTCAAGCAAAAACCTGACAAAACTACTGTCAGAATAGGTTAGTTATATATGGCCATTGTTGATAACATAGCATACAAGTCACATACTTGACACGAAATCAACCGAGAATGATACTGTTTCTAATTAATTATTGAAACCAAAGCAGAGCTCCGCGTAGTTAGCATCAAAACAATCACATTTTTAGATATCGATAGGTGATTTCTTCATTAAAGCATCAATTTGGCAGCAGTTTAACATGAAATTTTTTTCAAATTACCTTTTTGCATTGCTTTGGTTAACAATAAAAATGAATGCTTTAGGATTCGACAAATTCTGTAACACAGTCCTATTATAATTCCGAAGCCAAAAATTGGCTTGACAGTCTGGTATTACAATACAACAAAACCGAGGCCTTAGATTCAGCTTTCAAACGGAGACCAAAAACAGGACCGTAGCTGCAATTTCTACTGAAATCAATTGAAGTTTGTGTAGTGGCTCAATGGTTTCGTATTTCCTTTCGAGTTTGAACCATTAGGATTTTTTTGCTTGTTTCTATGTGTCTCACGTTTTTAAAAACAAACAAATGACGTGCAGCTCATTTGCTTGATAGATGTGAAGGNCGAGGTAGATGCATTAAGCGTGACAAAGTGGACAACAGAGTGGTTGACTGTTATCCCTACGGTTCCGACGAAAACGTGGGAGGACTTGCATGCGATACGCGCACGGAGTTTACGTGTTGGAGTTCCTTAAGATGCATTCCGAGACGTCAGGTAAAACAAATACTACGATGCCATAAGTGCCCAATTGATTTCGTACTAAATGCACGTAAAAACGCTGCATTTAGGTTTGCAAAGCCACCACGTTAGTACGTTACAGCAAAAGATGTTCTCGTATAACGTTTGCTCCAAACGCATGTACTTTGTGTACTTTGGTGCCAACATATGATACTTCACACGATTTTTCTTTACAATATGTTTTTAGTTTTTAAACAAATATCAGCTTTGTCAAATCTGACGTAATAATAAAGCAGACAAAGCATTGTTTGAAAATGACATAGAGAAATGCGCAAAACAAGTTTAACCGGGTCGGCGACAGCTCAGTGGCAGAGTGTCTGCCTCTAATTGAAAAGCTGAATGTTCGATCCACAAGCAGTGAGTGAATCGCCACAGCGCACCTTGGCCAAGAGCATTCACCTCAATCGCAACGGCAAGAAGCAAATTTAGTCTGCCGTCAGTTGCCGTCACCCAAATGAAAAGAAAGCTGACAAAGCCAAATAAATGATTTCTGTACTATTACATTTTGNCTCTATTCAGACTAAGATATTTTNATGTAGATCCTTATTTAATTGCGAAGAGATGAAACAACTTTGGATGATCCGCTCTGATATATTTTGAAATATCACCCCAGAAGCGGAAAAACGCTGGACCCAAAGACTCTTAACTCCTTTCGGTTGTTAAAAACAAATCTTAAACACCTACGGTTTGATTGCAAGTATATTATCTGCGATTTAAAAAAACTAAACAATGAATTATTTGCTTACTTTTCGATTCCAATCCTACTAGACGTAAATTTGATCTAACCAGCCTTGTTTAAATATCAGAAGAGCGCAAAGGAAGAAGTGTCTTCCCATGCTTTTGGATGGAGTTCATCTTCCAAATATTACTTGTTGTTACATGGATATCACCAGTGGTGTAGTCGGGGAAGGCAGGGGAGGTCGTCTTCTCACCTCCGTAGAAGGGGCACAGCGTTTCTGTACCTCATGATGCGGCAGCAAAATATCCGGCAGTCTGCGATGTCACTTTTGTGAATATTTCAATAGACAATAATCGCAACTAGGTTGACTTAAACAAATCATGTGGTTGAGCTAAGCAACACCAAATCTAGGTTGACTTAAACAAAGCATCATCTTCATTTTGATAGATCGTTACCCGATTCATGCACTGACGCATTCCACTGGCACTAGTTATAAAGCATGGTACTGTACAGTTTGCAATAGTTTTATCTCTGATATGTGAGGCTTGCATGTTACATCAGAAAATAAAAATCGTTGCTTTAAAATATTTTTCCAGTAAAGCGCAATATTTATTTCAACCGGGTTGATAACATTGGTTTCTTCTCTCTAGTATGGGATTACTCACTTCCTGCATTACTTGCAGCATCGTATACCATACATTTATGTACGTTCAATGCATCAGAAAGGTATCATTTTTGCGAGCGGATGGTTGATCGTTGCTTAAAGTTGTATAAGATACAAAATGGGCATGAATCTTGGTGATGATCGAAAAAATGCTATCTCAAGAAAATCCGGTAGAGATGAGAATTTTGCTCAGAGTTGATAATGTATCCTTTTGCGGCCAAATGTGCAGCTGTTAAATTCGCAAATTCCTGAACGTCGAGACGCTTCTTTTAGAATAGAGAGATCCCAGCAGCTATGATGGTTAGGCAAAGTGACCGTAATGTCCCAAGAAAAATAGGGGAGCGAGTCCTGTTAGTTACATCCATGGAAAAGTCATCAGGGCGGCCAAGGACTACGTGGCGTGATTACATCCCGAGTTGGCTTGATCGCACCTTGTTTTAGACCAGTGATTCTCAAGCTTTTGCTTATCGCGTACAATCTTATGCTTTTAGTTTTTACTATCACCACCACTATCTATTCCAGGACTCAATTTGCTCTGCTAAAACACACGAATGATTTAACAAAAACGGGTTTACTGATTTAGTTAAAACCAACAGCTGTTTAAACTAAGCAACTGTGGGTAACATTCATTTATGGAGTAATTTACCATTACAAATCGACTGTTACCTGGCGACTGTTGCAATAATAAACTATAAATTTACGTGACACTATACTGCGTATGCAGTGGCGTGCCTAGGGTTTCCCGCGGCCGGGAGCAAACTCAGTTTTGGCGCCCCCACCCAGCCCATTCATGGCAGTATAGACGCGAAGAATGAGTTAAGAATAAAGGGGCGTCGAAAGTTGGCTGGGGCTCTGCAGTCGCTTGCATACAGTTGTTTTTAGACCCGTCTGAAAACTTCCTGTGATTGTGACGTCACAGAATTAACGTCAGGACCTTTGAATCTGGGAAATCATATCATACAATTAAGAATCTACGGCAATCGTTTCGCGTGAAGCTATTCCCTCTGAAATTTTGGTCACGATTGAACATTCAAACTGTTTTATTGCGACACTCCAAATTGTGGTAATAGATTGTCGAATTGTAGCAACTAGTGAAATAAAATGCAAAAACTGACCAAAAAGTTCCTTGATTATCTGTATAAATATGCATAATTTTAATGACAGAATTTTTGGCACAGAAATCTTCTGATAACACCAGATAAAATTGGCAAGAGTTGCACTATGTCTTTTGAACCACAGGTTTTTCAGAGCTTTTAGAAGATTTCAAACCCAGCGCACCGCTTGTTCCACTCCCTGGTCAGGTCTGGTTATAATCACCGTTGATGCAAGCTGTAGGAACTAGGGGTTCCTGGAATCAGGAGCAGGGCCGGTTTTAAGCCTATTTGACCGATTTCACCAAATTTTGCCCCGCGCCTCTAGGGGCCTCGCGCCAGCATCTGAAGTGTTATGCAAGGGGGGTTGGTTGGGGTTAACCCCCCCCTTGAGCTTGATATTTTACAAAAACTTTATTATAAGGGGAGTGTATAGGGCTTGATTTTTACAAAAATAAGGAGAGTGCGTGTAGAAGAATATGCCTAATATGTCAACAAGCTTCGCTTGAAAACATGAATATGACGTCAAATTGTGACGTCACAAAAAGCGCAAACCACATACAAATGACCACCATATGCAACTGATTGAAACCCCCCCCATGAAAATGTTCTGCCTACGCCAATGGTGTTATGGTTTGAAACCTTTTTTGTATTTAAGAAAAGTATACTAAGCCACAACTTAAAAACGTCCGTTGTTTTATTTCTTCCACGGTGGGCAGAGCAGGGTTACGGAGTCGGAGGTAAAATGTGAGTATAGTTGTAATTAACATGCATGATGGGCCAATTAGTTGACCAGCACATATAAATAAAAACGTAAGAGAATATTTAACAATTAAAGATCCTCTAAATAGTCCAGTGAGCAGCTTTTCAAGGTATGAAAATTTTTGTTTTTCAAAGTTTCACTGATAGAGGAAACTTCCAAATGGAGGAAGTGTTGAAAGACCTTGCTTGGTATCAGGCCTGTAACCAGAGGAGGCGAAGCCCACCCTGCAAAGGCATAGTTGAAAACTATTGGATATTTTGAAAATTTTGGGCCCCTCTCAGAAAACTCTTCGCCACCCCTGGTGTCCCAAGTTGGTTACGGGCCTGCTTGGTATGCTGATTTAATTTATAGCTTTTACAGCAAAGTTTTTAACATGAACACAACCAATGTATTATCAACAAGTGGATTCAACAACTGGTCTAGCCTTGATACAAGGCTATGTGAGCATGATAATTCAAAGAATCATTTGGAAGCCACATGGTGTTTCTAGGAGCTACACCAAAACTTTGTAATGGACAGATAATCGACAAAGAGCAGGAAAATCATCAAGGTTTTAAATCATGTTCGAGCAGATGCAAATGAATTGGCTGAAAATGTTAAATTACCCATTATAGTTTTAAACATTTAAAAGAAAAAACTACGACGCATAACCACCTAAATAAGAATGCTTACATATGAGACAGAAGATCAAGATTAACCTTTACATGATCCGAAAGAAGCGTACAGACATCAGTGCTTCAACTTTGTGCTAGACCAAGCTATCCAGTCCATATGATATAGTATAGATTTTAACATTTTACAGACATATGCATGCCCCTCATCAGACAAGTTCCCATCAGATCCATGCAGCACGTTTTAGTATCCAATAAGAAGCGTCTAGTTCAGGGGTTAAAAATGCGGTCGCGTACTCGCGCCGCACGACCAAAAACGCGGAGTGTACGAACGTTGTTTTTACCTTTTATATTTCATGCATATGAATGCTGTATGGCAAATCTTATATATGTGCGCTACTAAAACTTGCTGCGCGGAGCTAACATTCACAGAAAATTTTGCACCCTTGGTTTAGTTACAAGATTTTGATAAAATGCACTTTTGGTAATTTCACTCTTTGGGATGAACTACTGCCTTGGATGTTCGGGACCGTCGCCTAATTCATCCCTCTCTGCACACTCCTGGTAACAACATTGTGCGAGTTTTGTCGCTGCTCTAAAAACATGCACAATATAGAACTTTGCATGCACTGTGAAAGCAGGATTCCCGTTCCATTGTGACGCAACTACAAAATGATAGGGAAGCCGGAAAGTTCGCAACCCTTGCTTTGTGAAAGCATTGTGACGCAGCCGTGAATCAAAGCGCAAGCGGGCACTTATTGCTGGAGACAGGAATTCCGCCTTGAAACGTCACTAAGGTTCATAATTGCTCGCTTTGCGAACCTTGATGATTTTGATGAGATTTCGCAATGACATTCGACATTTTGTAAACTGTAATTGTTAGCATCTGCTGACATTTGACATTTCGTAATTAGTGCGTAACATTCCGGCCTCAATTTGGCGCCCCCAAAGTGCTGCGCCCGGGGCAGATGTCCCCCTTGCACACCTTCGTTACGCCACTGTGCGTATGACCCGGAAGCCGCTCGTGTGCCACCTGGAAAGCCCTCACGTACCATAGTTTGAGAACTACTGGTTTAGATCCTGAAGAACCNTCAGAGGTTTTTGAAAACCGTCAGGTGTTCGAGACTTTTCATGGCAGCTACTTCGCGANCCTCATGAAACGAAATGCGGGGATGAAAACGACTGAAAATTGAATTAGAACGAGCAGCGCAACAGTCAATGATTCAAATNNAATCATGTTGAGCGTTTTAAAAAAACAAAACTTCGTCGTCAGCATTTAACTTGTAGTAAAGGTCAAAGAGCTTAAGAATACCTTGTTGAATATTTAATGACTGTACTCAACCCTATAACGAAAGCTTTTTCTATTAGCACATTCTGCTACATTAGCATGTTGTGACAGCCTACAAAATTATGCATGCAGGTGAGAGTGGCAGTGGAAAACCAACATACCCGTCTAGCTGAGATGGCCAATACTTGCTTCATGCCCGAACAAAAGCAGTCATTTATACTTCGAGATTCCGCAGCTTCTCAGCAATCAGTCTTGCAATGCGGGGTCGGGAAAAGGCTGTCCAATTCCTGCATAACCATTCCCAAAACGTTTTTTTGCAGAAGTAGCAATTAACAACTATTACTCAAGCTTTGCAGATCTTTGATGATGATCAAATGTTATCGTCATTTGCAGGTCTTAGACGGCAAAAAGGACTGTATAGGTGGTGAAGACGAGGAACCAACGTCCAAACTGAAGAACTGCTACTCGTCAAGTGGAGAATTTCAGTGCGACAATGGACGATGTATTGAAAGATATTTGGTGGGAAATGGCTATGGTGATTGCCATAATCGTGGGGATGAAGAACCTGGGTTAGATTGCTTTCACTATTGAGTGTGTTTTACACGCCAATATACGAAATTATACGGCAAGGTTTATCAACGGCTTCATAGCAAATTTATGGGTTCAAAGCAAAATCTTCGTGTTCGACCGATAAAATATTAGCACAACTGCTTTCCAAACAGCATTGCACTTAGAATCACCAGCGTACGACCAAAACTTATGCAAAACCGAACGTCACAGCCGGAAGTTATGTAAGGGGAGCAAGGGAATAAACAATAGGTCTCATCTCCAGCAAGCATATTNCTCAAAATGTTGCAAGTGATTGCTGCCTNTAAGTTTAGTCCCCGTCAAGTTGCTTGAAATCTCTTTCTNGATTTTGTGTTGAAGTTCAAATGGTTTCAATGTTGAATACTGCTGCATAACAGAGAATGTCATTTACCATTCAAGTAAAGCACTCTCCCTCAGAAAATGTGTAGCTGGATGGCTTCACGCAGGTACCAGCTACTTAGAACAATTTTTGTGCGAAAGTAGTAGATTTGCTGCCTGTGCGACGTACAAACCTGAGAGTGAACTTCGTCTGAGACTCGCAAAACCACGAGGTGTTTTTCAGACCGGTGGTGTGCAGCTCACCTGCAGTTGCTTGCAACATCAAAGTGTATGGGGTAGAAAAGCTCAAGAGCGCAGCACTTGCGGCGAACAGAAAACAAGTCAAATGCAGTGGCGTAACTATAGGTTTGAGCCAGGGAGGAAAACTTAGCTAAAAGGGACCCACAAGCCAACACTCAGAAAAAAAGCTTGAGAAATGATGGTGAATCCGGATGTGGATTTACATACTAAAACCCGCAGTCATCGGAAAACCTTCCGAAAAAAGCAAAAAACAACAACCCACTGAAAACTAAAAGAATACTGTTGCAACCTTTCCGCTGGTGTTGCGTTGAATGTGCGATTCCCCACGAACGGGATGTGCGCGAAGAACAACACCCATACATATGTGGCGCGAACAAGCAATAAGAGTGATTGCGGCGCATGATCTCTATTGGTGCTTGCTGCCACAGTGTAAATGTTTGCGCACTTGCCGCTCGGGCTTTCCGATCGCAACAATACTAAAAGCACTTAAGCTAAGTGGGGGCCAGTTTTTACATTTATCTTTCCAGGGGGACGATTCGCCCCTCTGCTTCCCCATCAGTCACGCCATTGGTCAAGGGATTATCTTATGCAAATCATTCGCTTACAAGTATGATATGCAGATGCCTCTGCACATTGACGAAATTAACTAGTTTGCTCTACTGCGTACAATCTGTAAACTTCGGTAACAGGACAACTGCCACCGGACAATCTCTACTTAGACAACCGCCAACCAGGACAAGTGCCACCTGGGGTATACCCCACCCAGGACAACTTCCGTCCGGATAACTGCCCTCGGACAATCGCTATACTGACAACTGCCACCTAGGACATATTCCACCCAGGACAACTGCCATCCGGATAACTGTCCTCGTACAATCGCTTCACTGACAACCGCCACCCAGGACAACTGCCACCCGGACAGGTGCCACGTAGGATAACTGTCGCATAGGACACTGCCACCCAGGAAAATCCCCAAAGGTTCAAATAGAATAAAATATATTAAAAACAACTCACTCAACTGGCAAAGTCTAAAGATTTCTGTAAAGCGCACCAAACTTGCTTTCAAGCGCATAGAGACACAAAATTGAGTATGCAAGCGAGATCTTGCATATCGCTTTCAATCAATCATAAAACTCTGGAAAATTCAATTGCAAAAGCATCAAAAGAACAAGAATTAAAACAATATTATTTCGCTATCGATAAAAAAACTATTAAAATTTCATCGCAAGATGTGCTAAGGGTGAATACAACAGCGACGCAACTGAAACAAGATTGTTTTTCTGGCAAATGTGTTTCTAAACACAGTACTTTTTTCATACGTTTCAATTAATTGGAGCAAAAAATACTTATTTTATAGGTTTTGACATGACATTGCTATCCTTTGATATTTTTCAGAATAGAAATTTGACCATACTTTCTAACGCTGACACATAACGCACATCCTAGCAGAACGAGTTTCGATTCCTGACAACCTTGGGTACAAACCACGCAGGACTAGGATATAGAGAAGTGAGCATTCTATCGGCAGCTCAGAAGTGTTTTCACCTATGTTTGAAGACTTTATCACAAGCCTGTCACCAGGGTTTGTCCGCTGGAGGGCAGAAACAGCAAACAGACGACCAACATTCATGCATGCAATCGAAACAATTGTTTTGAGACAAAATGTTTAGGAGGACAAGAAGAATAAGAGTATCGCCCAATGTTTTTCTAAATTTCTGCAAAAGTTGCAGAGTATGATTGCCCAAGGTGCCAGCACACCAAATTTCAGAAAATTCCAAGATAAATTCAAATGCTTCACATGCAGCAACTAAGCATGAGAATATAGAGCATAACTGAATTCCACACGGGTAGGCCGGGGCAATTGGCAGCCACTGCGGGCACAACCTGCTTTAATAAAAGATAAGCTTCCTGGGTTTCAAGTGAAGTATAGGTGAGCAGTACAGTGCGCATGTTTTCCTCTTTTCTCTCCTGCAGCATAAGTTTGCATTCAGCCATTTTAGTGAGTGGGCTAACGGGTTTCAAGGTGCTACACTGGAGAGAGGATGGGTAAAGAGCTATAAGGGTTGTCAGAGAGATGACATCTTTTTTCTGAACTTTGTCACAAGCTGAAGAACTATAAAAAAATCAAGCAAACAATAATTGGATATTTAAAGCGGTATGGACGGTCTGAAATTCGAGTTTCAGATTGGTTTCATCTTTTTCTTTTCAAAAAATTCCTCTTTGGGATGACTTTTAATCATGGATTCTTTTGTTCGTGAACAATGGTTTCTGCTTTTTTGTGAACAATAGTTTCTGCTTTTTTTAAATTCTTTTCTTCGTGAACAATGGTTTCTTTTTATTCGTGAATGGTTGCTAAAAACGGAACCAGATTGCCAATTTGCACGGATAGTTTTAAAATAAAACCGCATTTAAATCCACCTTTTACATTTTACATGCAGTGCTATTACTCAATGTTTCGAAGAGAGCGAATTTCAATGTGGTTCAGGAGATAACGACACAAGTGTCCAAGAACATTTACATTGCATTCCAAGCTCTTGGGTGAATGATGGTATTCCTCAATGCAACGATGGATCAGATGAGAGAGTAATATCTCTTTGGTGCTTTTTGGAGGATTGGTCCTGTGATGAAGGCAAAAGATGCATTCCCAGAAGCCAGGTTCAGCTAAATATTTAATTAACGCTATTCTTGCACAATAAGTGCATTGCATTCAATTTAAAACTGTGAACAAAGTAGTCACTGGTGAAATAAAAATTACTCGTGATAGTATAATGAGCTAAGAATAAAATAGCTAAGTAAGCCAAGCAAGAGTAATATCGGGTAAAGCACCGCACTCTATTGACTATAAAACAAGATGCACATTGCGTGTAGCGGATGCACTGCTTACAAGTGTTCAGATCGCAAAAAATGCGTGAAGTTATTTGCGTAGTTGTGCGACGGAATATTGGATTGCGAAGACGGAAGTGATGAAACAAACGATAAATTTTGCTCAAGTGAAGAACAGCTGCGATTCTTCCGGTGTGCTCAGCCTTCCGGTTTAGGTGATGAGGAAAGGTAACTTGTCAAAAAAGCTCGCAATATCTCTTTTACGGGATCTGTAAAATAATACATCGGTCTCTATTTTCTCTTATTTCATAATCCCACTCATTTTCAGTATTTTTCTGTGGATCTACTGCAGTTCAAAGGTAACAATTGATAACATTTTTAAAGCAAGATTGTTTTTGATATTTCACAGTAATTTGATCAATACGTGTTCATCCGACCAAGCTTTTGGCTGCCGCATTAATGTGCAAGAGGAGATTGTACAGACGTCTAGGTAGAATGTATATAAGTGTTATATCTTGTTCTTTGGTTCACAAACGAAAAGGTGCTTTTGGACGTTGAATAACGCTTTTGGACGAAGTAACATTTTCAGTGAAGCCGGAAATTAGAAGCGAAATTAGAGCACAGAAGCTTTTCACAAATTAGAAGTAGAAATACTGGCATTTCGCTCCAGTTTGTCTGTAAACAACTAGAATTATCTACTGTCCAAATCCGCATCATCCGTGTGCAGGCGTCATCAAAAGTCAAACACAAGCTATTTTCACCATGAAAAAAGCCATCCGAGATGCCGTTCACGAATTAGTCTTTTATACAAATTCCCATGCATTATTTCGGTTGTTGCGCAAAGCCAGTAAAAAAATTGCTAGTGTAAATCGCAACTTGACTTTTATCATTTTTGCTGACATGGTTCGAGCGAGCAAGTGAAACTCGTTTTTGTAAAAAACATTTTCATCGATGGAGCACACCTGCAAGAAACGTGATACCAAAAGACAGATGTTGATTTTTCTGCAGAAAACACGGGTTCGTTTCCTCTCATTACACACTGCGCGTTTACTTCTGCGATGGCGCTGTGGACTGCGGCGATGGAAGCGACGAACGTCAAGTGGGAGAAGGGTTCAAGTGTAGAATAACCAGAAACAAGAGGGGTGAGTCCTCATACAATCTAGCCTCCTTGTATCAAAATGTTCACTTCTCTTTAACAACGTTGACGTATGAGTTATTTCAATTGTAGCACGCAATAATTTTATCTCTTTTTTGTGAAAAACATTTTCAAGAACATCAACTCTTTCAAACATGAGTATTGGACTACCTGATTACGCAACGACACCAAGCATGAGTGTTTCACCACCTGCATTTC
>JGI24158J21664_10005338_pt1 | contig 16791 bp, 6 predicted proteins | sample Ectturendosymbi3_FD_21664 | JGI IMG/M metagenome (IMG submission 21664)
GGATCCAATCTGTAGAGGTGTTGCCTTCGAATTTCTTTGTTCGCCAGAAGTGATATGTGGGAATACTGGGAAAGACGTGCTGTTCCTGCAAAACAAAGAAAACCAGCAACAACGAGAAAACCAAATCACAAAAATACACAAATAAACAACAAAACAAGAAAACAAGAAAGCCAAATCATAAATACACAAAAAAACAAAACAATTAAAACCTAGGTAAGCACACACAACCTAGTTGTGTTTATAATGGGAGTATGTACAATAGGGTTAAAAGTATGGAATAACTGGATTTTGCAATAAATTTGGAATGTACGTCATGGTTTGGCTTGTTTTTGTTCTTTTTTTATTGGTGCTGGCAGGAAAGAAATTTTGTTTGACATTTTGTAAAAACTTGTCTCATTCCAGCTCATATTTTGAGAATATTTTCAGCCTGTTTGGCGTTTATTGATATTATTTGGCATGTTTTGTGTAGCGATGTAGCGTGTTTGGTCCATCTGAACCTGAGAAGCTGAATAATTTTTCTGTGGGTTCTGTAACTGCATTTTGTGATAGAAGTTTGTGGAATTGTGACAAATAGCGGACGCTTATGTGCCAGATTCAAGGTAGCCTGATTAAAACCTATGGCTTGGTGTATATTTGAATTTTAATAACCTGTATTTTATTGGTTCAAACACTTAATGCCTAATAAAAATACATATAAGAGGAGAGGGGATGGTACTTTTTGAGATTAACAATTCTTTGTTTATTTATTTACAATAAATCTAGGTTTGGTTTCACAGTAACATTGTACTTTTGCCATTCCTCATCCAGGTGATTCAAAACTGACAGCCGTTGGCTCGTTTCAGCTTGTTTGGCATTTTTTGATGTGCAATTTGGCATTTTTTTGTCCATCTGGACCTGGCAGCCCTGGCATTCATTGCTTGGAGTGTTGCACGTGAACTTATATGTCCAGGAGTCAGACTTCCACGTGACGCTATCAACGTATTTTGTGTAGTGATTGTTGTGAAACAATGTATTATGGCTTGCCCTGGTAGTCTTCTCTTATTTTGTACTGCATAGAAGCAAGATGCCTTTGGTGCTTTTGCTTACGAGCAAAGTTACACATTTGCGCAGCCTGCTGTACAGAAAGCAAGATGGGGGTAACAGTGTAATTAGAAGAGTTTATTTAGCAATCACTGTTAAGCTTGTTCCAACAGAGTAGTGCAGTTAGTGGATTATGGATGTTAAATATGTTGCGTCCACGTAGGCCTTAGTCCAGTGATGGCGAACCTTTCATAGACCGAGTGCCCAAACGAAAACTCTAAGCTCACTTACGTATTCCAAAGTGCCAACACGACAATTTAACCCGAATGGGCCAACAGAGGTTTTGGATTAGAAAAAACAACGTATGAATTGACATCTTCTGTCTTAAAAGAAATGCACAATAACAAAGCTCCAACACTTTCAATACATAAAATATATAGGCCTAATACTTTCTCATTGCGTTCAATCACTCCAAATGACTCTTTCCAGGCCTCTTAGAATGATCTTCAATTGTGTCTTTTAGCTTTTTTCGCTACACTCATTTTTTCGTATATAAAACTTGGAGTCTACAAAAACGCATATATATTTAGAAAAACGAAGCCCCCGGTTTAAAGCTGTTCCTATGCAAAAATAGCTCACACTAAAAATAGATATTCCATGAATTAACAATCTACTGCAACCGTCCCCAAACTTTTTGGATGCTGGGCCAACTTCGTAATCTTATCAGCGTTCGCAGGCCGGACTATTTTGTGTGTTGAAAAAACAGCACGCAAAATATTAGTAAGGTTTTTATATTGCTATTTTATTCTTTGCTCGTTAACATGTTTGCAATGTGATTTATGGCTAAGAAACTGTTTTTTGTTTCATGATAGTTGTTATATTTGGTTCGTTGCTTGATGCTGCAATACGGAGAGTATCGTGCAAATGTGCATCTAAAATTTTGTTTAGACACTTGGTCTTACAATATTTCATCTTATAAAAAATTGTTCGCAAAGATAAGTACTTCCAAACTAACAAATCAAATTTTGAGCACATTTTTATCTTGTTTTTGGGAGACACTCTTTGTAAACTTCTAGAAGGGTTTTTGATAAAAATTTTGCATAGAGATCCAAATCATTCTGCAATTCAATAAATTCCATTTGGACATCTATTTGCACTGATTCGACATCATGTCAAAAGGCTTTAAAAATATTTTGATGCTATTTTCCAAACTGCGAAAGTCCTGAAATCAATGATCCAATTCACGTTTCAACTTTACGATTTCAACAGCATATTTAGCACCACTGTTACTTCCACCATCTCCAAGCGCACTTTGCAAACACGGAAAATTATCAGACACATTTTGTCGTAACGCTTAGCTTTGCTTCAAATGTGTTAATCTCATCAAAAAGATTTTAAATGAGTTTTTCCTTTCCTTGCAATGACGCATTCAGATAGTGTGTTTTTCTGTTATATCCACCAAGAAAACAAGGTTTGAAAGCCACTGAGCATTAGAAAACTCATGCGGTTTCTCTTTAGAATCCATATAAAATGCAATTTCATGTCTTAAATCCAACACTCTCTTCAGTGTTTTACCACTGCTAAGCCATTGACTTTGTTGAAAGTACAAGACATCTTTGTAATCTGTATATGATTTCCTCCATGAGCTGGTTAAATACTGCCTGTGATTCAACGCATGAGCGAAATTCACTGCAGAAATGACGACATCCAAAACATCGTTAAAACCAAGAAGTTTAGCGCACAAAGATTCTTGGTGAATTATACAATGACACTAAATAATTTCTGGTTTCTAACACGTTTACAAGGCGTCCTTGAAAGCCTTTTTGATTTCCAATCATAGCACGTGCAGATGCACCATCAGTTGCAACACCTACAAGTTTTTTATAAGACATGTTAGCGTTTATTAGAGCAGAATACATTCACGAAAAATGTCATCTCCTACACAAGTATCTCTCATTGGACCAAGAAGATCCTCTGTCTAACTGTGCAATTTAGGAAATGTCTGTACTCTCATCCAAAGCTAAATCAAATCCTTCAAACTTCCCAGGTGCACGATGCAAATGTTGCCTAAAATTACTAGATAAGTTTTCCACTCTTCTGGTGATTGTATTGTCACTTAGCAGCCTATCACGGAGTTAAACACACCATTTTTCTTTGGACAAACAACCTCCACCACTTGGTTAATTACACCTTACGTTAATTAATTTACAAGAAATTGTTAAAATACTAAGAAATCCTAGGAAAGCTCGCGGGCCGGATTGGTACCCTTCGCGGGCCGGACTTTGAGGACCGCTGATATACTGCAGTGATTCTCTAAAATTTGTCCACTCCCTCTTAAAGGCATCTATAGGTTAGATGTCATTACCAGGGCGGCTCCAGGGGGGCGATTGGGGCGACCGTCCCTCCTAAAACGTACGAAAGTAACTTTTTTCACCATGATTTTGTACAATTCCGAAAATAGTATTCGCGATATAAAGCCATTTTGCCGTCCATAGTTTTGTCACAGCAGTGTTGTGAAGTATACTTCATCTCTCTTACAGCAGTGAACCCGTGATGAGAATTAACTGCCAAATTTTACTGAAATCGCCACCCATAAACTTACTGGCTGGATCCACCCCTGGTCATGACCGCATCCTGTGACGAGGAGTTCCGCAGGTTAATTACTGAGCTAGAAAATTGTGCTCACTGTGTCCACGCCAGAGATGAGCGGACTGTCATTTTTTGCAACCCAGATCCAGTCCTGGATTTTTAAAACTCAGCCCATGTCGAAGCATAGTACAAAAAATTTGAAAATGCAATTCCCAAGTTCAAATAAAGTCAAAAAATTTAAGAAAAACAGGTTTTCCACAACAAAAATGCCGCAATTCTTTTCCATTAATTCCGTCCAAATCCGGTCCTGATCAAAAATTTTGAAACGATTCAAACGCTGGATCCAATCCAAATCTCATGAAAATCGTTATAGTCCGGATCCAGACCAATGCTCATTTCTGGTACACGCTGGGCAGTCGGTAGCAAACTAGAGATTGTTAGCGTAATCACCACATAAATTTAAATATAGTTTTGTTTAATCAGCAGATCTAAAGTGACAAATTCTCACGTGTCTACTTCAAGTTTCACGCATGAGCAGCAAAGAACTCGAATGTTACAATTCTCTCCAATGCTAGTGTTGGTAAAGTTCATTTTGTTTAATTCAGGGGAGCCATTTATCCGGCCCGCGAAGCCATTTCATCCGGCCCGCAAAGACATTTTGTCAATAAGGAAAAAACAATGTAGATAAGAAAAAATTTTTGGTTAAGTAGAATGTAACATATCCTGAAATAATCACATAACGTAAGATGTCCAGTCCTCGAATTGTTGTGTTATGGCTTATGTGGCCCTCCGGCAAAAATGCTTTTTGAGACCCCTGGTTTAATTGGTTATGATGTAATAATCTGAATATGTCGTCCTTGCTTTCCTCTTCCACAGTTTAGCTTAGCTTGATGCACCTGCATCAAGTACCTAGTAGGCTTTACCATTTAAAATGCTTTAAGAACAAAACGAAACGTTTGGTATAATTGCTTGCTAGTGTTCTGGTTCCACTCTACGTTCTTAGAAACAAAGAAGGTTCATAATAATCTCGCGTCCAAAACCAAAATAGTGTTACCAAAAATAGTGTTATAACTAGCGGTAATGTTACCTCAGGGGATAATCTCTGAAGTTACATGCTGGGTCAGTAGGTGTTCCTGAGTGAGCACTGGGGATTAAACTAATTCTCCGCGCTTTAGCAATGTCATTTCAGGTGACTGTTCCGACTTTGGAAGCAGCCTGGCCCAGCGTCCCTCTACATTTCTGGTAAAGAACTCTGTACTGGAGCGACGGTCCGCGTGCCCACAGAGAGGGCTACGAATGCCACCTCTGGTACGCATGCCATAGGTTCGCCACCACTGCCTTAGTCTACATTTGTTAACATTTATAGCCTATGTTATTAATCTAAACATGTGCCATCCACCAGGAGTTCATGTATGCGTATTTCGGCCAGTTAAAAGCAGGATGCTCGTGTTTTTTGAGCTCACAGTAAAGTTTATCAATTTGCGTTAATGAAAGAAAACGTTCACCGCGGCGCACTGCTTAAGACCGGCCTCAGGTTTGTACCTTCAGTAACAGTATTTTCATAACTGAACGATAGGCTTGATTCTAATTTCTTGCAAATTTTTGTTAACATTTACACTTCTTTACAACATCTCTAAATAATCGTCGTTAAAACCCTGCTCAGACAACTCTAGGCAAATCGGACTGTGCCATTATTCAATTTATTAAGTTTTTAAAAGACTCAAAAAGATTTTATTTATTCCATTTTCTTTGTAGCATATTTTTTGAAGAGTTCTTTCAAGTAGTAATGTCCAAATCAGCATATGTTTTGTAGTTTTTGAGTAAGGGGGAATGTTTGGACTGATTTGGCAGTGGTCACTTCATGCGTGACAAAGTGGCTAATGTCGCACATGTACCGGAAGACATATTTGGCGAAAACAAAGCGAAGCCGACCTTTGTCAGGTAACATTGGACATTTGTGCAGCTCCCAACTGTGATACCCTCGTTCACTCGGCTGTGACTGTCTATAGCAGTGGTTCTTAACCGAGGTACGAGGACCCAGGGGTGCGTCAATAAATTTCCAGGAGGGAGTGAGCCCTTACGCGCCCTACAACATGGAAATTTGATCATTAAATTTACCAATATATACATTTGCTTTCGAAGTTATATAGTCAGGGGCAAGAGCGTACGCATGGGGCGGTGGGGTTTACCCCCCTTGAGCTTGATATTTTACGAAAACTTTATTACCTGCGCAAAGGAGATTAATTGTTTTCGCATGCTTTTTGCTTGTTAATTTGTCGACTTAATGCAAATTCCACGGAATGAATTTGCATGCAAATTTTAGGGGACATTGTAAATGGGCCAAAATGTAATAATTAGGTATTGGTGGGAACCTGGGTTATCGTCTGCATGCAGAAACCATCTCACCACTTTTTCCAGATCTTTCATCCACTACGCATGTTTAAGATTGTGCTCCGCGATAGTGCACTTCATCCGAAACAATTGTCTTTGTATTGCCTGCTATTGCTGAGCTGTGCAGGTGCTGACCGCATTGACTATTGTTACCAATTTCTGTAGCATTATAAAACTGTTGCAAGAGCTCAAAAACAGCAGTTGCTAAAATAGAAGCATTCAGGCATTTCATAATGTCTCAGCAGAGAAAAAGGGATACTAAAAATTTTCTGTCTTTACGTAACAAAAATCGAAGGTTTACCTGCGTACTTTATGCGTATTCTCAATTCTTGTGTAGTTTAGCAAGATTCGATCTTGCAAACCGCGGCTGTGCGTCAGACAGTCCGGCCGCACACATTCTGTGCTCGACTGCTCATATGCGACAAGACATTAGCGCAGCCTCATTTTGCAGTTGTAAATTGCTCTGACGCAGTGATGAGCAGGGCCTCCAAGAGAAATCATTTTAGGCGGAACAAAGTCCATTTGAGGCCACTGAGACTTGCAAAATTATTTTGAAATAAATGAAACTTGAGGCTAATTAATGTGCATCAAACTTCAACAAGAAGGCTCGTTTATTGATCATATGAAACATTATTTTGAAGCGTACCGGTATTCAAGTAATGTGACAATATCACCATTTTTATACATGACTTTTAAATGTTCACAGTAAAATTTTATGAAGTAAGAAATTAGAAAAAAATGCCGCAGTCTCAGGATGAATGGAGTCGATCGAGGTTGAATTGAACGCTGCTAGTGGAATGAGAGTGCGACCTCCTTGTGTAACTGTATCCTTTGAATGAGCTCATGTTTTATAACAAAAATGAACAGAACGAAACATTTTGTCAACCGACTATTGATTTTATTTTTGACCGCGCGCCACAATAAATAGCCACATGGGCCACAGGACGACGACCACTACTTTACACTGTAAATGGTTAGTTTCTCCTGTATGGTTTCGAAATCTTCAGATTTCTGGGTATGTCCGCTAATCCTAAACTCACATTCGATTAGAGCCTGTATCTGCTTGCGGCACAACTTTAACAATCAGCAAAATGCACAGCACACCTTCGCGGTGCGCTATAAGCACTCGCGTCCTGCACTCAGGGCGTAATGAGGGGGGCAAGGAGGGCTCAATTCCCAGGGCGCCAAATCAATATGGGGGCTCCGAAAAGTCCCAACAATGTCGCAAGTACTTTTTTCAACAGCACATTTGCTTCCGAAAGGCCTCAGGTTCGAATAGGGGGCGCCAAGCTTGTTTCTTGCCCCGGGCGCCATCTAACCTGGTTACACCCCTGCCTGCGCTGCAGTTACTTGTTAATATTAAACTTTTTAGTTATCTTGAACGTATGCGCAATATTCGAGGGCTACTGTTGTTAGATTAGATTTTATTGTATACTGGCATGTTTCCATTAAAATTTAACTTGGAGTATCTCTTAGTTTGAAACTCTTGGTTTGTTGGAGAGAGTTTTTCTCAAAGATTTGTATGAAAATGTTTGAAAATGAAAAATGTAAAGGAAAATTCAGTTCAATGGACAGACTGAGACGGTAATCGTGAATGTCTTAAATTCGACAAAATAGGAAACATTCAAGTTCAAATAAATAATTACTGTTAATAACTATCAACACATCATATCAGGAAAATGCACTGCCAGCAATTCACTTTAAAATACATCACACTAGCTTACCAAATCCTTTAGGCCAAACCAGTTTTATCACTGGGATTCATTTCACTAAAGCTATTATTCCGAGCTTGTTAGTAACAAACAGTCAAATGTTTCTTCAGTCTCGGGCCCCTCCGTAACTGTCGGGCACCGGAACAATGTTCCTGCTAGATCCCCTTCTCATAGGCCATGGTGATGAGTGTCTTTTACTCCTCTGTTTTAACGCGCAGCCTGATATTTTTGCAGTTATGAACTGCTGTGTCGTAGCGTTGAGTGCATTTTCCTCCAATATCCTAACCTGGAGGGCTGATAGTTTGTATTCAGTTCAATGGTACAAAAATTAACGGGAGTGCATGTAGACCAACATGCATATTATGTCAACAAACTTCACCAAAACGTTGGTTTGGAAACATGAATATGACGTCAAATTGTGACGTCATAAAAGCGAACACCAAATACAAATGACCACCATATGTGACTGAATGAAACCCCCCCATGAAAATTTTCTGCGTACGCCACTGGTTAGGGGGTTTGAAACAAAGGACAATTACTTAAGGAAGGCGTGGTAGTAAAAAGGTTAACAACCACTGGTCTATAGACTATGAATAGAAGTGGTGAAAGCACACACCCGTGTCGGAGTCCAAAACCAGCAGTGGACGGTCGTGATTTAACTCTCCCGACACGGACACAAACGTTTGAACAGGAATGCAGTGACTTGACACCCGGTAACAGGCGGCCGTCAACACCGTACTCACGCAACGCTTCCCAAAGCTTTTCACGATGAACTCGGTCGTATGCTTTCTCGAGGTCGACAAAGCATGTGTAGACGTCTTTGGCATACTCCCAAGATTTCTCAAAAATTTGCTGGAGAGTGAAAATTCGCACTGTAATGCTACGGCCTGGACGAAAACGGCACTGGGTATCATTCAGCTTTGGTTCAGTTATTTCGCGGCATCTTTTTTCAATGCACTTGACAACGTAAATGTTAAATTATTTGAAAATTCCCAAACAGCATCGCGGGCCACATGCGGCCCATGAGTATCGTGTTTGAGACCCTTGAGCTAAGATAAGCTAACCATGTACGAAATTGCAAACTACACAATACTCATCATGACGACACAACTGTTCTTGGATAGTTTACTTTTTACTACACAACTATTTAAAATGGAAATGTTTGAATTTAATGTCATTATACGCTATCAAGTGCGACTGCGGTAGCATTTTTGTACGCTACTTACACTAAGCTTGCTTCCCAAAAATATTAGGTATTTATCTAGCTATTTAGAATTAACGCTCTAATTCACAAATATGATAAAGGCAATTTTATAAATTGCAGAAAATTGTACACAAGGGTGTAACGAGGGGGTGCACAATTTCCCGGGCGCCAAATCACCACGGGGGTACGGAATCACAACGGGGTGCGTCGAAAAGTCACAACATGTAGGCGCCAAGCTTGTTTCTTGCACCGGGCGCCATCTAACCTTGTTACGCCCCTGGTCAAACATGCCCCCTAAACAAACTTGCATATGTTGGACCCACTCAGTTTACACCAGGGGTCTCAAACACGCGGGCTGCATATGGCTCACGAGGGCATTTTGTGCGGTCCGCGCTGCTTTCGGGAATTTTCGAATAATTAACGTTTATGTTTATGTTGTTCAGTTTATTCACCGGCGTAAGTACTCGGCTACCGAGTGAACAAGTTCCTTTCAAATGAATGTAGAGACGGCTAGAAATGATTTTCCGAGACCTCACCTTTCGCAGGAAATAATATGTAAAAACTGTTCCTAGTACAGTAAGGTTCAGGTACTGCCACTGTTGCGTCAGCGTCATAAGGCGGCCCCTCCAGAGTTATCAGAGAGGGATTTTTGCGATGATCTTGAAATGAATTTTACATCACCATTAGGTGGGATGCAGCAAGCTGGTGCGCCAGAAGCAGTTTCGAAAAGCGTTATTCCTTGTTTTACTTTCGGTTAGTGATTACAAGCGCGTAGATACAAGTTTATATTTCACTATCACCAACTTCCACACGGAGCTACTGTATCTCAGGTAAAGATCAGCCATGGTATGAATTCACCAGCATTTACACTATACAACAAAAATCTGTGGAACGTGGCTAATGACAGCAAAAGGAGCTGTGCATGAAGTTCATGTGGGCAAAATGTCAGATTTGGAGGATTCAAATGATTGCCAAAGTTTGGTTTATGGGATTGAGATTGAGGGAAAATATTGCCGGAACTACTCTCTTGTTTCTTACTCCTTACTCTTTTGGGGTTATGATAAGCAGCTTGCATTTAGAAACGTTAGTCCCCAACATAGCCGTATGACATTGGGATGCAGGGCATGCGGTAGCATCCACAACACTGGCAAATAGGCCATTATTTGGGCAAAAATTGTCAACATTTGTGCAAATTATATGGCTACATTCACATTTACGTGAAGTAGTATCTATTTTGCCATCAACGGCAAATGTTCTGCTGAGACTATTTTGCCATTCTTTTTTGCCTCTGATGGCAAATTAGACACTGCCTTTAAGTGAACTGGAATCATTTGGTAATTCCAACAGCCTTCATCAAATTTGGGCCAATTAAAAATCTTCATCAAAGTTTTGGGTAAAATAAGAAACATTTGGGTAAATTAGGAGCATTTGGGTTCGGTCCAACAGCTTCAATTAAATCTGGGCAAATGAGAAAAGCTTCATTCAAAGTTGGGTGAAATTAAAAACATTTACATGAGTTGGAAACATTTGGGTGAAGTCCATCAGCCAAATCAAATTGTGGCAATTTGCAACAGCTTCATTCAATCGTAGGCAACTTCATATAGTCTTATTCAAAGTTGAGCTACAGAGAATAGCATTGAGTAAATTTTAAGAACTTCAATCAAATTTGAGAAAATTAGAAAAACTTCATTACAATTTGGGTGAAATTAGAAATACAGTAGTAGGCTATTTCCATAAATTGGAAAAATTAGCGTCAATTCCAACAGCCTAAATCAACTTTGGGCAAATGGCAATAGCTCCATTCAAATTTGGGCCAAGTGGAACAACTTCTTCAATTTTGGGTAAATTCAAACAGCTTTATTCAGTTGTGGTCATCTTCAAACAGCTTCATTCTAATTTGGGTAAATGCAAGTACTTCATTGAAATTTTGATATAACTAGAAACATTTGGGTAAATTCCAACAGTCTTGATCAAATTAACGTGGGGGCAATTGGAACTATCTAGGTAAGTGCGAAGAGGTTCATTCAGATTTGCATATGTTATAAACATTTGGGTAAATTGCAACAGCCGAAATCAAACCTGGGCCAAATGAAACAACCTCATTCAAATTTAGGTAGAGTTAGAAATAGGGTTACGGAGCTGGAGTCGTAAGGAGTCGGAGGTTTGGGGTGGAGTCGGAGTCGGATTCCTAGCAACACTGGGAATCAGAGTCGGATTTTTTCGTACGACCCCGACTCCGGTGTCCAATTGGATCATTTTTAAAATCACACTCTTAAATTGGGAATTCCTGTTAAAATAGTACAGTTTCTTTTGAAACTTGTGTTGAAACAGAGATTTCTTGCTGTGCACCACGGTCCAAGATTTCCATTAATTTTAACAGCTAAATTTCATTCCCTTTATGTTAAGGAGTCGGAATCGAAAATTTTGGAAAGGCCGGAATCGGATATTTAACCACCGACTCTGCAACCCTGGTTAGAAATATTTAAAATTAGGAACCTGTAGCGGTAACCCACCATTCTATAGTGGATTTACCTTTTCGCATCGCGAATTGCCAGTTCCTGGTCGCAATTGTAGGCTATTCCGTAAGCAAGGTCTGGTTTGTATCAACTTGGCATTCACGTCAAGGGAATTCGTGTGCACGCTCCACTACATTCACGCAGAAACCTCGTTTTTCGCATCGCATTCGAAGTTTTGTCCATTGGCGTGGGTACTACGATTTAGGGAGTCGAGTTGTTCGTTCCTGCTTCGCATGCGGTACACGCTGGTTGTTTCTGCTGTCGCGCCATCATAAAACTATTTCTGCTGCTGTTGCTAATCAGAAGCCCATTTGCAAATAAAGATTTATGCACCAGGAAATCTGTGAAACGAACTATCAAGAGGTGAGAGCGAAACGCCTTGCTTCGGCTTGGCAACTTAAAATGTCAGACAGTTTTGGTCGGGAGTTAGAACAGTACTCATACAGCGACTAGGCTGCCTCGTTGCTAGCGTTTGGGGAAACCAGCATCTCTGCATGCAACGACAGCATTCCTCACAAGCAACCTCTACGCCGGGCAACACCCCAAACCTCTGCATTGGTTCCTACACCGGAAATCGCCATTATTCTTACCAAACCTAATTTTTATAAACATGAAATTGTTTATGCTGTAATGTGTTTTTGAGCTACAACCAAAATTTAGCTGTAAATGGTGTGAGTTGATACTGTGAAGTTTTCATGTTCAAGTTTTCTTCATGCTGTGAAGTTTTGAAAGGTCCGTTTGTTGCTGTTATGCCTACATGGGCAGCGGTACCCAACTCTAAATATTTTTCATTTCATTCAGTGTTCATCCGCTTTCTTTTGACAAGTGGAGATGCCAAATGATTTGTGCCCCAGCTGTGGGCCTACCAATGGCGTGCAGAGGGGGGCGAACGGGGCGCCGGCCCCGGGCATCCAAGGCAGGGGTCATCCAAAGAGTGAAATTACCAACATTTGAATGCTGTAACTATATAATTGTTTCTATTTTAAGTCTACTGATCCATGCTGCATGGATTTAATTTTTCGAAATTTGTTTTGTTGTCAACACTAATTTTAACGTATTCAAATGTCAGTAATTCTCAGCTTCTTCATTACCAGGGACCGATATTCTAAGTGTGCGGCGCACACCCAATCAAACTGATAATGACGTGACTTGTTCCAGATCGTGCGCTCAAGGGAAAATCACAAATGGTGATCGAAAGACAATCAGGGTTGAGAAAAACCCGCTTTTTTAAAAAAAACAACCCACCTGTTTTTTTTAATCCGTATTTTGAAAAGAAACATGTTTTTGTTTTGTTTTTTTAAAAAACACAAACCCCATGCTGAATTGTTTCTATTGCATCGTGTCGTGCAATATCACCATTTTCAGAATTACACAGTAATGACTTGTTATACCTATTATGGCATTCAAATTTGAGGTTAAAGAAATATACCCCATCTTTGTTTTCGCAAAGTGTTGTTGGTCCATTCACTCCAAACTGGTAAGGCTTGGCAAGAACGCGCACAGCAAACAGCGAAAGCCGCTCCCACACAAACCCTGCAGTTTCACGTCAAGTTTTTGTACATGCCCTGCTGGTTGAGCAAAAATATATAGTGCATTTTTTCAACATAAGGGTTGGTATGGTCCAACATCAGAAAAAACTTTAATGCATAGAAAGCAGAAAATTTGATTAAAATATTCCGATTTTACAGAGCTGAAGAATATAACCAGTAGAATGTATTCAAACTGTTCGAAATATTCTTCTCCTTTTTCAAGTCCTTCAAATTTCGTAGCTGTTTGTTTTCTTTCATTAAAACATGTATAATTAACTGTACAAGAGTGCTGCTTACTTTATTTTTTACTTCATAGTACATTCATCAAAGGAAAAGTAAGGAGTGGGATTTTTGGCTGGTTTTATTGATTTTTTAAGTGGGCTTTAAAAAACAGCTGGTGTTTTTTTGGTTGGGTCCAATTACATCAACACTGAAGATAACTATGGACGTTTAATTGAATTTCTGAGCCAAATATCATACCTGTCCTGTTTGCTTTTGTGATGCATCACTAGATTCCCATTTCGTTTTTGTGCTAATACAGTCGCACACCTGTGCTTGCCATATGTGCTTCGTGTCGAGTTTCGTTATTAATTGGCATTTCAGGCAGATTGATCATAACGGCTTACACAAGCCGGTATCTTTTCTCCACTTAGTAATTGTACGTATAACATCCACATAATAACAAAACGAAAATTTTGTTGCGGACTTTATGCGCATTTTAAATTCTTGTGTAGTTTAGCAAGTTTCAAACAGTCAACCCAGGGTGTCCGCCATCCCAGCCGCATACCTTCTGATCGACTGCTATTCGACGAGACATTCGCGCAGCTTTGCATTTTTGCAGCTGTGATCTGCGCTCACGTAGCGCTGAGTGTGTCCTACTCCCCTGTTTTAACGCGTTGTCGGAGACTTTTGCTGTCAGAACCGCTCTGTCTTAGGAGACATGCTCTTTCACCAATCACACAAAAACTAAATGCAATCATAAATTTATTTGGAAAAGCATAGGCTAGGTTTGGAATTCTGAAGATTAACTAGAGTTCTGGGGCCAAGATGGGCTGCCTACAGTCTGTGACTGCTGTACGACATGCTTATCCATCTTTGTGCAATTATTTATTTGCGGAGAATAACTTTCAAAAACAGCTTCGTATATTTGCAATAAAATTTTGTTGGATTATTTAGCACTGCTGATACTGTAGGTATGTTGCATAAAACGTTTTTATTTTCTACTGCCATGTAGCCTAAGACAAGAGTTCAAGTTTGCCAATAGCTTAAAATGCACTAAACAGTTCATCAAAGCATTTCGAAAGCTAGGAAGTAAAGCAACCTTCTAAAATATCAAGCAAGGCGTTGTTTCTGATGCAAATAAAGATGCCAAGTTAATTGAAAACCACATAAATAATTTTTTTGCCCAAATGGCCACATGCAAGAACAACATTAAATTATATTCAGGAATTACAACGGTGTTCTTGAAAATGCTTGGTGAAACTAATGGACATTATTGTAACCACTTTTTCATGTCTATAACACTATTTCGATCGTGTAGGCTTTCTTTCCATAAAACAATTTCAATGCTCTTTTGTTGTTCAATTACCATTGCTTGTGACATGGCCCATGAGTCTGAATCAAAATAAACAAAGACTTCTATTTTTTACTCTCTCATGAACAAATCAGTTTCAATGCACTAAATGGTTCATTAACACTTTGAACCAGACATTTCCACATCCAAAAGCACACCCACGCGAGATTCCTAGCCAAAAATTTTCGAAAAACTAAATTGGATTTTTGTGCCTTTTGAGATTATATCTCGCTAGCAGTCCTCAAAACAACTTAAAAATCGGAGTTGTTAGATCCCGCACAGCATGCAGATATGATCCTTATTGTTCACGCTCACCTGCAATTACAACCAAAAAGGAACAAAAATTGATTATATCCACTTAAGTTCCGCACGCGCCAAAATTTTGACGTAGAAGATATGATAAACCATAACTCCTGAACGGATCGGGCTGGAAAGCCAGTGAAAACATTCCTGGATGCGAAAGAATGCTTGGAATCCAATGAACTTGACACAAATATACCTATATATTTGGAATTTTTGAGAAAAATCTATATTTGTGCATTTGCCGTACTCATTTTTTGGAAATTTTCAAAGAAAATAAAAAACTCGTTCCCCGCATCCCATTTAGCTTTTCCGATCCGGTATCAAGCGAAATTTCTGACTTGCGAAATTTCTGACTTCACGCCATGTGCGCATTCACAGAGCAATATGCTACATATGAAATACGCTAAGAAAATTGATGATTAGGGCATAGGGATTCGTGTTTTGGTAAGTGTGTCGGGTCGGGGTTTGGATTAGGGCGAAAAAAGAAAAATAATTGAGATCTTGGACTAAGTCCAAACATTTGGGTGGTTAAAGTTATTCCAGTACTATAGCTTGTTGTGTGTACCCGACATCTAACCAAAAAGTTTTAATTTACACAACACACATCAAAAATGTAACTAGCCAACCAAACTTCATTTCTTTATTCTGAGAAGCACAATAACTGACAAACAATAACAGGTCAGATATTACGAGAGGTCAGAAATTTCGCTTGACAGTGGATCCCAGACTTTTTCAAATTTGAGAATCCAACTCTTGTTCAAACTGCGGCAACCATCGATGCATCCCAAATTCAGCAATGTTTTTACTTAAGCAATAACATTTATAAAGACCATGCAGACTCCTGGTGCTGCCGAAATTATGTTTCATTCACCTAATTAGATTTCGTGCTGGGTGGTAGTGGTACAGGATATACCACTGCGGCAACTCCGGCAGGATTCTCCGTTTTTCTTTCGGACCCGGATCTGGAGCAGGAGTCAAAATTTGTGAAAAACCGAACCCGAACCCGACGTCAGTTTGAGGTTGCCAGATGCGTTTCGTAAAAAACGGTCATTTTGTCAACAATGTCGGATATAAGCTTCTGTCGTAAGCACATAGCAAAGGAAAAAAGTTTGGCCATTACTTTTTTGATGTGTGTTGTGTAAATTAAAACTTTTTGGTTAGATGTCAGATCCCCAGTGATGTGTCCAAGTCATTTTTGTCGAGTTAGATTCGAGTCAGAGTCATCTAAAACTTTTTCGAGTCAGAGTCATGACTTGGTCGAGTCACAAGAATTGTCGAGTCACGTCAAGTCATTGGTTTGCAAGTTCAAGTCAATGTTGAGTCACAGGAAATTTCACGTTTTCTCTACGACACTTTTTTGCTATGAAATGGCACTCAACATGCCATAAAATGGCGCCTGATAAGTTAGAAAATGGTGTCCAATGTTGTTTTAACAAATTTGATTGCAAGTTATTTAGATCTAAGTTTTCTCAGTTTGCATTTTACTTGTCTCTTTCACTCTCAGTCATTTCACAAACTCTAGCCCAACCTTCCTGCAAGTGTTGCAACCTTTCAGTTAGTGCTGTGGTGAATGTGCGATTCGCCACGAACGGGATGTGCGTGAAGAACATGCATGTGGCGCAATCAAGCAGAAATAAAATGAGCACGGCGTGGGATCTTTAATGTTGCTTGGTGCCACAGTGTGAAGCTTTGCGCACTTGCTGCTCAGCCTTCCTAATCACAACAAAGTGGTGCTTTGACCAGGATGTGAAGGTGGTGCCAGGCACAACATTAGCAAAAAGAACGTGCAATGGGTGCGGTTCATTGCAAAAACGATGTTATTGCAACCTCTCGGTTGGCGTTGCATTGAAAATAAGTTTTCGGCTCAGTGTTTTGAACAATTTTTTCTAGAAGTTCTGTGTCACTCATTTATTCAATAATATAAAAGTTGTCAAACCCCGATCTGTATTTCCCA